>JGI24159J19872_10005719_pt1 | contig 16106 bp, 7 predicted proteins | sample Ectturendosymbi4_FD_19872 | JGI IMG/M metagenome (IMG submission 19872) | reverse complement strand
TATCAGCAGTGTCACTGTCTCGCTGCATTGCCTGCTAAGATGTCTGTGTTCAACAGTCACATGCAGGGCTCCCATTCAGTGATTTCAAATAAACTCAAATTGCACACCAAAATAAACCTGTATTCGTACAATAAAAACAGGGCCGTCGCCAGCGGGATCCAGTGGTGCCCTGACCCCATTTAAATCTGGCCCCCCATTTCATGTTCGGTCCCTCGGTTGCTGCATATATCCAATATTGTATTTAGAAAATGTTGCCCCCCTTGTAGTTTTTGGTGCCCCCTGCTGCGAAATCCTGGCGACGGGTCTGAAAAAAAACAAAAAAAATATGTTACGAACAAAAAATTTGAGTGTGCTTATTTGAAACGATAATCGAATACTGATTTAATTATAGTTCCTCTTTGAAATTTTCTTCTGCAACGCAAATATAAACATTTGAAAGACCTTTTTCGTTGCTCAAGACGTTTTTCATAACGTTGGTAACATATTCCGTTGATGATATCTCTCAATAATGGTAGGAGTACATTTGTTATTGCACTAGGAAATTTTGTGCAATCTTGAACTGTAGCGTGATCTAAAATCCCACAAAATATATTCCTAATGCCTTCTTCCTCTAATTGAAATTCATTTTTTAATTTGTATGCATAGGAAAACATCGAAATTTAAGCAATCAGTCCTAATCCTTGTTTCGCCTGTTTCTTCAGTTGGCATTATAGACAATAAAATTGTATATGTAACCCCGACAATGATCTTATATGAGGACATGGACATGAAACCGATTGAACACGTTCTGCTTCATCCGATATGCGTGCTTTCTCACCTGATGTGCACATGCAAACACAAATATAAAGTTGTTTTTATATTATTGAATGCATTGAAGTTGCAGATGAATTTATCACTTCAAAAAACACAGATTTCACGAGATTTTTGATAATTAAACCTAGACACCCAGGTCGACTAAAGAAGCAGATCTGAGTAGAAAAACCTCGCAGTGGGAGCTCGGCATGGTCACATGCGAAAAAACGCCTACTTCCGTAACTCGAAGTGAACATTTGAGGATTTATTGCCGTGTTATTGTTGCGCAACAAAGACCCACAGTAGAACAATCCGCTCGCTACTTTCGCAACATTCCTCTGCAGTCAAAGGAGCGGACAAGAGCGAACTGCAATCTCACCATTGCGTGTTTGAACAAATTAAGTTAGTTAACCACATACGAACCGCCGTATATGATCACGCCAATTGTCTCTCAAGTGTAGGCTGCCAAATCGTATCAGTTTTGACGTTTTTGACCGGTGTTTTGGCAAAGTTGAAACGAGGGTATGTGAAACGCCACCAGTTGCGTTAAGCGTTTAGGGGGCCTCGCGGTCACGACTTTGCCCGGGGCCTCGCGCTCATTTAATCCGGCCCCGCGTATATGTAATGTAAATATTTTATGTAAACACGTATTTATATAATACTGGGACCATATTTTTTATATGAAAACTTGTTTTTCATTTATATTGAAATAAACACATTCGGACTGCCCAAATTCAGCAAAAGAAGTTTTGCATCTAATATGTTCGTCCCCATCCCTGTGCAAGAAATGGTTTATTTTTAAACGATATACAAAAAAATCACCTCAATGGACGTTTATGTGTCGGGAACCACCGATCAGAAAACATATCCAAAAAAATTTAGGGGGGGCTTCAGCCCCCTTAGCCCCCTCCTGGATCCGCCTATGTATCTCATTTGGCAGAGGTGGCAATTTAGCGAAGAGTTCACGGCATGAAACTTAGCTTCAAAGTACGCAGCTGCGAAATTGGTAAAGCCTTGAATGTTGAGCCAATTTTCCTCAGAATAGAGAGATGTCAGCTGTGATTGGATAAAAATGTCCCAGGAAAGACTGACGAGGCACGTCCTGCTGGGTACACCCCGAGGACCAGGTGGCGTGATTATATCTCCGACTTTGCTTGGTCCTGTCTTGGTGTGTATCCAGTGGAACTATAAGAAATTCCTGAAAACAGTGATGCATCTCGAGTCCTCCCAGAGCATGCTGCCCCCGTGACCCTCCTGTGAGGAAAAGCAGGTGTGAAAATTAATTGAAAGGAAGCATTTAAGCTTTTCGTATCACATGTTTCAGTAAAATGAAGCAGTCTTGTAAAAAATGCGGGGAAGTGTTATGATTAATCTCACTGATGAAACAAACTATTAATTTCCACATCCCAAATCTACTTGATTACGTCAAATCAAAAATTGAAAGTTTTGCTCGATCCCTGACGGTAACTTTAACATATCTGTATCCACTGTAAATTGACGGATCCGTCAAACTTTTCACTGTTTGCTTACAAGTCATGTCGCCCGATGGTCACCTACATAAATTAAACCTGGCAGTTTACTAGGTTTATAAAAACAGTGCCCTTAGGTTTTAGCAGGCTGATATTAGCAGGAAAGCATACTATATCAGAACTTCGTCTCCTCAGGAAAAAGGTGATTTTTGGCTATAACCCCGTAGGGTTTTGACATTGACTACTCAAATATTGTTTGCAAAAACAAGTTAATTGAAAAGTTTCTAGCAAGAGCCAGTGAGCGTTAAAACGTGGAAACCTACAAAGCATTTAAAAATTTAAACACATTTTTGTGTAACTAAAAAATTCTTCCAAGCTGAAAATTACTGAAATTAAAGTATCTTAAAGAAAACGTACTACTTCACATGATTACAGCTTAGAAGTCTTACGATTGTATCGCATTAAAAAAAACTACTATTTCTCGCTAGTGTTGTTAGGCAAATTTTTTCATAATGTTGATTTGCACTCGGTAATGTGACCAGCAGTAATTTTATGATGCAACTGAAGAGTTTCAAAATGTAGGAGAGCATTTTCTGTTACGGTGAAAACAGCTGCTTTTTCGCCGGCATCGTATCAAACTTGTTCCGCTGGTTCCACGTTTATTGTGGTAAAGCAGGGTGGGTTACCTGCGGTCCGTGACCGCAAGGGGTGGGGTAAGCAGGGTGGGGTACCTGCGGCCCTTGTGAACATTTAATATGGCCCGCATCAGAATTTTCACTACCCAAGTTAGGAAACAACATCGCGTCAAAATGAAACTCTATGACAAGCAGACACAGTGCCATTGCAGCCCAACTCTGGTCCTCCCCAAAATGTTTGAGGCCCGCTAATGGTGATTTCTAAAAAAAGATCGACGTTATGGCACATCCCGAGGCCGAATGGCTTTCGCAACAAAATATCCTAGTTTTTGTTTTTTCTTATTTCACTATTTTTTATTTCCATTTGAGGACACAATTTTGGAAGAACAGAACCGTCGCCAGAAAGTCGCCAGAAATGTTTGTGCAGGGATTTAGGCATTCTGAAAATTTAAATTTAATTCACAACACAGCATTTGCAAATTGTGCTAACTAATTATAAAATGATATATCAAATATTTTCCCACAAATACCCATAATAGGCTGGCATACTTTACAACTAACAATTTTTGAACGAGCTTAACAAATGAAATTGGGCCTTAATCATTGCCAAATAATTAACGACGATTATTTAGAGATGTTGTAATGAAATGCAAATGTAAAAATTTGCAGGATAACAGAATCAAGCCTATCGTTCAGTTCTGAAATCACTGTTACTCACCGAAAGAGCAAATTTGAGGCCGGTGGAAATAGTGCGCCGCGACGAATGTTTTCTATCATTAGCGCAAATTCTATCATTAGGTTAACTTTACCATGAGCTTAAGTGAATTTTGCTTTAAGCGTGCGCATCATGCTGATAACTGGACGAAATACGCAAGCATAAACCTTTCTAATATCTAGACTTGTTAATCTCCTGGTGCATGACACATGTTTAGATCAATACCATTTTGTATCTCAAAGAGGTTGTGCAGAAAATGTTAACAAATATAGACTAAGGCCTACGCGGACGCAACAAGGTCAATATTCGTAATCCACTAATTGCACTACTCTGTTGGGACCAGGGTTGCCAACACTTCTTACAACAAATATACCAACCTTTTTCTGAAAGTATACCAAATTTAACTGTAACAAAAAACTTAAAGTTTAATGCTGGTTTTCCATGCTTTTTTTACGACCTCGCTTAATGGTCAACAGTTGATGTTTAGCAGTGTCATCATAGAGAAGCTGCAAGCTCGTTTTCTACTTTCCTAACTTCAGCAGCGACGGATTTATTAGCCCCTGCAAAATTCAACCTTCCAACACCTACATCTCCATTTTCTATTTCTTTTTTGGTCCACCACATTCTTATGCTGTGTAATAGTACTGCTTTGGGGTCTGCAATTTTCTTTATGCACAGTTTCCAGAAGGGATAGGCCTACAAGCATCAGCAGAATCTTGCTTTGCAAGCTATCCAAACTCTATCATCCAGTCTTCTATAAATCTTGTGCCACCCTCATACGCAACTTTCCAAATATTGGGTGGATGCATTGGCTGACTTAAACACATGTCTTAGTGCTAAGTGCAGTTTTTGCATATCAGGCGATGTTATTCTAGACAGCAGCGACTGGTACTGCTCCGTATACAAATTACAGGACAGAAGAATATACGGATTGACAAAGACTTCACTGATTTCTCGTGTTTCATATTTCAATTTGGGGGTTGAAGCTTTGTTTCGGTGGGCTAAGCTCAAAAAAGCCGTGGCGATGGGACAGAATTTTGGGCCCCCTGTGAGAGCGCGCTCCACAATTCAGGGGTATGGAAGGCAGCTGATACGGCTCTAAGTAGACAGTAAGTCAAGATAATTTTTCTCGCTACTTGCGATAGCTTTCTCTCCTTACTTTCCTTTGGAATATAAAGGTAGAGCTTCAAGAATAAATTTCATTAATTTTTGCGGCCCGTCAGCGACATTCCATAATTCATTTGGCCCGTGATAGTAAATATGTTCCCCACCCCTGCAGTAAATCAATCGGTTAACTCTGGGAAGAACTGCAAACTTACAATAAAAAACAAACAACAGGACGCCAGAGCAACGGTAGGGGGAGAAGTAAACAGTTGAGGGGAACTGACTCAATGACAGCTACGGCCGTCGCTTCCTGCTCTGCATTCCTGAATATATATTCTGTACTTGGTCGGGATGTAGAAATAAACTGAACTCAACTGAGGGCAATAGAGAATATAAAAAGGTCTTTAGCAACACGCTTACTGCTTCCAAAATATTATACACTGGGCAAAACACGTGATTTTCACACTATTGAACTTCTATGAAACTTCCATAAAACCAGCAAATAAAACGAACACATTTGTTGTTGAAAGAGCAACCAAAACAAACTGATAAATATGGCGCGTAACGTTTACTGGAATAATAAATTATCGGAATAATCAATAGTGTGTCAGTGTGTCAATCATTTGCTGTACTTGTAACGCGCATTGTTACATTTTAGGTATTTCCACGTTTGTAGGTAACACGAGTTCAAAACTGTTTAGTTGAGTTGATTGGAAAAGCGCACACGCAATGGGATGATTGCCACATTTACATGTTTTGCAACTATTTGACCTCAACAATAATAATATAAATTATAGAAAACAGTTCTGGATTTCATAGATGCGCGAAAAGCAGCAATAAATTTGTTTCAAGTCGATCTTAATAGACAACAAAATGACATAGACACCTAGGCCCCATTGCTCCCTGAATGGGTAGGGAGGGCAATGCCCCCGTCATGACCTCGATCTCCCGTGTCCCTGCTTGTAATGAAGTTAATAACTCATAAACGTAGGCCTCCTCCATTTTCTGTAGCAAAACCGACAAAATGTTATGAAAGATTAATGACATCAGAATGGATGGCACTTGATGATGTTGCGTTGACAAAGGCAAATGACACAGTGAAACAGTTTTGCTCCATTTCTTTTTAAATTTTCAGCCGCCCAGCGAAATGTTCGCGCATCTTGGTGCTATATGTTAAGACAAGCGTACAGCAAGCCATGAACGCATTGCAGGGAAAGGCTGTGCTTGATTTCAGTCATAGCGCCCTATCTTATGTCGATCAAATCCTTCCGATTTCTGCCTCAAGCCTTACTTCAACACTGCGTTTGGAAGTTCAAGCGCTTTATTTGGGAAACGACGGTTCATATTTTTTAATTTGTTCTTTGATGTAATCCTGCACCAAACTGCTGCATCCTGCACGAAATCGAAACGGTTTTTAAAAAGATTTTTTGAAAACATGCGTGCTGTGGTGCTAACCTGCTATATTTCCACACAAAAAAACAACAAAACGTTTATTTAAAAAAACTGGATTGCACTCAGGAAAAGCCGTGCTTCAAGGTGACCCGAACTGACCAGAGGAAATTCGACTCAATCGAATTGAGTAATTTTTCTTCGAAAACAACTTGACTGACTCGATTTAGTGAAAGAATGCCTCGATCACTGCTTGAAACAAGTAATTTTTCACCTTCAGTTCTTTTGCACTTTTTGTAGGAAAAAAGTTTTCAATAATTTTGGAAAAAACGCAACATTTATCCAACTTTTTCGAAAATTTTGTGTTTCTCTTCATCTCGAAGTGACTTGAGAGCAAAAATGAAAAATTCGGCATGGCATGTCGTAACTCATCTTGTTTAGTCATCCAAATAGCGGCTCGGGCTTGATTCGTGGTTGTCAATTCTTTGAATCGAAAGTGATTACTAGTAGCTCGGACTCGGTTTGGAGTCGAAGGTGTGATAACCCAGACTTAACTCTACAATCTCTGATTTTTTGCCAAACGTTCAAATTATAATTTAATCATTGCATTTCTGACTAGCTTGTGTTAAACCCAAGAGCGTGTCAAAAATAAAACAAAACGACATTATTCGAAGAAAGGTATTAAGGTGTTTTCTCTGTTGCGAAAGTGCAATGATACTTGCGATATATTAAGGGCAAATTTTTTAATTGTTTTGCGTAGCTACATAGCCGTTTTTTCTGTAATTCATAAATACAGCAATCCGATATGCTTCTGTTATAGTACAACGCAATCAGCAAGCCAACAATGCAATCGAACTTACATTAGGTGTTATGAAACTGCTTATGACGTAATGTATTAAATGTGTTTTACTTAAAAGATGGAACTAATTTTATAACTTTGTACCCTTTGCGAGACGGGAATCTTGCACCTCTGTGTCAAGCGTAACATCATGACGCGAGCGCTCTTTTCTCTTCTCACGAAGTAGAAGACTATTATCATCAGCATAAATATTTTATGCACGCGTAATTGCTGTATTCAAACCTTTATAATAATTTAATAAGCAGCTTTCTTTCAACATGCACTCAACTCTACATTTCAATGCACGTCGGCCAATGCTGTAAGATCTGTTAAACCACTTCCACTTAGGAGAATCTTCAAACCTTGCACCGTACATTAAATTTTTCAGCAACATCAATTGTGCATGGGAGTCGCCTAAATCAGGTTTCTGTCTTAGTCCCTAAAGAACCGGAACAACGCTTCATAGATTCGTCTATAAGATAAATGGACACAACTTTGTAAATTCGAAAGGCCAGCGCCTGTTCATTTTATTTATGCAGTTCCTGCACGAAATGTTAAAGTTTCAATGGAATTCATGCGGAAGTTATAGTTGAAAGAAGATAGAGCTAAACAGTGACAAGCGTTGTTACGACCTCCAGAAGAATTTTAGTAGTGAGCCTGATTGAAATCATTCACATGGTGGTAAAATTCCAAAAAAAGTCATGAACTTCTGAATCCTCAGATTCGTGCGATGTTTCATACAAAATAAACAGGGATTTGTTTTGAGTTTTGTTATAAGAACATATGAAGCTGTTTTTGAAGCTAGCTAACTACAGTTCTAAGTATTTTCTGAGAAAACTGTGTCAGACAATAAAGTTTTAAAAACTTTATGTTTTATTGTGTATATGTTTTACTGCCCTGAATTTAAAGTTCTTTAATAAACTTAGTGTGTGCATACTCAAAAGCATGTTTTTCTTCGGGACTGAAACGCACTGGCAATGCACGGCAATGTTAAGATAATAAGATAGCAGCAGCATTAACGTTTGAAAACGAATCGTTGACAGCAACGTCTTGCACACTTTTACCAGTCCGTAACAATAACAAATATGAAAAGTGAGAAAATAATTATTTTGAAAAAAATTAAGTTTATAATATAGCTAAATTTGCTTCATGAAAATTTGAGCTCTTTAACATACACTTTGTTGCAGTTCTTATCAATAAGAATCAGTCATCAATAATTGCCTTGAATTAAGCTCCTGGTTCTTTTTTGCTTTGTGTTGTCGAGGTATTTAAACACCAATCTCTCAGAGCATTTAGAAACGTATGGAAAAAATTTCGGTTGGAATTTAACTCCTAGCAAAGAAAATTGATAGCAGAAAAATTCCCTAATCATCAATCATTTTTCCAAATTGTGGTTCCAGCTTGCTATTGCCGCCGCAAATCACGCTTTGAACTTTTCATAATGAGGTTGGAATGTCCCAGATACACGAGAAATCCTATCCACGTGAACAGTAATTACCAAGTTGTACGAGCCCTTGCCTGATGATGTTTGGATTATCTGGAAACTTAGTTTCACACACTGTTGCACCCAAAGTGTATGGTTTACTTGTTCCAGTGGAGATATGTAGTCACATAGTTTGCAGATTCTTCAAAACCTACACCAGGTAAAAATTCGTTTTCCAAAACAATCTGCACAAATTCTTGATTATTTAGGGATTTTTCCTTAAATCTGACAATTTCGACTTATAGCCCTTAGTTACGAAAATATTTAGTTACTTCGGTGATGTTATGAGCCTTTCAGAAAAGTAACAAAAAAGTACACTCTGCTTCTGCTCTATATCGAATAGGTTATCAGGCTTGTCATTGTTTCTGTGTGCAGCGCCGTTGACGCATTTGATCAGATGCTGAAGACTAACCTCATTGTTTACCATACTGGAAAAATCGAGTGGCTTCCTCCAGGACTTTTTAAAACAACGTGTGACGTAGACATAAGATACTTTCCTTTCGACGAGCAAAAATGTCTCATCAAGTTCGGAGCATGGACTCATCATGGGAAACTGGTACGGAGCTGTTTGCTTGTCAGTTTGGAATAGCTGTAGCCACATTTGAGGGTTGTGCCCTCCGAATTTTGTTGTGCGCAGAAAAATTTGTTTTAAACACACAACAAAAATAAGCAAGCTTGCCCCTCTAAAATGCATTTTCCCCGCAAACCTTAAATCCTGGCTACGAACCTGGCTGTGTACATACACTTCTGCAGCGTTTCACGAGCGTTTTGTAGTAATTAAAAGATGAAGTAGTCCATCAGATAATTCTGATTTTCGCGTATTTCAAGTGACTTACGTTAATGCCAATTTTGGGAAGAAATCTGTTTTTTTTATATACTCCACTCACTATTTAATTGTTTAGAAAGCAGATCACAGTGTTCATAGATGTTTCAAATCTTTGCTTAATCAACTGCAGGAGGGGATGCTAATCATATGTGACATACGTGATCGATTAGTCGTTTGCTGCTGATCACTAAAGAAGCTGTACCTGAACAAAGAAGTAAAAGTGGCAGTTAGCTGACGACATTCAAAACCTGATTTATCGCACAGACGCTTAAACTGCGCAGATGAAAGAAATTTGTGCCCATCTTCAATCGTATTTTCGCAACGAAATCCTCGATAAAGTCTCAGTTTTAATGCGAATAGAGATGTAATGTGCCAACAAGTCTGGTTTGAAATTTTCTTCGTACTGGTGCACGACCTGTTTTCCAGGTTGACCTGTCCATTCCAAATCCAGAGGCAGATACTTCAAGTTACACGCCAAGCGGAGAATGGGATCTTCTATGTAAGTTTGCTTTGCTTATGTCAAACTTTCTAAAGTAGCTTCCAGTGAGTAACTGGCACGGCCGTTTGACTGCTATTAACATGTCATCAATCAGGTAGAAGTTTTCAAAATTTTGCAGGCAAAACATTTGAACCTGGAAAATTTGACCCGAAAACTATCTCTCAGTTTTTGATTAATTGTTTGAAATTTTTTTGTTAACTACGCGCAAATATGGGAATCAAAAATTAGTTGGCAACTGGACCTAAAGTTGAAGCGGCTTCCAGTGAAAGCTACTGCAGTGATACAACACCACACCTTAGATATTTATACTCTTTCGTCTTAACATACTTCAGTGAAGTAAACTCACTGTTAACTCATTACCTAAGCGTTTTGCTACAAGTTGTTACATTGACCAACGTACTTTCTTGCTGTAGCAATGCGAGGGAAACGAACGTCGCTCACGTACGACTGCTGCGATCATCCGTTCGTCGACGTCACGTATACGATCCACATTAGGCGCCGGACTCTTTTCTATGGATTTAATCTCATCTTGCCGTGCGTTCTGGTCTGTTCACTGTCGATACTTGTGTTTCTGCTGCCTGCCGACGCAGGAGAAAGGATTACTCTCGGTGAGATCTTTTGCGGTTTGCCCGGCTGGCATTGTCTTGTGCCCTGTTGCAACAAACAGGCAAAAAATAACTAATACATCGATTCAGGCTTGCAATTGGCCACAAACTATGCTGTTTAAATCAGGTCCTATTGAAAACGTAAGAAAGTACATTTTAATCGGTGTGTTAATAGAGTTCGAATGAAACTATCTTTGCATGAAGAAATTTTAATCGCTCGACCATTGCTCCCACTGTTGTCAAAAATTACAATCTTGACGATCATTTATTTATACTTGACAATACCAAAAAACTTTAGCATTGTGAAAAGGCAAAAAATTTGAGATAGGCGATACATCACAAAAGAACCATGACAACATGTTCACAGCAAAGGCGGTCAACGAACTGTTACTCAGGCCATCAATCAAGCGGATGATTGTCCCTTTTGGCAGAGTAATTAGGTTTGCTTGGCATAGACAGTACAATTTATGACGCCAAATGTATCCTTCGCAATTATGCATGGTTCACGAGCACCTCCAGGCTTCAACCGTGTCATGGAACGATTTTAGTCAGGATGAACGGGCTTTTCAATCTCCTGCGTTTGTGAAGAATCCTAAGTGCGTAAAAATCCTAATATGTTCGAGAAAAGACACTGCACGTTGCCAAAGGCAAAGAAAATCGGATAGGGTTCAATGTTGCAAATTTTTTGCCAATGCGAATCAAGTGATAAAATTCTTGCTTGTTATTCGATTTAATGTTTTTTTATGTATTTGCAACTACCTTACAGTCTTCATCGCTTCAACCTTGGCGGTAAGATTGAATATCTAACTTTCAGTACTCTTGTTAACCCTTTGCTGATGCTTTCAATGTGACAAACCTTCATTATCCAAGGCACAACGTCAAGCAAATGCAAAATAACGGTTAGTTTTTCTGCAAAAATATTGGTTATTTTTTGCAGAAAAACTAACCGTTAGAAATTGCGATGCCTCGAAAAAAACTTTCGAAGTCTCCCAATAAAATCGGAGCATTTACGTTGATTTCTTTGACACTCGTAAATTATAGAAACGGATGTCAATGTACTCCACACAGATACCAAGTGCATTGCATACGGCAACTGTTGGTCTTATCAACATGCGATGAAGGCGCGTGCTACAGATTTAGTTCTAGAAACGGGTATATCGTTTTGATCATTGTTTTTATCAGTATGACGTGCGCAAGTGGATCCATCACAATTGATTTCCATGGATAGCAGGGCCGTCGCCAGCGGGAGGGCCAGTGGTGCCCGGCCCCTCCATTTTAAATCTGTGCCCCCCATTTCACGTTTGGACCCCTGGTTGCTGCATACATCCAATACAGCATTGTTAAAATGTGCCCCCCCTTCTGGTTTTTGTCCCCTCCTTCTGGTTTTTGGTCCCCCCTGCTGCTATATCCTGGCGACGGGCTTGATGGATAGACCGGTTTTGTGTATTAAAACGAATTTTCAGTCCTGCGAGTATAAAAACTTAGCCAGTATATAACTTAATTGCGAATGTTGATCTTGAAATAATCGTAGAAACAACACGAACTGTTGCTAGGAACAATATCAGCAAGAGCTGAATAATTTAGCCTTTTAAAAGATAACCTTCCCTAGCAATACCGGATTGAAGTAGCGCGGAGCCTGTAGCATATTGCCAGCGCGGTGCCCTAAGTTAAAAATACACTTGAAGAAGAGAACAACTGTTTAAATCACAAATTCTGTGGACATCCATGCGACTAACACTACGCATATTGAATTTAGTAATTGCGAAAAACCTCGTCCTAAACAGTAACTGATGGAAATATAGGCTACACATCTTTTTTACAAAAATGTACTTTCGTATCTTTTTACCAAGAAGGAATACAGTACTGTAGGCTACAGCTCACAAATGCAGTACAGAGACAGTAACTAATGCTTCCAGACTCATCAACAAATTTGATGATTAAATTTTGATCATTGCTGTTTAGACAGTGTAGTCAGGGGCGTAACGAGGTTAGATGGCGCCCGGGGCAAGAAGTTTGGCGCCCCCCATGTTCGAACCTGAGATCTTTTGGAATCAAATGTACTGTATTGAAAAAAGTACTTGCGACATTGTTGAGACATTTAGGCGACCTCGCAGTCATTCGGCGCCCGGGGAATTGTGTCCCCCTTGCCCCCGTCGTTACGCCCCTTAGTGCAGTGAAACAGTATACGTTTCGAAGTCGATTGTTAATAGCAGCAAACCTACTGCAGATTGCATTTTGCAGATTCTTCCTTAGCGAGTTTGTTTATGATACTGGTGGTAGTGTCTATATCACATAGAAGGTTCTGCTCTATACTCTTTAGAATCATGTTGTTCAGCTTTATTGTCTGATGGTGTTCCTTTGTTCATTATACCATCTTAAGTTTAGAAAATGACCGTTCTCCACTGCTGTTGGTCATCATTAGAGTTTAACAATATGCGCAAATCATTTCCCGCATTTTTAAAAGATGACTACAAGTGCACTACCCATGACTGGTGAATATATGCCAAATCCAGGGCTGCCAATGAGTTTTTTTGGAAAATCTCATAGAGACACCCAAAAACCCAGATTGGAACAGAAAATCCCAGACAGTGAAGTCTTTCTACTATCTGCCATACCTGGCCAGTGGTCATCTGTAATCAAAAAATGTGCTAGTGAACATATACTGTAACCTGGCTTATGAACTTTTGTCTTTGTCGGAATTATTATATAGCAGTAGCATGGAGTTGTTTGTGTTTCTGACGGTGATCTGACAGCATTTACTATCATCAAATCTTCATTCCCAGTGTTCTGCTGCAGCTAACCTTTGAGGTCTGGATCTCTCAACCACTCTACCTTAAAACTGATCTGTGTACCACTTAATTTTTACTTTGGGCTTGCTGCATTGGTATCTCTGCCACTTGAACTCATTGCACCTAGGTAATATTTACAGCTTACATGGTGCCATTACTTGTTCATCATTTATTGCGAAGGTACCCAATAAAGCATCAGTTATTGTTCATCATGTATTGCGAAGGTACCCAATAAAGCAGATAGAGAAAAAGGAGGCTAGAAATAGAGTTGATTGTGGCTTTGGTTCAGTAACAGAGTTGATTTTCTCCCAGGAATCACTGTACTTCTTGCTCTGGTCGTGTTTCTACAACTCGTTGCAGACAACTTGCCGCCAACTGACGTCATTCCCTTGCTAGGTACTGGTTTGAATTTTTCTCGGCCATTGCCTTCCAACAGAACTACAGTACAAAATACAAGCTATGTAGAAACGTAGCAATGTATGGCCAAGTGTGATATTTTTGCTTTAATGCTTTCAATTCGTCTTGCTGTTGGTGCATGGATGTTTATTGCTGCATGGTTTTTACGGGATGCATGTGGTTTTCACTGTTTGCTTCGGTGCAACTACGGCTGTTAAACTAACTACCACTTTCAACCTACAGTATTATATTAAACCCGACTTTTCTCCTAAGTAAAATCTGGTTCCTTTTTTAGCCGGAATATGTTTACTGTTTAAAACCTAGAGGTAGAGGAATGCAATTTAAAGATCTCGCTAAGCTGCAGGCATCTGCTTTCAACAGGCATCACTGTGGTAGTGGCAATCTTCTTATATATGGTTCCGTTGTCGGAGATGATTCCGCAGAACTCCTTCACCGATTCCCTGATTTGTAAGCTTACCGTATCACATGTTTGCTGGTATAACAACCTGACTATGATTGCATGAAACGCTTTGGTTCGCGTACGCTTGCAAGTAATTCGGGTTAAAAGTGTTTGTCTCATTTTACCGCTATGGGCTGAAAAGTTAAGATGAAGCTCTAACATGGGGGTGTAGATTCATCTTGCTTTGCTTTGTTACAGCACTTCTGCAAACGGATAGAAGTTTGGAGCTTCTAATCATTTTCGAGTGGGGAAATCTGTATACTGTAGGTCAATCCTATCGGAAGCACTGACTGCTTGATTGCCTGGGTAAACGTCATCTGTATTGTTGGTGATTCCCAGCGCTCGTACATTCATACGACTTGTGGAAACGCAGGGAACTGTTTTGATAACGGCTACTTTACAATCTCTCGGGCAATAATGGTTGATGTAAATTAGGGGTGGCAACTCGCTAATCCCTGTAGCTTTGTAGCATTTGTGTAGAACGCTTCTACAACTTCAGTGCACGTATGTCGTGTTCCTGGGCATTTCCATTTCGGTACAGTACGCAGTCGTCCTGAGCCTTTTTCAAATTTTTATCCGGTTTGTTATTGCGCCGAGACTAGTAGTTGCCGACGCAGTTTGCTGTTGCGCCGGAATAGTTCTATAAACAAACGACACCATGCGTTATTGATGTAAACAAGCTTCTTAGCTTCAGACAACAATGAAGCTAAGAAGCTTGTTTACATCACAGGTCCGATTAAACGAACTTTTATAGTGAAGCGAAAATCAAACTTAAGTTTGTTTGCATGTAAATCTACAAAACAAAACCATTCAATCTCTCGCGTTTTCCGGGGATGAGGAGTGGAAAGCGACACAAAGTGGAAAGTAAGGCAGAAAAATACTCTTGACTTGACATTTCATTTTGGTTTTATTGCATGGCTCATTTTTCTCTAGTAAAAAACGCCACGAAGAGCGATTGACACTAAAAATAAACATACAAAGTAAGAGCTAATGAAAGTCGGCCACGTCATTTTCAGCGGTAAATCATTCAAACCTTTTCAGAATCCTGTAGGTAAATATTTCTGGATGCCCTGAACTGTAGGAAGAACTAGTTTCAACATAACAACGGATCCAGACCTGAATACCAGAAGTGGTCGCCAAAGCCAAGCTCACCTATGGTTGGCATGGATACGTAACTTAATAACTTAATGTTAGCACTTATGCCTATTTTTCTTTTAGGTCACTTCCAGTACACCCCGATCTACAAAAAGATGCTGTTCTGAACTGTGAATGACTGAAAAAAGCATTGTTAGCAAGCTACAGTGATGTGTCCTAAAACCAAAGCAACTTGCAAAATGTAACTGGAGCACAGAAGTGCGTAGAATGATGTGCCAGCATAATATTTAAGAGGCCTTTGTAACAACAGTTTTACAAGTGCTAGTGAAAAAACAACTTAAAACACAATCAAGATTCATAATTTAAGTTACCGTGTACAAGCACTGGCTTAGGAGGTGGGGGTGCAACTGCACCCCCAAAACGTTTGATTTGGTGAAAATCCGGACAAAATCCCTGAAAATCCGGGCAAAATCTATGAAAATTTGGGCAAAATGTGTGAAAACCTTTATTGCTGTGTGTGCTTTGATTTTACAAAAATGGCCCCCAAAATCAAAGTGCAGACGTTTTTTTGGAGATCATGTTTTTATTCAGTTCTTTAGTTCTTTCGGGCAATTTGCAAGTTAGGGGAAATTTGGAAAGTTTGGGTGAAACTTGGGCAAAAATCATGCTTGCGGCCAACATGAAATGAAATGCAGTCGTGTTTTGGAGGTCATTTTGTGTGGAGTTTTTTTCGGACAAGTTTGGGAAAATTTGGACAAAAATCCTTCGCACCACTAAAAATTTGCCTGCTCCTACACCTATGTGTAGAAGGATAATATCGGTGTTATTTGTTTCCGTCTAAGACGTACTGTTCAATAGGAAGCTACAGCAGACTGGAAATCTAGCGTTCTAATGAGTAACAATTATAACGTTGATGTGCTGTGCGCAAGGATTTTACGTTACAGCACCGAGGTAAGTAACAAAGAATCCAATGTTCAAAAAATGTTGGAACAGTTTGCAATTATAAATTAA
>JGI24159J19872_10005718_pt1 | contig 16108 bp, 7 predicted proteins | sample Ectturendosymbi4_FD_19872 | JGI IMG/M metagenome (IMG submission 19872) | reverse complement strand
TTTTTTTTTTTTTTGCAGCGAGCATTTGGCGTCGGGCACTTTGACATATCGCAGCGAGATAACATAGCGTTCGCAAAGCAAAAATAACTTCATGCGGGTTCGACAGTCATTCGGGTTTAATGGTTTTTCTTTTAGCGCGATTGAGTTTTCACTTGTCTGGGCCGCGCGGCGGCCAAAGAAATTTCACAGTTGTGGCTCGATTGCCGTGAAGAGGTGAACGTGAGAAATAAACGTGAGATTTCTTTGCGTGCCTGTGTGATTTGCATAAACTACAGTTCGGTTTTCGCAGTGAAAACGTATATACATACAGCCCTCCAACGCATGAAAAAAATCCGAAAGCTGAGGCAGCAACACCTTGGATTTGGCTTAACGTTGCAACAACTGAGAGGCGTAAGAAAGTTAAGCCATGCGCTACAAAGATTGTACCGAGCACAAAGCAATGATGTTGACGACAGACATGCGGCTGCTCGCGCGATTGTCTGAACGATCCTGTGTCAACGGGGAGGCGCGCGTGACAATAAAAGCCGTTCCCTTATCGTTTTTCTTCATGATAAGATTGCGCGCGGGGACTCAAACAAACGTGCATGCTTTGTTGAAACACTTTTGTAATTTCAGTTATGATGACCTCCCCCAAATATTGATTGATAACTGCAGTCTGCGTAAACCAGATGATAAGTTATTAAATATGGTTTAGCAAGACATCCCAACGAATGCAGGTAAGTTTAGATCTTTACAAACAAAAGCTACTGGCTTGGCACTAAAGGGGCTGAAAGTGCATTATCGTCTGGAAAACAGTGGCCAGATTTTCACTTAAGAGCCAAAGCATTCCTGGCATGTTTGGCTAAAACCACGCGAAACCTTTGAAGTTCACTAGATAAGATCTTGCAGAAACAGATCCGCGTTTAGATCGGGAGCAGCGTGAGCCAGGGTGCGTTTTACTCTCGCAGCGACCAGGACAATTTCGCCAGAACTTTCTTTCCGGATTCAAGTGATATTTTGCGAAAGACAAATACTTTTTTTTTCATTGCAGGTCGAAGTCTGTGAAGAAGGTTGATGTAATTCCGAAACTCCACCAATCCGCAGGTCGAAGCTTTGATAGCCATTGGTCCTTGTTTCAAGCAAGTGAGGTGGTTGTCGTTCAGTGAATGCACAGGTCTTTTTTAAGTTGGTGGTTTGGAATGCACACATTTCTTGGAATAAACTCAAGTCAAAGCTTCAACCAGACACAGTATGCTTCAACTGCATACAATTGTGTTAAGGTATCTTGTAGCTCAGTTTGGTAGTTCGCTATTGGTTGTGCAATTGTGAGCTGTTGCGTTCGTTTTCGTTCACATTTGCCAAGAGCAGTACACAAACACATTACCTCATACTATTTTTGGCGGGGTGACGACAGTCGTTCATGAAATACGGACGCTCGATAGTTTCTTTTACGAAAATTAAAAAAGGCCCAACACGCCATAATTAAACACTGTTTATTGTTCAGCTTACCATCCCCCCATAACTGTTGCGAAAACAAGTCTCCGACAGAACTTTCGGTGGAAAGGTTGGTCTGAAAAACAGAAACGCACCATTTTACTAATGCTGGTCTGTCGCTGTCTGCTATAAATTCAAACTTCAACAAACGAAACCGAGACGCCAATAAAATCAGTGTAGTCAAAACATTTTTGAACTGAACTATGGCAAACCTTTCCGCTTGTTTTCTAAAGAGGAGAGACTGTTTATGACACATGATACAGGGAATAGTTTAAATCGAAGTTGAAATCACATGACACACTGCAAAGTGTTAGTGTGACCGAGGAGCAAGCTGGCACAGAATTCCAACCCCGACCAACAAACTACTTATGTCTCGATTTCTATGCTTGAGCTGGTGATGACGGAGTAGGATTCGTTGACGACATAAATAGAAAGGAAACAACTGTACGGTCACAGTTCGGTAAGAGAAGTACGTGTCTCAAAATGTAAGATGCTCTTGCCAACACTAAAAACTGTCAGGTTCAACGCCTTCAGCGGTTTCTATCAGTAATGGAACTGAGTGCGGTTTTGACGACTTTTAGTCGATTTTGAGTAAAAAAAATAGCAACTTTTATTGATTGGTGAAGTGTCCTAATTTATCAGCTAGTGTTGTTCCTTTGTAACCAACAAAAAGCAGGTTATTTTTCTAACCTGTAGCGTGAAATTTGTTGGGGTGTGCCTTTCGAAAGTATTCTAGCAAGGTTGCTTTGCTATCCATTTTACATTGCCAAACATCAGCTATGTATTTGTGAGCTGGCTCCTTAAAAAGGGGCGTAACTCAGATTTTCCGGGTAAGAAACACACGTCTGGCAGCTATTTATGCGTACTTCGCAACAATGCCATGATACCAGCATTGTTCGATAGCTTTGCAAGAGGTTCGGTAAGAAATGACCGCGTCTAATTCTCTCGAAACAGCCGGCCCCACGTGGCTTACAGTGCATTGGAAATACAAGCGTAGATCGATTAAAATAGCAAGCACGTTCGACCTTGACATGTTCTAGTGCGATCCCAGCAGGTCTCAATGCCAATAAAATACGGCGCGCACTTCACCTCGTCTACGTTGGTGGACAAGGCGGAGTCCATGGACGTATTTATCGACGGCGCGGTCATGTTGAACAGATTGTCGACGTCGAAAACATCCACGTTCAAGTCGGGGGGGTTGGTGTTCACCGTACACGGCGCTGCGTCGTTGAAGGGCGACGGGGCCGGGTGGAGCAGGTCGTTGCGAAAGTTCGGCACCATGGCGTCTTTGGCGTCTGCGTTTCAGTCCAAGCAAAATGAAAGCCTTGCAAGTGCCGCCGAAAAATCGTGAGCTTATCGCACGATTCTTTGTTGGTTTATTGCGCCCAGAATTACCCGACGCAATGAAACAAACAAGGAATCGTGCGCGGCTACTCCTGGCAACTCCTCAGTGTAGATTGGCCTTAAGAAATACGCTGAGCTGTGGAGGCGGATTACGGGTTGCTGTGATTTGTTATTCCAGTGACACGTAAGCGATGAAGAGGCAGAGCGAACAAACAAATCGAAATATACCAGAAGTCCTTGTTTACTTTGGACTTTTTATATGCACTTTACATTTGCATACTCACTTTACATTTTTATATGCTTTCTAGCGCTTCTGGCTTTCTTGGGGCTCAGTAACTAGTTTTGGCAAAACCGCAACAACGTCTGCAGTGGTGGGTTTTCCCACGTTGAAAGCTGTTGGTTTCGAAGCAAGCAGCTCCAGCAGCATTGTTTTCAAACCGGATATACTGCAGTAAGCTGTTTCGTCAAGCAAGTGCAGAAGCACTCTGAGCAGCTTACGCATCTTCCGCGGCTAGCAACAAAAAACAAACCAGAGCATCTACACTACAGTGATCAAAAGAAACTTCTTACAACAACCGACGACTGATTCCTTAAAGGCAGCGGGAAAAAGCGATGAACTTGATTTGACAGGTTCAGTGGGTTCCGCATTATTCGACGAAAGTCCAGCGCCGGTTAAACAGTTACTGTGCGCAACACCGACATCATCACCACGTGCTTGGACCCCAGTGGCCAAGGCGAGGCCATTCGGATCCGAGTGCGCGCAATCACCGGTGCTGATGGCGCANGCATCGCCAGCGACACTGACGCGGCCACTTTCGTGTTTGAGGAAGTCTATCACAATTTGACTGGGACAAGGAAAGCGGTTTGAAGCGTCCGACCTCGCGTTTGCGGTTGACCGAGGCTGCGGCAAGCCCGACACAGTCAATGGGAATTGGCTCGTGGTGACTGTGCTTGTGGTTCCAGGTGCGGTGTGACTGATTGCTTTTGTTGCAGGCGGGCATTTTCCACAAGCGCCAGGCGGAATTGCGTCAGGGCGCCCTTCCTCGTGGATTGCCTGCGGTGTGCGAGCGTCATGTACTGGGTGGCCGTTCTGTGGAATGTAGGCGCAATCGTTCAGATTCGAACTGGGCACAACGAAGTAAGCGCTGCCGGCCAGTTCGCCGGGGGTCGACAGAGGTATCTGCAAGGGGGTCTGCTGCGGAGGCCGCGTCGCCTGACTCTTCTGGCGCGGAATGTAGTTGCTCGTCACGAGCTGATAGGTGGTGATGTTGCTCGGCTGTGTTTGTCCTGACGTTGTCGGTGATGGGTCGAGCTGGTTCCCGTTCACGGTCAGAAGGATCTTGGGCTCGATGGCGCGCAGCGGGGCTTTGCCAGTTCTGGAAGGAAACGTGCACTCGATTAAAAATTTCGCAGAAAAAAGCGGGAAGGTTATACAGGACTTTTGCTTTTCTTCCCTTTGCGCCAACGAGGTCACAAAAAGTGATGTCACGCTCGAGATTACAAGTACGAATTTTCAGCTCTAGACTAGTAGTCTTTGGATCAGCATCACCGTGTATCATCTGCTAGGAAAACCCCAACATTAATCAGAGCAGAAAAGCTCAGCGAGACGAAAGAAGACCCCCAAAACAAAGTATGGAGCAACAACTGTTTTGAGAGTGAAGGGCAGCCACTTTCAACAGATCAGATATTTGTGTTCACTTCGATCGCACGACGAGGCAGCTGGGACAAGTCATGCGCTAAGTTGGAGAAAACACTCATACAAGCTTCTTGGTGTCCATATGTTCATGATTAAGCATACGATTCCGTGGCCTGTTTCCTGTTTTCCCAGGTTAAGCAGGGCCGTTTGATTTGTTACGTAAAGCCGAGCTGAAATACCCGGGAACAACAACATCGGGTTGAATCCCGAGTAATACAAGTAAAGTTCAAAGCCAATAAATAGTGCCGAGGTAAGGCGATTTTTAAAGCTACACTAGAAAACGAGTACAAAGTTATTTTTATGCGATTTTACGGAAAAAACACGTTTGGAAACACGACATTGTGTTTCTAAAACTATTTATATCAGCAAGGTATGGTGGCATGTTGTAACGTCAGGGTTTGTAATTTTCTCGAACACCTGGCCAAACGTCTGTCGAGTTATTTTCTTTGGACTTCACGTTTAGTGTTCACTCCGCAGAAACGCACACCACGAGGTTTCTCACACCACTACTGCAAGGTCAAACATCGAGTAGCAACTCAATGACGTCGACCAAGACATCAGTGATGGTCCATGAAACACACGAATAGAAAAGACGCGATGTTTATACGAACTACGTTCAAAGTGGCTCAAAAAAACATATTAAGCTTTTTTTGCATTGAGAAAAGAAACGCCATCAGCCAAACAAGCAAGACAGGACGCCGTACTTCTGATGGAAAGTGTGCGTTCATTAAAGCTCATTACGAAGCTACGGAAACTTGGTTCAATTAAGTTCCGCGAGTAAAATCGATCACATCTAATCCCGAAACAGCACAATAGTGTGCATGATTAAAGTGAGGCTTGTCAGTGGGACGACTGGATTAGTTTTGCGTTGAACTCTCAGGGTCTAATGCACCCAGTAATCACCGCTGAAGGTTTTAGCAAGGTCAGAGCCTTAAAACATATAAGGAATTCAAGCAAAAGAAACAAGTCTACATTATACTGCTTGCTTACGTCTAAGAACAAAATCTAATGAGTCATCTACTGTTCTGCAATTTATGAAAGATTTTGAAGTGCAGCAAAAACCACATTTTCGATTGGTGGAAAATGCGCGACAGTATAATTTCGAGGGCTCCACGTTTATTTGTATCAAAACGACCAATGACTTAAATGAGATCAGTGGTTGTTGTTTCTTGTAATCTTTCGCAATACTTCAAACGTCCACCCTGTTTGATTCATATCTGGTTTGAACACTTCAAAAGATTTCTACCACACGGGGAGTGAGGCTAGTTGAAGCTTTACTCTTCGCATCGCACCGTATATTCGAAAAAACAAAAACCACTGTAAATACATAAGCTTCGATGAAGTTTAAATATTCGCACCTTTGATGGGTTTGAAGAGGACTGTAAAAGTTGCTGTAATGTCCATCAACCAACTTGTTAATTACAGCGTTCACTTGCTCCGGACTCTGTTGAATAGGACCACACCAGCGTTCAATCGCAGTAAACGAAAAGAAAAACACCGGTAACACGTATGGGATGCGTAGAACACAAACATGGCTTGCAACAACACGGACCGTTTTTTGCAGTGTGATCTTAACGAATTGAAAATTTTAACTTAAAGAAAAGCAATTATGCCTAAATAGGCGGGAAAAAAAACTTAGGAAAAACAGTAAACAAACATCAACTTAGAGTCATTATCTAGTAAAGATGTATGATGCAATAGACAGGTAAATCGCGACAACAAACCGGAAGACCTAAACGACAAACAGCGGAAACGTCAGTGTTGGGACCAACCCTTCATGGAAGTTTCGGATAGAAATTTTAGGTTATGAAACTTGTTTCTGAAGCACATATCTATCACGCATTTACTGTTGAAACTGATCCTACATTTCCGCTACTAAGTAAGAGCAATTGGCAATCTATCCAGACACTGCTATTACAGTTTGTGCCTAGCGACTCTTGTTCTTTCAGAACTGTTGCTCTGCCATCAGTCGAATAACGCAGATAAAAAACGCAGATAAACGAAAACATGCAGTTGAAAGACGAGGCGCAAATTAGGAGCAGCGTCACATCGCTGTTCTTCGGTCGCGAGCTGAACGCCCCAATGTTTGCTTCAAGATAAAAACTATTTTCGGAGAAAAATATCTGATATTGACGCCACGTTCGCTGAAGAACCTTTATAACACCTGACAGCGATCCATTCCTGAGCACTGAACTTATTCGTAGATTGGTTCTTGCAATGCCGAACGGGCATTGTTACATTCAAACCTTTGACGGTGATGTTACCGGGCAGTGCCACTGGAAAGCACACACTTAAGCTGTGGGGTGTTTTCAGTCTTCAGATACAAAAACATGAACAGAAAACCGATAGGGTTTGATGATATCGCGTGTTCTTTAAAAGGCATTGTGGCGCGTTACGATGTGACAGCTTCATGACACTTGTTTCACATACCAGAAATACACGTATTCCCGTAAAACACACGTACCAAGGAAACGTAAAAATCTTCAGAAACATTAAAACCAGCTACGCAAGAGATGCTGGTCTGGAAAGCACTTAAAAACTTCTTCAATTTTTAACTCTTATTCAACACTAAAAGCCAGCTCTTCAAACAGATGATCCACTGGAGACGGGGCTACACAGTACCTGATCAGTGGGGAATTGTGTTACATTGATGGTCAGTTTGTGGACTATTCACACGTTGCTCACCGTAGAGAAGAGCTATCGTTCCCAAGTATACTTTCTGGAAAACTACGAAAACAAGGTGCCACCACTAGGTGGGAAAGCGCTTTTCTTAAAACTGCGCTTCTTTTCGAAATTCGCAAGCGAGCGGCCCCAATCGATATATTTTTATAACATCAAGAGGATTTATCTAAACCGCTTTAGTGCTCAAGCTGGTATTGCAAGTCTGTTATCACACCCAACCAAAAAAATTAAGTTTGTCTTGTCTGAAGTTAAAGACGAATCCGCTACCAGCTACGTCGAATCGCGCTATGCTGCAAAGTCATATATTTGCTTGTTTAGCGGTTGCGATTGAAGACTTGATGTTTACGTGGTCGTCACACGCAACGAATATAATCAAACTGTTGATTTGTCGAACTAATGAACTCAATGACCTTATTTAGTAACCACTTTTGGTTTTTGAGAAACGTCAAATGATCCACTGTGCGCTTCCAACATCCACTGCAGGCCAAAACTGAGGTGCGTTACGCATATTCAGTAAAGGCAAGAAACAGTTAGCGAAGATGTCCTTAGAAAAAGCTGAGTGTGAGACTGCACGATATTTGCGTATGTCTTCGACGATAGGTGATTCTATCCATGGAAGCGAAACCAAACCATTAGAAAAACACGCACTCAGTCATGATTTTCTCCTTAGGTAAGAACAATGTGTGGATTGATAACAATGAGAAACAATGTGTTTTTAACACATGACCACCTGAAAAATGCGGGTATCCGCAGCATTTATATACTAAAAACAATTTCTGTGCAGCTTACCAGTGGCTGACCATCCAACCTCGGCCACGGCATATCAGCAACTGAAATAAAAACAACGCACGTGATTAAACACTTCATCGTGCATGTCATCAGCATATTTCCTGTCTTCACCAACAGCCCAGTTCCCAGCTCGCATTGAGGTCATTGGCAATACGTTAGAAATACATCGAACGTCGCTGATACGGAAGGCATTCAATCGACCTCGCAGTCGAAGTGCGCCTGCGCGCCAACACATATATGGAAAATTGTGTTTTTCGGACCGACCGCAACAAACTTTAGAGGCGTCGCTTAATAATGAGAAACCGCAGACGGCGAACGAGAAAGAGCGCGCTTTTCTGTGATTTAAGAATTGCAAATTTCAGTACACGGACACAATAGCGACAACTTCTTATACGTTATCACCCTATCAGCATTGTAACATCGCGATTTTGGCAGGAAATCGAAGAATTCTGCGTTAACAGTTCACACATTTCGCAACATTTTATCAAACCGGTCATGCAAACTTGAGATCCATTGCTCGTAGTCGTATGCTAGTTTGACAAGCAAAATCAACCCCAATAAGACTTCATATTATTGGATAAACAGACCGCACACGTCCACGTAGCACAGGGAGGCCAACCATCAGTCACATACCAAGAGCCAGATTTCTTGCTGTGTTACCGCAAAGAGCCACATCATACACATGGGCACACATGAACATCACCTCATCTCTTCAAAGCGCTTGTACGCAACACGGTAACTAACACGTGTGTCGCGTAAATGCGTTCGTGTGCGTGTGCGTATGTGCTTGCACAAGCCACCAAGCACGCTTACACGCAATGCGTGTGTAAGTCGCACCCGGACTCTCAAAGTGAACAATTGCTACAAAATTTTACGACTTGTATACGAATAAATACGGTATTTGCGTGAGAGTAGCATGAAACCAGGCAAAGAACCGCATGCGGCCCGCGAGCTGCGGGTTGGTCAGGCCTGACGTAGTATGTAATCTCACATCCTCCAGTGTGGTTCATCCGATGACGCTGTGCAACGAAAGCTTGGAAAGAATGCGACGAAGTACATGTCGAAAAAAGAAGTGCGGGCAAAAGTGTGGTCGAAAATGATACAAATTTGCCTTGCTTTCAACAACAAATTACCTCGCACAGAAAACATTTCCAGAAATAAAACGAAACCGACCAAATGTCAAAATGCTTCGCACAGTTCAAAAAACGCATAGTACTCGTTTTGTGATGTTGAGTCAACACAGTAAAAGATTAAGTATGTACAGGCCAAAATATTTTATTTTTTGCGTTTGCACACACGCTTATTTTAAATTGCGGTAGTAAGTAAGAAGGCAGGAGGAGAGCAAGCAGTGAGCGCAACGGGGTTAATGTTTTCATGAACTTACACATAGGTCGCAGTTGCTCCACAACGTCCTCCTTGGCAAGGTCCTCCCATTGCTCACAGCGTCGGTTAAGGGCAAGATCGGAGGTAACGCGATTTCCATCATCCAAGTACGGGAAATTAAGGTAATGCACCAACACGATATCAGGATTCTAAAAATGAAACCAAATATTTGAAAGTACTGATGAGTGCACAGCATTAGGAAATAATTCACTGAAAGCGTTTTTCATGTAATAACGTTCTTTATCTACAGCAGAAAAATGAAGCACAATACATGAGCTACAACAAAATGAAAGTGAAATGCGTTTGCTCTACTTAACTGCCGAAAGCCAACAGTTTTTCTACATGTTATATTACAAGTAACCTGCGCTTTAACATTTTTTAACAAAAAAATCAACTAGCAGCAACATGAAAGTTCAATTTGGTCCCAAGTCAATTATATATACTGTACTGACTTCACAATACTGCCAACTAATAACATAGTTGTAACCGCTGAGCCACTTCTTACCAACAGTAACAGAAACGGCTGCTGAAAATACGAATTTCTTAGCTCAGAAAGTTTTAATGGCATTGATGTTAGTAAACAAAGTTGAAAGGACTGTTGCATGCACACAAACAGAAGAAATGCGTACTTGTATGAACCAGTAGCAACGCCGATGAAATGTTGGAAGTATATCTGAGTGCACATAGAGTGCTGTAATGCACGCAATACCATCAACCTGAATACATCAAGAGGTATGCAATGTTATCTTGAAGTGAAAAGAAAAGCGTGTAACTACATAATTTATTAATTTCACCCTTTGCCTTAAGACAGTGGTTCCCAAACCTTCTCTGATCGCGTACCATTTGTGGGTTCCATACTGTCATCACATACCACCTTGCTCCAGGAAAACTGAATTTACCAAATATCATTTGATCAAAAGTTTGGAAAGCCAGAATTGACACAAATGCAACATGAGGATAATGGCTGTGAGAAATTATAATGGCCATTTTTAAAAACCAACAAGTAAATTAGGCTGCACAAAAATTCAGGAATTAATTAAAAGAACCCGATAAGTAAAACCATAGCTGTGAATAATATATATTTTGAATATATTATTTTTGCGTATATACAGTATTTTTATCGCGTACCACCTTGAAGGCCTTCGTGTACCACTACTGGTACACACGCCACAGTTTGGGAACCACTGCCTTAAGGCTACATGCCTTGCCGAAAGACTATAATTGATACCTTTAATTTAACATGATCTTCTCTGGGCCACTTGGATTTTTTCTTTGTTTTCCATGTATACATGTCTTGCCTGTATCTTACAAGCTTGCGATTAAACATTAGTATTCTTCCATTTTCTGGCCTGCAAACAAGCAATATCGTACTATGTTATGAGCTGCATTCGTTTTAACATTGAAGCACAAAGAGAAAACAGTCATAATTATTTTTTTTTTTAAGATCATTAAACTTGCTTTGTATTATCTTTTTTTGCACACATGCAAACATTTTGGAAAGGCAAAGGGCTCACCTTTCCTTATCTGGACCAGATGGATGGGTTGCAAAAGCTGCACTTCATTATGGATATGACAATGGAACCGAACATGCTAAACAAAGGTCTACAGGGAAAACGAAGCACAGCTCTGCAGATGCTAGAGGTGGTTTTGGCATTTGAGTGCAAGATGATTGCTTTTGCCAAAAATATACAATGTATATATAGATACACTGCTTCACTTATCATTGAAAGATTCAGTTAACACTTTGAGAGCCAGGGTATTCGTACTTCGATTTTGGCCTAAAACCAGCAGTTGTCAGTTGCCTTACCAACGCCCTAGCTCCTCCGCCGATTGCGCTAGAGAGCTGTTCGAGGGCTCAAATGGATCGGACAGTCTTCTAGATTGCACTCAAAAAAAATTGTTTGGTTGGAGGTTGCGGATTTTTTGTGAGTGCCGTCGTAAGTGAAGTAGTTTTTGGGCCATTTTGGCTCATGTTGCCTGGCCTAGGGCCCAACCGCTAGGCCAAAGTAATTTGCTGAAGTTTTCCTTGGAAACTAGGCTCGAGTCCGAGTCTTTTAAGCCTTTGATCAACTTTCTAATGTTTCTGGTTTGAAAGTTATGATCTTAAATAAACAAATTAATTATCTAATTAACTAATTAGTCAAAAATTTTATTAACTTAGATCATAACTTTTGAACACGAAACCCCAGCAGGTCATCCAAAGTATCAAAAGATTCGGATTGTAGCCTTGTTTCCAATAAAAACTTCAGCGAAATACTACCATCTCATGGTTGGCGCCCAGGGCCAGGTGAAGTTGGCCAAGATGGCAAAAAAGTCCTCCACTTATGACGTCACTCACAAAAAATCCGCAACCCCAACTCAACAATTTTTTTTCGAGTGCAAACTACAAGACTTGCCGGGTTTTTTGATACTTCGACCAGGTCTGTAACCTGTACAGGAGCAGAGATATTCCGGCACAAAGCCATGTGCAATCCAGCTGTTTTTTGTGAAATGCTTGAATTAACCCGGGAGGTACTCAACACTATGTACAATACGTGTAATCGCAAAAAGTCTGCTAAATCTCCCTAAAACAGTAAAGTTTTCACTACTAAAATGTAAATGCAATATTGCACTTAATGCTATCATGCACGAAGCAAAAATGAGGTAAAGATAATTTTTAACCATAGGACTTTATAAAAATTTGTATAAATCACATATATATACCTGCTTACTCTCGATTTAGTTAGCCATTCATCATGTTTTGCAAAATTGACAAGAATTGAAGCAATTTCTTCATTGGACAACCAGTTAAATCTCCTTGTAACCATTTCAGTAGCACCAGATGGAAGCTTGAGGAGAAGGTTCTCTGGCATTACAGTTTCCTTACGGACAACCATTTTTTTGGATTTTTTTAATGCACCTGTCATGAAGCCCCAAAAGCGCAATGTGTTCCGTTGCAAACTGATACTTTACATTAGACATCCAATTCAAATAAAACTTTTTAAAACAATTATTTCACAAATAATGCATTACCTAAACAGCATTCCTCTACTAATATACAACAGAAAACAAAGGTAAGTTACATGTGAAATAAAAAATAACAATGGTACATGTTAAGAAGTGTTTCCATGATAATTTTACTAGTTTATTCACAGACCTTTTTACACTCTATAATAGAGAAAAATAATGCATTGATACAGACTAAAAATTTGTTATATTCTTCCAATCAAATATGCATGTATTAAACTGAGGTACAAGTAAAAAAACTTTGTTTTGCTAATAAAACATATTTATTTTTAATGTTCCAAAGTCAATATTAAAAAACTGTCTGGCTTACAGTCACTGGCCACATTACAGTTCAACACCTTAATTCAAATCCACACCTCAGTCTATAATAGAATATGGCTAGCTACAAAGAAAAGTTGTTAGCTGGTATATGTAAAGATTATGACAAACCAAATAGAGTTTCTTAGTTTGGTTGAATTTTGATGTTAAAGTAAAATGCTTCCATGGTGGTGTACCAAATTGCTTTTTTCATGTATGAAGTATAAATGTTAAAAAAATTACAGGACACAGATTAGAGCTCAACCAAAAAGTTTTTTTTGAGCCTATCTACCATATGTAGGCCACATCGACAAAAGAAACAATTACATAAGTTACAATTATGAAAAAGCAGATTGTCATTGCAGTAAATTAGAAAGAAGCAGTGTCTATTTTGCCTAATGAGGCCAAATACACACAACTGGAAATATTATGCCATCAGCCGAACATGATTTATGAACTGGTCATGTGACAAGTTTGGAATGCATGACTTTCTCAGTTGACTGCAATGTCTATAATTAGCTCAGTCTGGTGGACAAGAATTGACGTGGTTTCAGTGCTGGCAAGCTGTTAACAGATTCTTGTTTGCTTTGTGTGAACTTTAGGCAAAACCTAAACCCTTGTCTCTTCATGTATTGTACTCGTCACATGACCACTTCAACCAGCTGTGTTTGACTCAAGCTCAAATCTACTTCTATAGGATGGTTTCATCCATTGTGCCTACTGCAGTCCTCAGCAATTTCGAGGACTCACAATAGTTTAACTCTAAATCAGGTGAATGCACAAACAGGCAAACATGTGTTGCATATCAGTAGGCCTAATCCCTGCGTAGACATATGTGCCTATGCTCAGTCTCATGAGTGGGTAAACAACAATGAACAACGCATTAAAACCATCACTTCACTGTGATGAAGAACCATGCAACATCAAATTCTGTGCAAACCTGGGTCATTGCTCGCTGTGATGTATGCACTTTTTTGATGCATGCTGAACACAAGGTTGCCTAGCCGAGAGAGACTTTGCTAAAACAGCCAATCAACACAACAGCTCACAACTTAGTTTGTTCACAGGCAACCATCTGCTTAACTTACCAAAACCTGCAAGCAAATGTTAAGTCATATCTGTGTTTTATTGGGACGATTACAGTGGTCTGATTATAATGCATGAAGGCTCCGTGTCATAGGAACAGGACAGAGAATGAGTTAATCAGCCAGGGTCAGAGACAAAGTAGCAAGTTGGGTTTCCAAACACTCCGTGCAGATCAAGACCTTAACGCTTTTATGAGCAAATATTGCTGATTTACATTGGTGGAATTTTGGTGATATGATACATTGGCAACATTGTCATATCAGCTGATATATTATCTCCATGCCAATGCATCGGTCGAGCTCTAGATGTATCTACAAGGTTGCATTGTCAGAAGACTTTTTTGTTTCTGCTTACTAAGCAACGAATACCTGTAGAAACACTAGGAAATAAATAAAACTGTACATATAAGAAAAAAATGAATTGGACTAAAAATGTTATAAGCAAAAATTAAAAATGTGGAAGCATTGTGTGCTTCATTGAAAAAATGTAAGCTGGCCTATTTCGTGTATACTAAAGTATCCATAGCTTTGTCACCAAACTGTGTATGTCCTATAAAAAGTATATACAGTACTTTTTTTAGGCAAAGGTAATTTTTGCCATAATAAACTAATGGCTAGACAAACGTATTACTCCTAAAACAAACCTTTATGAAGCAGTAATAGCTAAACTGTAAATTGTCAGATTGTAACATGTATACAGTGTGCACCACTTTATTTAAACAACATGAAATCAAAAAGTTCTCTTTTTTCATGTATTTGCTACAGACTCACGCTCCATATCACAAGGGCAACTGAATAACACAAGAGCACAAAAACGGTTAGTCATAGCGCATTACGGAGGCCAAGGTATTAGTGACAAAATCAACACTGACGAGCAAAACACTTTAACAGTGCCCCAACTATAACTTTATTCATTCATTGTCATACAGGGATCTGGCAGTGGGAAAGAAAAAAGCCACACAAACATCAGGTTATGAGGCAAACAACTCACAGAAAAAATTTAATTGGATGGGATTGGGGGTCGTCACTGGCACACAAAGGCATGTAAATTGTTTTGATCAAGGTTTCAAATGCTTGCAAGACATTTAGCATGAGGCTGATAGCCAATTATTTTCACTGAATTTAAAGCAAGATTTGATGGTTGATGTTTTACTGTATTTTTCAGACCATAAGGCGTACTTAAAATCCATTACTTTTATCAAAAATCAAAAGTGCACCTTATAACGTGGTGCACCTAATGTATGGGTCTGGTAGCGCTTTCTCATCTAGAGCCAATTATATGTGGTAAACAGTACTATTTATTAAATTGCTAGTTACAATTTTTTGTTAACAGACTATCATGTTTTGCAATAAACCAACAACAATTGCAATGAGCAGTGTATGTGGTTCTGAGAGCAGCTAGCATATACCACAAATTTTTACTCCATGAAGCCCTGATTGCATTGGTGCACACTGAATCAAACACAGCACAACTTCTATTTTATTCTATTTGTGTCTAGCAGATTAGGCATGTGTGACAGATTAAACTGTGTCGTATGTACAGTAATGCGAGGGAGTTTAATCTTTCTGATTAAATTCTTTCTTATGTTATCTGAGTTTTCCTTTATTAAATGTGCTTTATAATCCAGTGTGCCTCAAGTATGGAAAAAACAGCCAGCACTCAAATTTTGATACTGCGCCTTATGGTATATAAAATATGGTACTAGTTATACATATTCACTTTTTACCTGTTTGGCTTGGACATGACATATGGTCTACATGTTGGAGGTGAAAGAGGAATCACATTCAAACACAGAAATCCTGAGGCGCTACAAAGCGCATTGCTTTTGATTGCTACACAAAAGGCAATACTTAAGATAAACATATATTGAAACAACACACCAACAACTACTTCAGTTGGCCACCATCATATAGGAACGTTAAATGATTAAGGAAAAACTCAGATTTACAAAGAGCATCATACATTTGATCAGATAAAAAAAGTAAGATGAAGATGCACAACGTTGTAAACTTGTAATTGTTTCTAAACAAGGCATCAAAGGTCCTGACACAATGGCTACCTTGGTATGGATGAACACTAACATTTCTGGGTATGTAATGCATAATTCAATAAGCACTGTTGTATGCAGCACCTAAGTGCTTCATACCATTCTGTAATCTGTATGTACAGGGTGACACAAAAAAAACGGTCATCACCAAAAATCGAATAACATCCAAAATTTTATTTAGATTGACATGAAACTTCAGCTACATTAGGTCAAGCATGTGTAGCAGACATCTCCAAAGTTTCAAGTCTGCACTACAAAAACTCTTTGTTTCACTGGCGCTCAAAAATGTGCTCCAAATGAGCTCC
>JGI24159J19872_10005715_pt1 | contig 16112 bp, 15 predicted proteins | sample Ectturendosymbi4_FD_19872 | JGI IMG/M metagenome (IMG submission 19872) | reverse complement strand
AGAATTTTTTGGGAGATTTGTTCCATAAAGCCTCAGCCATGGCATCAGCTTTGCTTTTTTGTTGGGACTTCCGACAAGCTCTTAATGCATATTTGAACTCTTTTTTACTTTATTTCATAATGTCAAATAGAGGTCCACTTTTGGGTTTATGATTGCCAATCCAGTATAAGTATGCCCGTCGGGCAGCCTTGTGCTTTTCTCTTACATCCTTGTTCCACCCGGGAACATTATGCTTTTGTTTTGGACTGTTAGTCAACACTTCACTTGCTGCTCGTTTGAGTGCCCCTACTATCTTTGTGTAAAATTGTTGTAGCATGTCAATATGAATGAAGTCTGGCTGTTAAACAATTTTGTAGCAACATGCAATCAATGGAAATCGTGGTACACAGCAAGAATTCTCTGTTCCAATAAAAGTTTCAAAAGAAATTGTACCATTTCAATAGACATGCTTTAGGATTCCGAGTGCGATGTTAAAAATTATTCAATTGGACTTTCGGAGTCGGATAAAAAAATCCAACTCGTGTTCTTAGAAATCCCACTCCGACCAAAAGCCTCCGACTCCGCAAACTTGGTTAGTAGACAACATCACGTTAAAACGAAACCTCATGACAAGCGGACACGCAGACAGACAGTAGGTCAAGAGAAGTCTCTCTCGCTCCTTGACAGTTTTCTATCCTTACTTTCCTCTGGAAAATAAAGGTAGAATTTTAGGATAAAATTTAGTTTTTGCGGCCGGCCAGCGATATTCCACAATTCATACGACCCATGATAGTAATAAGTGTAGGAGCAGCCAAATTTTTGGGGGTGCGAAGGATTGTTGCTCGAATTTCCTCAAACTTGCCACCAATAAGAAGTTTTTTGTGGTGACCTCCAAAATAAGTCAAATTCAGACGTATTTCGACAGTCAGTCTCATTCCTCACACAGTGAGAACAAACGTGGCAAAGCAAATGCGCCCGAGTATTCCAGGATTTTCGATAAATCAAAACTTTTGGGAGTGCGCTTTCACCCCCAGCTCCTACGCCATTGGTAATAGTAAATAGGTTCACCCATCCCTGTCCTAATGGATGCAAGTCTCTGACGCCATTGCAATCTCAAAATAACGCACCAGGGCGTCCCGACGCCCCAGTTGGCAACCTCTGCTCTAGTGTCTTGGTTAACAGAAGCATTGAGTTCAACTTATAATGCTGGTACTCGAACATAGAATGGAGCAACCAGGACAAAAAAGGGCATACGTGGAAAAAAGGTGAATAGTTGCAGCAGTAATGCCACTACAACGTAAGTATTGCTTCAAAGCAGATATGAAACAACTGCTTAGATCAGGTGTTTCCAACCAGGGGTACGTGCGCCCCGAGGGGTTTTCTTGCCTATCTGAAGGGGTTTATTTATTATGCAGCCGCAGCAAATTAACTTTGACACATAAAAATGGAGTCTACCTTTAGTTCTGAAAATTTAAAAGTTCTTGTTAAAAATTCAGTAGATTTTTGTTGTTTTACTCAGCCTTTTTATCATAAGAAATTTAGGGGTAATGCTCATCTGTCCAAGTGCTGAAGGGGTACACAGTGGGTGGGCCATGGATTAGTAGTAGGCTATGTAATAACAGTACGATGGTAGATAATACCATTAAATCCGCATAAAAAAAGTGTTTACTACTTACCTAAAATAATAGGGTTTAGCGGTCCCGTCGCTACGTATACTGTACTTCTGCTGCAGTCATGCACACTCGATGTGTTTATTAGCATTGTGTGGAACTGAATATGTGAAACTAGTTGATATGAAAGCTTGGTGTTGAAAACCTACTTCTGCAGTTATACAGGTTTGTTTCGAGTTTCGATGCACCTTTAAGTTGAAACATGTTGCGTTGTGTTCAGTGTATCTGAAGTTGGAGCTTGCTTGACGCAGCTTCAGCTTGTACCCACCCACTTTGAAAAAGCTTCCTGCATCGCTGTCCGTTGCAGAGATTTGATCACACCCTTGGTTTCTGTCTACATGTATCAAGGTCACGAAACTGCATTAAACTGTAAAAATAGTTTTATAAAATATGTACAAAACGACAAAAAAACAATTGCATCTGTCCATCACCCATTAGCAACATGGCGCTAAACAGTACTATAAGATGTCTCGAAGTATCTACAACTCCACTTTATCGAGGTGATCGGATGGTTTCCGACAGAACGGACAGTGACCTTTTTGCAACACCATCAACTCGTAGTCGTCAGCGTGGAACATCTGTGCGAGACGGACAATGCAGTTCAGGACAATACAAACATGGCCAACCTCTCAAGCGTCAATGTGTTTTTGGTGCCTTTAAATTTTGCGCTTTTAGTCTGCGCATCATTCCTTGAGTTTGGGGTTTTTGATTCCATGATTTGAATAATATTAAATTCTATCATATACATATATACAGTATGGCATGTGCGTATATACGCATGACCATCGCATTTGCTGGATACGCTTAAAACAGAGCCTTAATTACGTGATCTTGGATCAGAATATCACCTATGTTTTTTCAGTTACCCAACACACTGACCGACATCATGCTGTTGCTAATGTGTACCTCACAATAGACTAACGCATGCTGCAGTGGGATGAAATAATTTCAAATGAAGCGCTTCGTAATTGATTCACTTTCGTTCTCTTACCCATAATCAGCTTTTTGCGTGTTTCAAAATGCAAGTTACACAAACATTTTATACCGTTCCACCTTCCAGTTTTTTTGGTCAGTAAAGGATCAGTAAGTGTCTAAAAGTGTGCGGCCGACGACACAACGAAAAACAAACACATTTAGATTTTTCATGAAACCATTCAGGTAATTTTTCTGATCACGAGGGTAAAAATGCTCACGTACTTGAAAACAAGAATCGCACATCGCAACTGCAACTTCGGGCATGAGATTCTTGAAATACTGATGTTGCAGCGGGGCCGGCCACCGTCTGATCAGCACCTCCCGGCGGGACATCGAACGGAGAACAGAGCGATTCACAACGACCGGTGTGTGCTTGCCGCCCTCCTGAATGAGAAAGCGCGTCAAGTTTCTTTGCGAATATGCTGCAGTCGGTAACAGCGAAAGGCTTTCGTTTTTGCAGTTACAAGCAACTCGACTCACTGCCACGCTAACAAAAATTTAATCGACCCAGACTTTCAACCAACTCGGTTTTCAGCCAAACCTTGATCCGCAGAGCTTGGCGCTAACAACATCCTATTGACAAATCATCACTGATTCTATCCGTGCGAAGCCTGTATAATGAAGATATATCTAAGGATTTAAGAACTTATGCAACGGGATTGTCTGCATTAAGCGTCCCACACTGTTCACCGTTAAAACATTTGATCACAATTTGAGTTTACGAACCGGAAAGAGAATACTTTGCTACCACATTACATCGTTTTTCAGCTCTAGTCAGAGTGAACTAATTACCAATATTTTGAAAAAATGCACCAATCAACGTGACATTCGGAAGTCTGACGCTTTCACTTAATAGCAATTAATCATCCATGTCTAGCAGCGGTTGCACATCAATTTTTACCAGCCTTAAAAATAACAGTAGATTTATTCTACAACACGCTTAAACTGTTTATGACAGTTAGCAACTGGAAACCAGAATGTTTTATCCTAATCTTAAACTGTTTTTGTCATAACAACAACAGAAAGGCACAGTATAAATGAAAACCTCAAAGGTAAGCAGGCGAGCCGTGAAGGGATCATCATCATCTTCATCTTCTTGGGTGATGCGCATGCTTTGCGTGTTGCCGTGATTCTCCCAGTTGTCTCCTTGTGCGTGAGACTTCCTCATACCCGATCCAACCAGTCGAGTGGCTTCCTCGTCGGTGATTCCTTCCTCGAGTGTGAACTCGACTAAAGGGAGCACCTCTGCCAGAAATGAAATAAAAAAATTAGTGCGGAACAAGAAACAGGACACAAATCGTAAGTATAGGCAGATTTTTGAGCATTTGATGTGACGCAGGAAATACAACAACAGTGGATGGGCCACTGCATTTAAAATTGCAACTATGATGGATGCTTTCACCAGGAAAAAATGAATTAAAATCTTGCTTAGTTTTATTTCGAGCAACAATAGACCCTCCTAGGGCGGTGCAGAAAACTACGCAAAGCACAAAAAAGTGGATCGACACAGTTTGAGGAGCGGAGCTCTCACGCGATGGAGCGTTAGAACGAAGTGAAAGCAAGTGTGTGTGTATCTCACACGAAATAGTTACCTGTGAGAAGTAAACAACAAAAAGCCGAAGTTCAAGCAGCGAGTTTCGAAAGAGTTTCTGAGAGATATTTATCGAGGCCAGCAGCAACATAGCGCATGATTGCCATTTGACTTACCAAAAGATGAAAACGAGTAGACGAACGGCTGGTTACAGTTGATGCATGAGCTGCCTTGTGGGTTGAGCAGAGGGTTGGTGGTTGAGCAGCGATAGCACATCGGCTGCAAATCCTACATCAACGAGCAAAAGCATGAGAAAAAACACACACACTTGCACGTTTCATAACGAAGTTTGTCTACATCTTACTGCAGAAAGCTGAAGTCAATGCAACATGTCCAGAAGAGGTTTAAAGCAAAGTGCAACTGCAGACCCTTGTCAAGGTGCGTTTAAATGCTAAAATTTGTTTTAAAATCCCGATGACACACTCAGAAATTCATCGATTAAATCAGGTTGGCAAAGCATGTTACCATGACAAGGGATTACTGAACAAGTGGATCACCTCGTTGTCGTGAAACGGCTTCGAACGAATCGTCACAGATCCGAGGTCGATCAGATCCTGGAAGCGGAGGGGTAGCTTGAGAACGTGAAGCTTCTCGTAAGCAAACCTGGCGAGCTTGTAGGCGCCAAGAGACCTGCTCTGCTTTGCCAGAGCGTAAAGTGTTGCCCTGCAGGTGGTGCGAGAGGAGTGAAGGAAACAAATGAAATTTGAAACATTCTTGGAGGTTTTTCAAAGAACCGATGCTGGAGCGACCCAACACGAAAACTCAGCGCTAGGCTCCATGCATGGGATAACTTGAAGAACTAGTACAAAAACGCAAGCCATAGTGGGGATGATGTTATTGAAGTTGAACAAAAAGATTCGAAAACAGTTGACAAACGAAACTTGATAATTCTGAGATTAAGAAATTGGATTGCAAAAAGCAGGTCTGTTTTAAGTGGACAAAATGAAAAAAACAAAAACCCAGTTTGTATGTTTGCAAAAACAAGTTTTTTAGAAACTTAAACTCAGTGCATTCTGAACGAAACCAACAACATACTTGCAAAAATCCACTAAATTAGTTTTTTTGCTCTCGGTTTGTGATGGTCTAGTGGCCCAAATGGTCTACAGCGCCTGATCTCTGCGCCATGGACCACGGGGCTACTTGCGTAAGGAATATTTCAACGGTTTGACCCGACCGGGCATCCAACTTAAGTGACCAGCACAAGCTCTGCAATATATTACTCGGACGAAAAGGACAGATTAGAACGACGAGCTAATTTAAACGTTTTACAAATGAGAAGAAAAACCATTGGTAGCCAATCATTACACCATCTTTTCCGATAGCACTTCAGCTGATCATTCGATTGAAGTCACTACTTGTTGCTTACTTCTCATAACCACACACACCAGAGTGTGCGAACCATACCGGGAGCACCTTGATACTACGTTGAAAGGTTCATAAGATGATTTAAACGTTGTTTGTTTGACTTCAAACCCATTTCAAACCCGATTTCATAACATCAAAACAAAACAGGATACACTTTTGAGACGCCGTTGGGTGGAGTTCCTCCTGAGATGCTGTGAAGCAGAAATCTCGCGATGTTGAAGAGAGCTTCAGGCAGATGAGAAGTGAAAGGCTCATCCTGATGCAACGAGAAAACGTATGTGATGCCAGCAACACAAACAAAACGGTCGATTATAGATTTCCTTTCAGGCTTTCTCCACTCACCGTGTAGCGCTGTATCGAGTGGTAGACATAATAAATCTCCGCCAGTTTCTGGTTCGAACGAAACTTTTCAAGCATGTCTTGCCTTTTTTCCGGATTGCCTGAGAAAGTGCACAGCATGCAGGTAAGCAAAAGTTGAAAGCGTACTACGTACTTTGCCGAATCGGGTTACCGTGACACCAAACAACCAGTACGTTGGCTGCGCAGGTGGAACGGCCCCCTCAGATAAAAGAGACCCCCCAGTACCCGACTAAAACTTTTGCGAGAAAAATTTGAATCTCAAGCAGCTTGATCATGTCTTGAGCGTGGCGGAACATCGGACGCGATGGAAATATACAAACGAAAAACAGCGCTTCCCATGCAAAGCACAAGATTCCTGTTTCCAGTTTACTGCAACCATCCCAGACTACGTAACACCACTTCCGCTGAAGCACGATCACATATCCCATCCAATCCAGTCAGGGGCGGATCCAGGGGGGGTGATCGACGATTCGGAAAACAACATTCGCGTTATAAAGCCATATTGTCGTCCATTGTTTTGTCACAGCAGTGTTGTGAATTATACTTCTCTCTTACAGTAGCGAAGCCGTTATGCGACTTGACTACAAAATCTTACTGAAATCGCCCCCATCTCCCTAACCTCACTAGCTGGATCCGCCCCTGAATCCAGTGTAGACTACTCCAACACATACAAGCGCCCGTCTACAACAAGAAGCCCGAAGCCACCTTCCGCAATATCCAAGCACTGCATCGATATCATCCAGTAATAGTAGCCAGCATCGTTGAAACGGCTCTCGTTGACGGCGTTCTCGGTCAGCTGTTCCATCACACGCAGAGCATCCGCCGTCCGTCCCGCTTTGTGAAAAGCTGACAACGACACAGCCGTTTAGAGCAGAGGTAATTCTTGAACATTTTCAGGCGCGCCGCCTTCGGCGGTAGTCATTGATACTCGCGCCTCCCTAACCTCACAATCAAACACAAAAAATAGATGAACTGTTTATTTGCCATTATCCGGCTTTTCAACAATATGTTGCTGTCATACTCGCGCCCCCTTGTGAACCTTTCACGCCCCCCAGTTTAAGAACTCAAGGTTTAGAGTTTACCATCTTGGCCGAAGAGAAATGACTTGTAAAGCAAAAACAGTACTTGTCCAAACTTTTGCAAGGACTGCTGGTGAGCTGCAGAAGTACGATCGAGTGAGGAACAAAACTAATCGCGTTCACAACGAACAAAATCCAGCGGCAGCGAACAGGTAATGCAGAATATCATCCTTCGAAAACGTATCTACCTTTCTGAGCTTCTTCAAACTTGTCGTTCTCGGCCAACCACTGAGCGTACGGCACGTAGACTTCATCCTTATATTCTGGATTTTTCTCGACAAGCGCAAAAGCCTGGTTGGCGAGAAAAAGATGTTTACGCTCTCGCTGCAGAAATCACTCGATCGTCGCAAATGCGGCGACCCGCGTCGCAAAAAAGCTCATCACACAAAGTCATCAACAACCTGCAGAGTTTTACTGCAAGAAACTTTCAATCCGCACGAATGCTGAATTTTCGTGAACCTTGAAAAATATGCTCACAGTGCAAGTTGCTTTCGCACCGGGTGTAATGAGTTGTGAGTTGATGCGTTGCTTTCGTATAAACTTTTGTTAAAAATGCAAAAGATTTCATACGTTTTCAACACTAACGCGTGTTAACCCAGGACACAAGTGGTCGATCTACAGCAGTGAACAGTCACCACCACCACAGCTTGTGTTACCTCGTCCCAATTTCGAGTATCGACGTGAAGTTTCACAATCGCTTTTTTGTCGCCCATCTTGTTGAAGACCTCGACGCAGTAGGCGTACTGCTCCAGACGTTTCAGATGATGCGCGCAGAGCGCCAAGGCTTGACGGTCAGCCTTGTCCAGCTTTCTTGCGACGTCGATCAGCCTTTGCAAGAAACGATCAGACTTACGGACAGACGAACAACAACACATTCGGAAGCAGTGCTTCGAAATGTTAATCACGAGTTACAGTCAAATGCGTTGATGGCGCGTTAGAAGCACCGACTTTTACAAAACATACCCAGAAAACTAGAAGCAGCAAGTGGGACTGCACTTTGTTGACTCACAGCACAGCACAGGTGGCAAAAACGCGAGTGCCGCTGTGCTCTCATTTTTCACCTCACACCCTGTAGTCTAGATCCAAGAAGAAAAGGAAGGAACGCCCTACGACGAAAAATAAATAATTTGCCCTGCTGCCGGTAAGATAGTTCAAAATTTCACATAAATGGCACGGTTAACGAAACGTCGTTTTGCCTACAAACTGGCCTGGCCATATTTTACTGCGGCGTTCTCTTTTCAAATTGAGGCAATGCTCCCTCACATCCCCCCGACTACACCACTGCTCATAACCACATGCGAAAGATCTCAGAAAACTGTTCATAAAACTGAACACGCGCGGTTCATCAACCCACACTCCCGAGCCAGTTTTTGACTTGTAGTGGAATTGTTGCGACCTCACGGACTGGCGGTGGTAGAAGCTGAGGCAGGTTCCTCACTGGCCTGTGTTTCAAGAAGGTTGGTCATAGTTTTTGCGGTTTTGCATCAGAGAGATGAGTGCCTTCAGCTACAGCGTAAGTGCAAAATAACACGCCAGACAAAAATGCCGGCACTCATCGATGAACTGGTCGAATTTGTATCACAGAAGGAAAAAACAAACTGACAAAAAAAAGAAACTGAGCGAAACGTAGGTTCGACGTAGTGCAAGCAGAAAACACAAAGCTGTCGTCCTTACATATCGGTCCAGCCATTTTCGCCGATAATCTCAAGCGCTTTCATGTTTTCGCCAGCGGCCAAGTACATCTTTGCGGCTTCGCGGGGTTCGTTTGTGCTCTGGGCCCAAGTGGCCTGCTTGGCCATGAGCTGCTTGTGTTCATTCGGGTCGCTTAGTTCCATGTATTCCTTCAAAAGTCGGATTTACCGGTATTTATAAGAAGCACGAGATATTTCGTAAGCGACCTGCTTTTACGCAAAGGTTATTAATGGCGTGTGGTTGCCCGATGGAATTTGGTAAAGGCATACAAGGTATTCAATGCAAACTGTTTTCAAAAGTTGAAAACCGTTATCGAGAAAAAAAGCAGTCGAACACCACTAAGCCCCATTTGGAAATTAACCTTGATAAGAAGGAAAGATGGAAACAGAAAAAGCAACTGATTGGACAATATCACTCACACTACACTTAACAACACCAGGTAAAAAATCAAGTAAAACCTTTTTGGCATTTGCTACGTCACAATGCGGAATTGATCATACCTTAGCAAGCTCAAACATCCTTAGATCTGTGTACATATCAGCAGCTCGCTGCGAGCACCCAGCTTTTCGATATAGCTTGGCAGCTTCAGAAAACTGACTTCGGTAAGCGTTGATGTCAGCCAGGAATAGATCGGTGTTGCTTTCACCTCGACGCTGGCGATCCTGTGTGCAATTTGCAATTGATAAAGAACCTTGTTCAAGCGAAACAGACAACAGTTCTGACGGTGCGACTTCTTTCAATTAAGTCTTCTCTTGCAACAGTGCTGCTTGCAAGTCGGAGCAAACCGTCGGTGTTCAAATTGCGTAGATGTTCATTCACCAGAGCCCTGGTCTGTCCGGGACAGGAGCTCTTCAATATAACAGTCACCTTATAATGTAATCCGTAGACAACTTCATCAATGATCTTCCTTTCACGGCCGCTGGCGATTGAACACTCGACCGCAGATGACATGCACAAAAGCACCACTATATGGGATGCCAGAAGGAACCTAACCTACCTCGATGCTTTGTATAAGTTCCAGGTAGCGCAGGTTGCGCGTGCGTGTGAACGCCTTCTTTGCGACGTCGAAATCAAGTCCCTCCAGTGCTTTGTGCGCCAGATGGTTCCAATCACTCTCGGTAACACCGAGACATGCAATTTTGTACGCTTGGCTGCAAGAAATGATTTGTAAGACGACGATGAAGAGCACGCTTGTATGCGTCGCGAAATCCAGAAAGCTTAAGGCAGCGCTAGAAGATGTTTGCAAAGCGAAATAAAGAGCCGAGCAGCTATGGTAGTAAAAAAACACGAACGAATAAATACTTTGCGGAATCTGTGTTGCGACGTTTCTTGCGATTTCGTCGCCAAAGCGCCAAAAGGATAAGATAATATTCATCGACTAACAAGTAAAAGAGTGACGACTTCCTGACGTTTACAAATTAAAACTAAAGAGGTAACCGGACAAACAGAACCGTCGCCAGAAAATCTTCAATAGGGAGTGTGACATTGAAAATTTTATAAAAAACTTTACACATTAATAGTGTTGCGCACTTCAATTTGGGGAAGCTTCAAGCTTTGTTTGGAGCCTAAGGCCACCAAAGCCCCCCGTGGCGACGGTACTGCGCACAAAGCTCTTTTTCAATCAAACAGCCTTCCAGGAAGAGTGAGTCGCACCTGTACAGCTGACGATCCAAGTACTGCAACATGGGCGCAGACTGTGGAACGTCGACCGCTCGCATCGCGTGTATGTGAAGACAAAAAATGCGCGAGCCGCAATATCCCACAACGAAACCATTCATGCGTTGCTGTTGCGCTGGAAACGATCCTGCTTTGATTCCCAAGAAGCCTTTGCCCGAGTAGCAGAGCATGTCTTCGTTTTGCGTGTTCCATGCTACGCTGCTCGCGTTCAGCTCCTGAAAGGTTAACAAATGCATGAACAAGTAAATACATAAAGCATCCTATGTGGTATTTTCGACTTCTTCATATTGTATTTTATAATTTCGATAAAAATGGGTTTCTTCGAAAACAGAACCAGTCCACACCACAGGTTATAACCCAACATGATGAAGTACGAAGTATGAATCACTGCCATGGCGACGAAATGTACGATCTGGAACAGTGGTTCTTCACCTCTGGGTAATTATCCCAAAAGGGGTAATTTGACATTTTTTTCGGAGGTAATTGAGATCATCGTTTTTTTGGTACGTTGCATAAAAATATTTTCAACGTAGTATAATGTATAGAGTTTATTGTGTGTTCTTATGTTGTTTCGTTTCACTTATAACACCATGACTTCTGTGACTTCATAGTACCGGAGTCTTTTAGGCATCTTAGATCAGTGGTTCTTAACCACTGTATTAAGAGCCGCATGCGGTCCCCCCAAGCACCCGTTGTGCGGCTCTCAACAGTTTTTCAATAAAACCTGTAACATTTTGTGTAACAGACTTCAGACTGCTGGAAATCAAAATGTGCCAATTGACTTGTGTTAAAATTTCTTTAGTGCGGCTCTCTCACAAAGTTTTAAGTCTGGATTTGGTCCCCTTCAGAAAAGGTTGAGGAACCACTGTCTCAGATCGTACTCTATTTAACAAGTAGTCGCTAGCAGTGTAGGTTGCAGTGCAGTCTAGTGCAAGCTAAAAACCATTAAGATGTCTCTAAATAAACGAAGCTTCAAAGAAGCTTTTCTGAAGTTTGGTTAATTACAAGTGTTAATGACTAAGTTTGACCGCTTGATAGCAACAAAAACAAAAAAAAACAAAACACTATCAGCTTTCCCATTGTGTATTTTTAATGGACATTTGAATGCAAATCGTGACGTCATTTTTGTGTTGTTTTATTATTAATTGATTGCAAGCTGTAATTTGTCATTTTTTGAAAAGAGGTAATTCAAATCAATCAGTTTCTTCTTAGCGGTAACGATATTAAAAAGGTTATGAACCAGTAAACTGATCTAGAACATTGTCAAGGAATACTCTGCGAACGTACAAAAAAGATCAGCTTTACGGCTGCTGAAAATTATTCTGCTACTTACTTCGAACAACAACTCTTTGGACGCCAAGTCGTAGACGAGGCAGGTTGAGTTGTCGTTGATGATGGCGAGCTTTGTGCGGGACATGCTCAGGTCCAAACACCTGATCGGACTGGATATCTTCAGCATTTCAATCGGAAAGGGATTGTCCACGAAGATCTGAAGGACCTGCACAGACAGACTTCGTTACGAATGGATCGACGAAAACAGGGGAAGACAAAGATCAGCTGCCTGCGAACCTGGCCGTTTTTAAGTCCGAGCAGAAGCCCTTCTCTGCCTGCCGGGCCGCCGATCACTTTGATATACCTGATGTTGGCCTCCAGTACCCATTCGCGTTCTTTTTCCCCAGCCATCGAGTAACAAGTCAGACGATTTTCCTATAAAATAAGCATTTGTAAAAGTTCGCATTGTAGAACAGTACATGCCTTAAGCTGAACTTCGATCCGGCCAGAGACATAGTCCATAAATTTATTACGAAGCTGAAACTAGTCAGCTTTGCAACAACAAATTATTTTCGATGCGACGCATTCCATTTTTTCTCTCGGGACATAACCTTTCACAAATTCTCCAGCTTTGTTATAAGAATATCTGATTGCTTCGTTGTCTAGTTCTACATGTTGCCACAACCGGCAAGACAAGCAACAGTGGGATCAATCGAAAATGGTGGGAAATTTTTGTCTTGATTCTTGTTCGCTTTCGTACATGATAAAATGCAGGGGCCTCATACGAAGTTTTCACAACGCACATTGTTTTTGTTTTTTTTTGCAAATCCAACTCGTCTGCAAACAGGCTGCGCATACCTGACACAGAATGATGTGTTCCACACAGACAACCAGTAAATTGCATTCGAACTGCTTGATGATCCTGTTGACTGGCTTGTAACCGAGATTGGACTCGCCGTCAAGCAGCTTGTAAATCACAATGCGATCAGAAAGCTGAACCTATATAACGAACAAACATGAAACACTTCCTCAAGTTGCGTGGCAAGAGTTACATGAAATGCAGTTTAGCCGGTAACCTATTGGTCACAGCGACAGTTGAAACAATACAGAGGAACCCTTCAACTTCCTCTGCTGCACAGCGCTTGCAGGTAGTACAACAAATGATAGAAAACATTACCTTATTAATCCTTTTAGAATGATGCCAAACCACGCAAGCAATATTTGCGATATACATATATGTGTAAAATGATGGCGGACTGATACAAAAGGTCAGTTTGGTATTGCAGTATCACCGAATGTGTGGTTCAAGCGATTTTGATCGATGCGATGGCCAATGAATTCCAAAAAAGGACGAATGAACAGTTTGCAGCTCAGTGCTGGGACGTAGTAATCAAGCAAATTTGTCTTGCCGACGTTACCGTTATGCAAAAAACAGACTTCAAATTTAATATAAGGTGGTGATAGGGCGGTGTGAAAGCGATCTTTTCGTTATGGGATAAATTGGAACCAACCTTCTTTTTGAATGCAAAGCCTAACAATGCGCCAGACAGTGGATGATTTCCTTTGATGAAAAAACAGGAGTACGTATCACTATGGAGCATCTAAACCTCGGCAGCCAACGCCGAACAACTAAACCCGACGAAATGCACAAGCAAGGAAATCATCGTTTTACACTTACGGCCAAGTTATCTTTGTACACAGAAATCTTCTTGACAATATCGTGACAGCGAATGGTCAGTCGCGCTCCGGTCTCATCGTCGGCATCGAGCGCGGAAGAGCTGAGATGTTGTACCACGACATCAGTGAGTCGCTCACGATAAGCGTAGATGTCCCGGTAGAGGCCGTGCACAGTGCTGAAAGTAATGCTGTGGCAAGTGAGCGTTCCGGTTTGCCGACCAATCACCTGCACACAAGCAGCAAGCGTTAGGAACGGAATAAGACTCTTTTATGTTAAGAGTGAACCCCTAGGTCAGGAAGTTGCACAGTGACGAAGATACGCAGATAANAAGGGGCAGCATGCAAGGTTCACCAAGTTCTANCACGTTTCAAAGGTCTACTAAGGATTTAAGTCCGTGGATCTGCACAAATATCTTTCAGTTCGGAAATGCAGTGAAACTTTTACCAGTAAAAATGCACCTCACGCGAAACAATGCGAATAGAAGCCGTGCCGAACAAAGAGGTGAGTAAAGGTTGGGACAGCAACTGCTAACAATGCTGAGAGCAACATTTGGGCATCTCCAAATACCGCTTATATTCGCGCACTTTTATTGCGTAGAACGAATAATAAGACGTTCTGCAATCATGAGACTCCGCGTTCCGCGCGTGGGATTTTTCGACGTACCGCTAAAACGCATTCGAACTGCAGCAGTCCTCAAAGTATAACCATCAGGCGACGATCTCGCGACTTTCGCTGCAGCGGTAGCGCGTTTAAGCCTTGTTTAAAAGTATAGGTCTTCATGGAGCTTCCGGGAAAAATATCCCAATGTTTTTACTAGAAACGTGCTCTCATTGCGAGTTGGGGCTTTGCAGAAATTAATAACTAATTGCTGCTCAACAGGAAATATGCACTGAAGTATTCGTTAAGGTGGAACAACAAAAAACGTGATGAACACATGCATGAAGAAGTCACTTCAGCCCAACAGCATCAGTTTTGCGGCAAAGCGGCAGAACGCACTTGTCTTTCAACCAAGTCATTAGATTATGTCGTGCTTTGCGATACCGAAGATTACTCAATATGTGCTTTGCAAAAAATTTTTTTGTAATGTTTGCTGAGAAGTTTTAAAGAAGCAAAGTGTTTCACATACGCGACGACAGTCAAACGGAGATTAAGTACGAAGTAAATACACACGTTCGACTTGTTCTTAACAGCTCAAGATATTTGTCGTATAATCAATAACTGGCTATTACCTATAATGCAACACTATTTACACAAGTTAAAGAGTCTCTGCAGTGACGTGTTTAATACATTTTACGAAATCTTGATGCAACATCCGCGAAATTAAGCCGCCAAGGTAACTCGCACTACCGCGAAGTTCGCGTTCACACTTGCACGGTTCTTAACTATCAAACTTGTTTGGGGACGGTCTTTGTGAACAAGCTTTGCATTCAAACGTTAAGTTTTCGGTTGTGAACCTCATGATAATGAAAGAGAGGAAACTGTTTTCTTTTAACGATGATTAAATACAAAGTTATGCACATAACCACTTAATTTGCCAAGGTATTCGCTATACCACCACAAATGTCCAGATTTCTTGTCGTCTTCAGCAGTGGCGTAACAAACGGAGCGCAGGGGTGCGAACCGCCCCGCCCCCTCCGGCAAGCTAAATTCAAAAGCCGGGCCCTTACTTAGCTTATTTTTCTCTATTTGGTATTCTTTTGGTTTTCAGTGACTGGTTGTTTTTCTCCGTTTTTCGGAGTGTTTTCCGGTGATTTCGGGTTTTAGTATGGACACCCACATCCGGATTCACTATCATTTCTCAAGTCTTTTTCCGAGTGCTGGCGGGTGGGCCCCCTTCAGCTAAGTTTTCCCACCCTGGACCAAACCTCTTATTTGTGCCACTGGTCTTCAGCATACCTCGCGTGAATCGTTAAAAAGTGCCTGAATAAACCGAGACAACTTCAGCTCGGTTCGCGTGATAACGTTTGTGGCTGTATTTTTAGTTTTTTTGGAAAGTGTGTTTTTAAAGTCTAATTTCATTCAAGTTTGAAGTGCTTGAGCCGACACCTGATTGCACCATTTTTTAATCTGAAGAAATCAACATGGGGAGCGCAATTTATTTATGCTGCAACCACTTCCCATTTCACTGTGGATGATGCAGCCAACAAACTGGTAAGCAATCTCTGAAAAACCAGTGTATGTTTTCAGTGCCAGCAGTCGAACACTAAATGCTCCGCATTGCAAAATCACCCAAGCACCAAATCATTTTACTCACCACAACATTGGTGTTGGGTCGACTACACACAGACCACACCCAGCCATTCTTGTCATCGGTGATCGTACCGAGATATTGACCTTCGCGTGAGTACAAAGACGCTTCGCAATTTGATCCTCCAATTACGAGATACTTGCCGTCATCAAAATGTTGTATGGAACAAGGATCGAAATCGAGCTTTATGTCTTTTCCGATCTAACACAAACGCAAAAGGATACTGGAACGTTGACAAATGCAAAATATAGCGCCACATGGAAAAGCACAACAGCAAAATCGAACTTTTTAAATAATAACAAACAGCACTACACAGGAGGACAAAAGCAACAAACAAACAATGATGTAAGCAGGGTTTTTTAAGGTTGGATTTTGATGACCGTTAAGACATTTTGAGAGACCGCAAATATTCAATCTGAATACCTAGATCAGTGGTGCTCAAACCGTGGCCTGCAAGGCCCTCTGGAGTGGCCCGCGAAGCAATTTTCATTGGAAAGAAAACTTAACACTTTAATCATTTAAGAGA
>JGI24159J19872_10005714_pt1 | contig 16112 bp, 8 predicted proteins | sample Ectturendosymbi4_FD_19872 | JGI IMG/M metagenome (IMG submission 19872) | reverse complement strand
CTTCAAGGTCAATAAGAAAGTTTTCCAGATTAAAATTTTTCATACATCTGATAATTTGCTTCTCAGATTTTCTATTAATTGAAGTAGATAACAAGAGGAATGGTTATTTCCTATCGAACGCAAGACTGAGCATACAACGTTGCAGATTAGTTTTACAACTACAGATTTAACCAGGCCCGTAGCCAGGTTTTAAGGTTTGAGGGTACAAAACGCATTTTTAGGGGCCAAGATGTTTGTTTCAATTATATGTTTCAAATAAATTTTTCTGGGCACAACAAAATTTTTGGGGTCACTGTCCGCGAATGCCTCCCCATGGCTGCAGGTCTGGGTTCAACACCAGAACGTCGAACAAAGCAAGCAGGGCACTGCAGCGAGAGTCATGCTGACTTGCATTGACACGTCACAATAACTTCAAGCACCCCCACTGCACAAACTTTAAACGCGTCATCAGGCGGAAACTCCCAGCATCAAAGCTGAAAAAGGACAACAAAAATTCGAGGCTACAATGCGCTGATTGCAACAAGTGTTTATTCACAAACAACTGCAGACCTTGTCTTCCACAATGAAAGGAGGTGAGGTAGAATTTGAGGGCCCTGTGCATTCGTTCGCGAGGGGTTTCCCCTTCACCGACACCCAGCAGCAGATCCGTGTGTCCGATGAAGTCTGCATACATTTCCAACAGGCTCCTCTTCTCCAGTATGAAGGTGGGTAGGGTCACCTGCATGACAACGAAATCATGCATTGCATGTGATGATGGTGTGAGTTCCGTGCAACGACAACGCCTTGCAACTCAGGAAAATGCCACATCCACTCTTTATTTGAACACTATGAAGTAAATGCGAAGCTTGGATAAAACTTGTTCAACAACGCTTAACTTTATCGCACAGTACACGGTCTTGTTGAAGATTGAAACCACGTGATGGCAAATTGCACCAGCATCTATACATGTACCTTCGATAGGGTTTTACAAGACATTTGTAATGATAACCGAACATTTTCTGTGAAACATTTCATACCCACTTTCAGGCGGAATCCATGAGTTGGTTTGAAGAGATATGTCCAACCCTAATGGCTTACTGAGTCAAATAGTATGTTGCCATCTTGACGAGGGACGTACATTGAACGGCTTACTTTGATCTTAGCAAACTAAATTTAACTTTAGCTAATACTGAAAGCGTTCGAATCCTAACTGCAATCAGTAGCGCAGCCAATAATTCGTTTCGCGAGTGGCCAGTCACTGATGTTGTCAGTCACTGACGTCTATCTAACAGTTGAAAATTGACACCAAACACCAGTAAAAATCTTAGCAAGTTTGTTTCGGGGGGTGGCATGGCCTCTTCGGCCTCATTCCAGCTGCGCCACTAACTGCAATGGTAACAGACGTGGTAAAGTGGTACTGAGGATCACCTGCATTAAAAATGTCAAATTCATGATTATCATAATAAGGACAGGTTTTCAGCATGTATAAACTACTTACACTCCTGCGCTACCTTTTCCTGGCAGTTAGAATCACAAAAACAAGTTGTGTTGTGGTTTGAAGCATATAACTATAACAGGAGGCGTCACAAGCCAATCAGATAGGACTTAAATTGAAGCGACAACCACCTTCGTCAGATCCATGCCCAGTTTCAGCTGAGAGAGTAAATGCATTATGACGCTCTTGTGCTCGTCCACGGCGCCGAGGTCGTCTTCGACTTCATCATTAACGTCTTCCACTTCTTCGGATGGGTCAGCGAGCGATGGCGTCTTAAACTGTTCAAACAGACACACAGTGTTTGAGGCGTTTAAAGGGACCGAAACGGTCTTAATTTTTCTAACAGTCTTTCAAAATGCAGCAGAACCTCGCATAACCACCAAAATACACCAACACCTTTCTTTATAACCATCTCGGTTTTCAGATGAAATAGTTCCGGCCGCTCAAAATGTCTTAACGGCAATCAAAGTCAAACCTTAAAAAACCTGCGGACACGTGATGTGATGAACAACGGATAGTGAAATAAAGCATTGGCTCTGTCTCCAACTAAATGTCTTTGACTCGTCGCAACCGGCAGAATAGTTTTCGTTCTGAACCATCAAGTTAAAGGGCAAGGTTCTTTCGTCAGCGGTAAAACTTACTGCAAATCACCGAAACAACATCAACGTTGCCAGACCAAGCATGTTTGATGGTTTCTCCTCTGTGACAGTTTAGTTCGAGCCACAATGCCAAGTATATTTACCACATCGCTCATGTCCACTACATCGAAATGTTAGATATTTCGCAAACTAGAGTTGACAAACAGCTATTTAATTGCCCATGTTTGAATACGCAGGATTAGAGTGCGCTGCCGGTTGGGACCAATCGCCAAACAGGGTTGTCAGAATGTCAAACTGACCCAAATTTCAGTGATCTGGCCTGTTTCAAGTTATGTGGCTTTTATTAAGCGGTGCATACGTACACTACAGGACACAGCAGACCATCGCCTGGCGCCTGCTGCTGGTGGTCTCCCGACGATATCACAAAATTGAAATCTAATGATGCTCTTGTAATCGAAGTCTTTTTTGTGACAAAAGAATAATAGCAATGCCACAAGAAAGTTTGTTTTTTCTGGCCTTCAAATAATCGCTTTGGCCTTTTAGCACTGTTTGGCTTTTTATTGAAATTTTTACCTAGCAACCCTGTCGCCAACAACTGGCAGTTCAAACGGGTACAATCACAGGTTTGTAGTAAGGAGTGCTTAACATTGACCTCAGTCTGATTGCGACAAAATAAAGCAGAAACCTTTTGNGAAAAGTTGAAAAGCCAAACGGATGTCTTCAAGCGATCACGAACAGAACTAAAAAAAAAACAGAACAAACTGCAGCATNGTGGCGTAACAAACAAGACCGGGTGTTCTGGACCGCNCAGGTATTTCACAAAATGCTCATTGATAAAGGCCGGGTTGAGAAACCTTATTGTGGTGCTGTTCAATAATGCATGCTCGTGGGCTGAGCATCGGCAGAAGTTCATCGAATCGGATATAATCCGATGATATCCGAATACCTTGGGTGAAGGATGGCTTGCACCGGAATTACGATCTACACTCCTTGATACGCCACATTGTGCAGAAATAATTTTATAAATTCATTTCATGAGCACTGCAAAAACACAAACTTTGGGCACGTATCCTCATTCGTGTTGGGCACCTGTGCTTTGGGCAGAACCGAACAATAACTTACTCGCGTCAAGTGGAAAATATCGTTAATATGGTTTTAAGCTGATGGCCTCTATTATGCAATTAGCCATAGTTGAGGTCTGCAAAGCTCCTACGCAATTTTGAATATAAAATGAGACTTTTTGGGACCTTTCCAAACTTTTGCCAGACTTAACTTTTCCAAATGACATACCGAGGTCGAATTCACGCAATGTAATTGTCAACACAATGAAAGTGTAATTTATCAATCTCATCAAAAATAGCAGAACAAAATTATCAGAATGCATGTCGAAAAATCAAGTCTGGAAAATTATTTTCTTTTTCCATAATAACAGACCAAAGAAAAGTTTTTACCAGACTGGAAAGTGACCAAAATTTTTCCATACTTTGCAAGACTCCGTAGGAACACATATCTGTCAACTAAGAGCTAAGTTTGAGGCAAGGTATGTAAGATTCTGACCGTGTGCAGCAGACACAGCATGGTCATCGTAAGCGTCCTGTAGTAACCAAAGCAAGACCGCAGATCCAGCTAGCTTCCGTAAGCAGAGTACCGTGCTGCAGTTACGGTAATCTCCACATGTTTTCTTCCTGTTTGCGCGATCTCTAGAATTGCTGGACGCCAGCACTGGTGTGGCCAGGATATTTACTCGAAATTTGAGTTATATTTTTCAGTTGGCAAAAATGTATCGTTAGAACGGCAGTGTTCAAAATCATTAGCGTTTTGACGTAAATCGTGAACCGGCACACAGCGTTCTTAAGGTTGCTGACTCCTACCTTAGAAGAATAAAACAACCTTCCGACTCGATTTGTTTACATAAAACAATGCTCAACAACCGCTAGACAAGACGATTTTATCTGCCCTTACGTTTACGACGAGCTAATGTTAACAGCTCAATTCGCTACAGCGCATTTTCAAACCGATAAAACACCAAAGCTTCAATTCAAACCGTTACGACACCAACGATCAAATGTCTTTGCACAAGTGCGCGGCCAGAACCTGACCACACTACTGACTAGGAATGTGCAGGCCGGAGCTCTGTTCACAAAACCAACAGCAANAATACAGAAGATACTTGAATAAGTAAGAGNCGACTCACACTGATTCGATCCTTGCCGTCACTGTTGACAGAAGCTGTGTCGACACTGTGAGTGCCGCTCGCGCTGTAAGCTCGATCCTTCGGCTCGACCCATTTCACTTTCGCATCTATTCAAGACGAAGGTGGTATAAGCACAGACGACTCTGAGAGCTGGTCAGGTAAGCAACAATTTACCAAAGTTGAAGGACATTAACCTTCAAAGCAATGACCCTCATCAACGTGGTCCAGTTGGACCATCGGTGGTCTACCTGGAATTTTTTGTGATCCACAGAGAGTTCCATAAATCCTTACTAAAACGTTCACTGACCTATGAGCAATAGTTTCGACAAGTTGTTCATGAGGTGTCAGCATTGCAAAGTGGCCCCATCGGATATTTATTCGGAAAAGATGGCCCATAGGCCAATACAGGTTCGGAACCACTGCTTTAAAGCATAACATAAGAACAAAGGCCACCGTGTCAGTATTTCTAAAGACGTTTATACAAAGGCCTTAGCCAGTGATTCTTCGCACAAGCATTGCTTTCGCGTTTTGTTCACGGTTTTATATCAGTTTCCAGCAACTTCACAAGGATTTTATTCGCTTTTGCTGTTTGCGCTTTACCGTCGAATACCTCAAAAAACACAATTTTGATTGTGAAGAAAAACAAAACGAAACCCGAACTAAGTTGAAAGCGACACAAGAGAATATTCTTTCACCGCAACCACTTATAAGGCAATCACACTGCTGGTATCATCCATGCATTGCGATAAAGCAGTCACGTGGAAGGTGAAAGGTCACAAACCTGGCGGCAAAGCAGAGTAGAGCTGCTGATGATATTTCTGCAAAATAGAGTAGCAGCTGCTCAGTGACTGCAGCGCAGCTCCAGACGTGGCTTTCAGCAGAAGAACGTCTTGGTCCAAGGCCGACAAGCCCTCGTCACTGGCTTGAGAGATTGTGTCCGCCTTGTCCGAATCGCTCTTGTGTTCGCCATGGTAGCGGAGGCAGTCGAGCATGTTGATGAGGCCAGCGTGGTAGTTGTCCGCAGATACGATTGCCTGCATGGAAGGCCTTCAGGAATGCTTTCCAGATCAATTAAGAATACAAGTTATACATAACTGATCCTGACATTATATTATACAGTATGAAATCCTTTCTAGAACATGCAGTTGAAAAAGGAACAGCACAAAATAACTTCAACTGGTTTTAAACAAATGCTGTCATTTTCTTGGTTGCACCTTTTTTAATAATTTCTGTGATTCTCAACATTTGGTCATATTCTTTGTGTCCATTTCTCTGATTATTATTCTTTGAATTTCTTCCAGGTTATGGGGTGCTCTCAACTGCTCAAGAAAGGAGTGTTTCGAAAAAAGTTTTCCATCGAAAGAACTCTTTAATTTTTTTAATCGGCAGCACTGCCCATACTTCTGACGGCAAATCTGAAGCCAATTGAACCAGGTCTTATTGGCCCCATTGCGGACGCGATGGTTCAGCACCAAACGCATCGCGTGTGGACGAAAGCGATGAGCTGCTCAGGGACAAAACCAAACAAGGCAACCAGGATAGCGATGAAAGCAGATCGTTTTAAAACGAAAACACATAAATATTGACGTCTTATTATTAGACGAGGAGTAAGTTCCCAACCTTTCTCTGACCATGCACCCCTTCCAGGGGTGTACTGCTAAAAAAAGAGGTGTGGTAACGCCGTTCCCACACCAAATAAAAAGGAAGACTGCACCAAACATTTATGCCAAATATAAAGACTGCACCAAACAGTTCGAATAAAGTGAGGATTCGCCCACACGAATTTCGACACTGGATCTTCCTTTTTCACTGCAGACTTTTGACTAGCAGTGCAAATCTGCGTGTCGCTAGCACATCTGTGAGATCGCAGACATGTTTCAATGTAATCCACATCTTCAAGTAACGTTACTAGTGCAAAAAGGTGTGGGAACGCGTTCCTACACGAAAAAAAGGTGTGGGAACGCCGTTCCCACCCCTGACCCCTTCAGCATTTTGCCAGTTGAGCATGCACCCCTTAAATTTCTTACGCCAAAAGAGGCCAAGCGAAATAACAAACATCCACTGAAATTTTAATAGAAACTTTCTATATGTTATAACATTTGGAAACATAAATATTTTTCCTTCAAATGTACCCCTTCAAATGGACAAAAGCACCCCAGGTTGGGGACCCCCGATGTAAACGAACGCCATGTACACGTTCATCTGCAAGAAGTTACCAGCTGAGTAAAACCGACAAACCTGCTTCGCGTTCTGCAATTGCTTGAGGTCTGCGCTCTGCAAAGGCCGATTCACATCAACGGGGCCTGTTCGCATCACAGCCGCTCTCCGGTACGATCCCGCACTTTCGGTTCGATTCCGACCTGTGAGGCAGCGAACCGTGTCCGGTACAGACTGATTGGACAGTTGGAAAAACTTCCATACACTCAGGAAGGGCAGCAGTTACAATTTAAATAAGCTTAGTTGACAGACAACTGTCTGAAACAACATTAAAAACAGATTTGCGATATGGCTGGTGATCAGTGCGAGCTGTCACAAGATGATCTTTCTGTTCTTTTTGAAAAATCATTTTGAGCATGATGTTGTCCAAGCAGTCTTGTTAAAACGTTGAACAATCGTTTCCAGTTAATGGAAATGCGAACTGCAAACAACACACTGCATATTGGTCCAGATATCATCACATTGGGACTTCAACTGGAGAAAGTGGGGAAATTCAGCGCTTATACCCAAACTTCATCTTTCCTTTTTGCATTTCCGTCTACGACAGACGAGGCTCTACTACAGACAAACCAGACTCCAGGTTCTACCAATTTCATACAGCTGTGAATTGAACACCCCAGGTTTAAGCTGCTATACAGCAGTTTCACAATTCGTTTCATAAAAAATCAGAAATGTATAAAATTAATCCTCGGCTCTCTACCAACACGCATACACACCGGCATTAGCGTCTGCAGTGCTTGTTTTGGTTACGTCACCAGGTGCGACGTTTCTCGACAAAGGAGGCCCTTGCAGCGATCCAGAGATATGTTGCACTTGGTCTGGAAAAAAAATAACAGCTGGTAATGAAAAAGTTAAATGCGGGGCTATGGGGAGTGTAAGCAGTGTATAAATAAGAGAGGGGGTAATGAACAATTAAAATGTGTTTCGGGGTAACCGGCCGCTGATGTCTTTCTTGCAAATTTGCAACGTTATTCGCACAGAAGCAGTTTATATCACGGTCTATTTTTCAATGACAGAAAGCCACACATCCACCATTTGATCTACAGAAAATGCTTTCTCATCAGCTTGAAACGTGCTCACAAGTGCAGGTGCAGACGTTGAGAGTTAGCCAGAAGAGATTACAACGAAGCTGCTATTACAACATCTGTAATCGCATGATCTGGTATCGTGACTATTACCACCCCAACCACAGTCCCCAGCAATACTGCCATCACTGCCCACATGAACCCGGAAAAGATGTTGTTTATTTCACAAATTTCACTAAGTAGATGCAAATTTTCAACTGCGTTAGTTTCATGGAGATAAGGCAAAGGTATGTGCAGTGTTTACAGTAGTAGACTCATTAACAATTAAACCAAATGCTTCCGTAAGCCAAGTCGGCTCTCACGAACAACATATTACTGCCCAGGGTGCACAAGTAAACATCTTCAACCTCCATGAAAAAATCTACTCTGAAACTTCTTGGTCCACAAATTTCACAGCCTTTCTCCATTTGTATTTATAAAGGAATATAAAGATGGTACTTTCCTAAGAAAACAGGATGACTGTGTAGTTCTGGAGCATGGTTTGCTTAGTTTGTATATTTGAATTTCATGTGCTGGTTTTTGATAATGTGTTCCTTCCCTTTCCTTTGCAAACTCTAAACCAGGGTCACAAACTTTTTGAAACTGCAAGCTACTTCTTGTGTACCGATTAATGCGAAGGGCTACTAGTTTGATACACACTTCTGAAATAAAAATTTTGCTCAGTTTACCTTTGAACAATTATTTTAGTACTGATATTTGTTAATGTGGAGACATTAATCATGCTAATGGTATTTTTAGAACAGGCCCATGGGCGACTTACATGGTCCTTGCTGGCGACCTGGTGCCCGCGGGCGCCGCGTTGGTCCCCCTGCTCTGAAGTATTCATGAGTGTTGACACTCAATATGTTGGCCACGGGCAACATGTCGCCCGCTGGGACCTCTTCTAAAAATAGCATTGATGTGGTTAGTGTCTTCACATAGGTGAATATCAGTAGTTAATAACACAATTGAAGGGAAACTAAACAATTTTTTTATTTCAAAAGTGTGCATCCAACCGGTAGCCCTTCGCAATAATTGGTACCCAAGATGTAATTCTTAGTTTCCAAAAGGTTAGCAACCCCTGGTTTACTTTATCTCTTTTCTTATTGCTGCTCGTGGTGTTTTTTTTTCTCAGGGTCTATTGCTATGCGTCGAACAACTTTCTCCATCATTTTTAATTGGCTGAAGCTCAACATCATTAGCCTAGATGTGGGAGGTGCAGACAACCCTGGCCAAGTTTTATTTTAACTGCGTTGGCATGCTTCCTGTCACACACAGGTATTTGCGGGTCTGAGCAACTTTACGATAGACACCACCTGCGATTGCAGGTAGATTTTGCATGTGAATTAAAGTGACTGATGGCCATTTGACCAACGTACTGGATAACAAACATACTTGGACAGTAAAGAGTCCAAGAACTTGGCAGGTTTTTAATTTTTGAATCGAGCAACTGGACTCTGCTCCTGGCGCATCGGACTGCTTTTGTTGCGTGTAGCTAACAACGTGATTAGCCTACTAAACAAAATTTAAAGCAGCAAGTTGTTGCGTAGGACCAAATAACTTTTCTCATGCTTGGTGTTTTTCAACCAAATTGTACATGAATGTTCTTCTCGTAAAAATCAATCTTATTTGAAAATTTGAAGTTAATCAGACAAGCTCTTTTTGTGTTATGAAATTTTAAGTCCAGCTATTGGGTAAAAGTACCTTTTATTTTATTGAAACTGTTTCCCATGTTGGTCACCACTGATCTCGTTCGAGGTGTTCTTTCAGCGTGAACCAATGGAGGGTGTTCCTGGGCAATCTGTGTTGAGAAGTGCTGAACAACAGCTCTGAGCCTTGCCACCCATTCCTGCCGCTCTTTTGCGTTGATTGCTGAAAATGAATTTGATCAGAAGGGCGTTAAGCTGTTCAGTGGAATCTTCCCAGGTCAAACAACCCTACGTTTTTTTTCAGAACGAAACAGTACAGCAATTAATTATGATGATCCTTTGCATCTAATGAAATGCGCACATCTGAAAAGATCACTTTAAAACAATTTATAACAAGAAAAAAATCTAAGTACTAGAATTACTTCTAGATCATATCAAGTAGCCTTTCAGTTCATCAAGAGCTAGTGATGTGACCTCTACATTTGGTTAACAACTCGGAAAACCCGCAAAAGTGAATCTCACTTTATCAGAAGTAAATCTATGCTGAGAGGCTATTGCACATAAATACATCGTATTCAGCTTCTGCCCTCAAGGCACTATGGCACCATAATATCGCAAAATTTTGTTGGAGTAATCACCAATTTCCATAGCACAAGTGTGTTCTTGTTCCATGTAGACTAAAAAGTAGCCCTACTTCATAGTCAGGCAGTTGTATTTTTATGATGGCAAAGTGCAAAAATTAGACCAACCAGGCTGTTTCATGCAAAGATGCCACATGTCTATGCTAATCTTGAACAAGTAAGTTGAACCATTACAGAAGGAGTACCTATGTGCAGCGTGCGCTTGCCGCTTATACAAAAGATGGCAGTGGTTGAAGCAATGCTTTTGCAAGGCAGCAGGACTTCAAGAATGCCATTTGAACTGATTGGAACAAAAGTCATAAAACAAGTTGGAAATAGAAAGTGGGAAAAAGCAGTGTGACGTTTGCAAAGAAAATAACAATTTACCTAAGCTTTCCATCAACTTTCAGGGGTAGCCACAGCAGTATAAGACATTTCTTTAACCAAAGATCGTTTTTAAGACCACCGACTGAATGTTTCAACAAAACTGAAATCAATCTAAGCCCAAAACAGCATCTAGCCAATAACTTTGCATATACAAAGACTAACATCATAGAAACTAAAACAAGTAAAAGGCCATGCTTAACACTAGACAGTGGTAATAACCTTAGAATGAAAAAATTTAAAGGCAGCCAAGTCAAATATATAGGAACAACTCAAAACCAAGAAGTAAGGTACAAAAATGCTTACCTCGAAGCCTATACACTTCACCATTAGCAGCATTTACAGAAAAAGTGTATGAATCTTCAGTGGAGGGAGCAATGACTGCTCCTGTGAGCATAACAGAACCTCTTGGTTTGTAACTGTTGCCCACAGCCTCACTTTGGCTGACGAAGTATTCAAGAACTCCACGTTGAGGATTTAAAATGAAGAACCTAAAACCATGTAAGACTTTCACGTAAGATTTTTGGTGTGAATATTAACCTTCCAAAACATACAAGAGTTTGTTTCTTGTTAAAGTGAATGGCATATTCCACCATGTTACGATACTGACAGATACAGCAGGCATGTGCCAAGTACAAACATAGGTACAGCACATGCAAAACATGTGCTGGCATAAAAACCATGCAGAGTACATCAATTACAAGACCTATACAGACACTTTGTTTAGGGCAACACAAATGTTGCTCAATGCTATAAACATTTTGCCATAAATGAAGGTGCTCCAGTTGCAAGGCAGACCAAAATATCAGTATCAAGACACCACAAGGGTGACAGCCAAATGTGATCACAAATTGTTTTGCTAGGAATTCGATTTGACATCAGTGGTGCATTTTCAGTCCAGCAAGATTGTAAACTTGTTAGTTACAAGGACAAAAAAGAATAAAATATTAGAGAAAGTGCGCAGAGTATAGTAACAGCACACACTAGCCCAAGATACTGCAATAACAAGAGCCAAAAAGCAACTAATTCCAATTACAAAGCAGCCGACATCAGTAAGCCCAGTGGATAAGTCACATAACTCCCCAACTACTGTCAAATGCACTTACAGTAGTTGTCAATTACCAAGTTTGTTGCAACGCCACATCGGTTCACTAGATCTACCATTGACAGTGACACCTTCACTATTGGTGTATGAAATATTTGTACTTTGAAATCACACATGAGCTGCCATTTTCACGCCACTTTGCAAATCCATAACTTGCTAGCCGATTGTGCTAGAGAGCTGTCCAAACACTCAAAAGATGCAACAAGTCTCCCAGCGGTTATCATTTCCCAGCATTTTTCATTTTACACTTACATGATTTTTCTGTGACATGCTGTTCACCCATTCCTATAACGTGATGGTCAGTTTTGCGTTTTTTGTCTTTGTACGTCATACTGCTCATTGTTTCTTGTTATTAGTAAGTTGCATGTTATACGTGGTGAAAAAACATTGCCCTGAGGAAGCCCACTTGTATAGGTGGGCAAAACGTCAGCTAATAATAAAATAATCACCAGAAGAGCTAATTTATCTGCTTCATGCAGCAAGTCTTCCAGTTTGCATTTAAAAAAATTGGAAAGTTTTGGATTCGTTTTTTTTTGCGGGTGACGTCATAAGTACGTTAGGTTTTAGGTCATTTTGGCTCAGGTTACCTGGTCCTAGATGCCAACTGCTAGAGGGAATTTTTTGACTCAAGTTTTTATTAGAAACTAGGCTATTTTAACACTTTGAGAGCTGGCGTACGATATATTCGTACTTCGATTTCGGCCTAAAAAACAGCAGTTTTCGGTTGCCTTACCAATGCCATAGCTCCTCCGCCGATTGCGCTAGAGAGCTGTTCAAAGGCTCAAATGGATTGGCCAGTCTTCTGGATTGCACTCGAAAAAAAATTTTTTAGTTGGGGACATCAACCAGGTCCGTAGCACTTACCAGTCGGGAGAAATTCTCGCGCAAAGCCACATGTGTTTCGGTGTTTTTTTTTTCAAAAATCCCCAAAAGCGCCCGGGTGCCAAAGTGTTAAGCCTTCAATTGGCTTTCTAGTGTTTCTGATTCAAAAGTTGTGGCCTAAAAACAACAAAAAATCAATAATCAATTACTTAATTAGGATGTTGATCAATTATTGTTGTTTTTTATTTTGTTGGTTTGCTAAATATTGCAGGATTTTAGAATTTCAAATATCAGGACCAAGGAATTATTAGAATTTAATCTGCACTTTTATACCCTACAATTCTAGAAATCTCCATGTTTGGCGTCAAGCTACCAGATATCAACAGTTTCAGGTAGCAAGTATGTGGACAGAAAGAGGCAAACCTCTAGCTATTTGTCTTGATACAGATAATCACATGTATATTTTGGTCAAATGCAGAAAAGAGCTTGGCAAATTGACTACACAATTAACCAGATTCGTCTGCAATATATATATCTATATACATTTTAAAAAATACCTGTTTTGCCATCCTTTCATCACATTTGTGTACTTGCTTAAGGTTCCATCAAAGGGAACTATTGAAGTAACATCCATGATTCACAACTGATGTCATTCAAATGTAAAATTACCACCTAAAAAATTACTATGACTATAAATCCTGTGCAAAGATAAATGCATTTACATGTTTCAACTGAAGCTAAAGCTCTAAAAACTCTCTATGTAGCACTTCTTTATTATAGCTGTGATGTTCTGCCACAGCTTTTCATGTAATAAATCTTACCACTTTAAAGCCACAGCTTTGATCTTTTGGTGATCTTTTACCAACAGTTTACGTAGCATGCTAAAACTTGTGCATGAAGTTGTTTGGCAATTTAACAATTTAGCGTGCAGTTGTGGACTGATGTTTGTTTGGCCAGGTCATTTCTACAATTGCTTTTAGGTCACTATTCAGTTCGATTCGGTTATCAAAGAGAACAGCACTATACTAAAACAGTTCTCAAGCATGTTTTTCAATTAAACATCTACACTTTGCAAAATACTTGATAGAAATTGCAGGAAAAGTTGTATCTAAAAAAGAAACAAGTTGCCATATAAAATTCCTGCAACCAGCTTAAAACATTGTACTACTTAAATTCTGAGTACGCATTTAAGAAGCTGTAAAAAAAGTTGCAAAAACTTGCCCTACTTATAACGCCTGAAGACAAGGCTAACAAGCAGCAAAATCAAGCTATTCATTTTTTTTATTGGCAACCAAAATGTTTCCATAGATCTGATCTTCCGCGGTCAACAGATTTGAGGTGAGAAAAACTACGTTTCAGTCCAGTTGTGACTTGTGACTAGCTGTGCAGTAAGCGCTGTCGTATCCATTTAGAAGGGCTGCTAGACTGAAGTATTCCTCATCACGTACGACGGTTGCATTGGAAAATGGTCAATTGCCCACCACATGGCAAGAGCTTGAGCTAATGTTTCACAACAATGGGTTGTTACATCATAATGTTATAACTGCTGTGGGCCTACTGTCCTAAACGCAATGCTGGCAAATAACTTTAGTACATCCACATGTTTTGCGATTTTTGAGCTGATTAAGTTCATGTGCTTTGGCTCAACACTCATTTACCCGTACGAAGAATTTCTCATCCCACGCCCGCCCCGCACCTGCAGCAAGTTCTACCCGCACCCGCCCCGCAGCAAGTTCAACCCGCACCCGCACGTAAAGCAGTACAGGTTCCTGCACCCGCCCCGCAAATGCAGGTACCTGCAAGCCGCGCGAGTTAACCCACCCCGCGCAGGACTCTAGCAAGCATATGATTTGTGTTTGGATTTGAGCTAATGCTTAGAGAGTTTTCTTGCATAAGTTCTTGAAAATATATCANTAACATTTTGATTGCATTGAGACTGAGAAACGAATATTCATTTTCAANANATATCCAGAATTGAGACAGTGATTCATTTTTATGTCTGAGCAGCAAAGTAGTGTCATAGCTTATTTTGAGCAGACTTNNNTTNTGACNNTCATTTATTTACATCCTCAATGAAAGGATTGTTCATCAAAAGGTTTCTAGTTCAAGGATCCTCATAGTTCAGGAAAAAATAATCAAAGTTGTTAGCTAACTCCTTCAAATGCTAACTTAGGATGTCTAATAACTCTTTAGCATTTAATATCAGAACTTATCAACAATTGCTTAGTCGAAAACAACTTTGCATATCCCTTCTGTGTGAAGCTATCTTGAAGTGCCAGCTTCTTTATGAATACGTCTGTCCTGTTTTTCAGTGCAAAGGTATTTGTGCAAAACCGCTGCAGAGATCTGTTAAGCTTGTTCAAATAGCAAAATACATCCCCCGGGCCCCAATTACACAAGTTTACTAAACACATTTCATTCAAACGAAATTCTGCTAATGGAGAGTTCCTTTTCTTTAAAAACTGTTTTTTTTTGCACTTGACCTCAACAAGACGCAAAAGAACTTGCCCTCTTGAAAGACATCTTACTTCCGTATGTAGAAAATGTTCAAACTATGCGACCATACTTTCACAGAGTGTTTTGAGTAGTCTGGAGTTCAAGACTCAACTTCTTAACTTCATTAAGTGAATTTTGCTTGAAAAGCATGCACATCGTGCTTTTAACTGGCTGAAATCCACATGCATGAACATTTCTGATGTCTAGACTTTTTAATCTATTGGTGCATGGCACATGCTTAGATTAATAACATTTTTTATCTCAAATAGGCTATAGTCTAGATGTTGACAAATATAGACCAAGTAGGCCTACATGGACGCAACATGGTTAACATCCATAATCCACTAACTCTAACTGCACTACTTAGTTGGGACAAGCTTGGCAGTGATTGCTAAATAGTAAATAAACTCTTCAACTACACTAGTACTGTATCTATCTTGCTGTCTGAACAGCATGCTGTGCAAATGTGTAATTTTGGTCATAAGCACCACTGATATATTGCATCTATGCAGTACAAAATATGAGAAGACTGCCTGAGCTAGCCATGCCCTAATACATTTTTGACAACAATTAGTTACTACACAAAATACATAAATTATGAGGTGCAAAGTCTGACTTTTAGACACATACAACTGGGCATATGGGCAAGCTTTCATGTCAGGGTTGCCAACCTGTCTTCACTAAAAAAATCCAGACCATGTCCCAAAAAAAGCCAAATAGATATACTAGTCTTAAGACATAGACACAGTGACATAGAACATGCATTACCAAACACAAAATAGATATTAACTCATCAAAAACATCGATATAATACAATTTTTATCTTTAGAAACATTTTCTTTTCCCATAATTACATGGTTACAGATTTGTTTCTTATTAAATACATCAAACACTTCTAGGGGAACACCAAAACCTTTGCAATAATCTTTGCACCCTGCAATAATGCACCTAGGTCAGTGCTGCCACAGGCTTCTCGGCAAAAATCACTAGATTCACAAAAAAAATCACTAGATCCGAAAATAAATCACTAGATTTAAACTTTTTGTGTCGAAATTCACATTTTTGTTTGAAATGATGTATCTATTTACTTTATTGCCCGAGAACCTTTACATCATTTGCAAGTTTGTTAAAATAGATCATGTTGAAGCCTGGAATTTCTCATACTGACAATAATCTTCAAGCTTTCCACAACAGCTGAAAATGATACCACTTGCAAGTATTTAGAGCAGTGGTTCCCAACCTTTTTGGACGCATTCCTCCCTTCGCTCATTTCGGAACTTTTCATTCCTCCCCTATGCAACTTTCATTCCTCCCTTGTTCGGGTTCTTAGGCTGGTATTAACTACAATTAGAAAATTGATCAACAATGACTTCAAGTGGGACAAAAACTATTGTTAAATAATGGCACTAAAGCTTGTCAACAAAAACGTGTGATTGCTCACTAAATAACTTACAAATATAAAGTGGTATAACTAATTGAAAGAGCCAA
>JGI24159J19872_10005713_pt1 | contig 16114 bp, 5 predicted proteins | sample Ectturendosymbi4_FD_19872 | JGI IMG/M metagenome (IMG submission 19872) | reverse complement strand
GTTATAAAATTTTTGGATCCGGATCCGAAAATTTTTCAAATTTGAGAATCCGACTCCTGTTCAAACTCCGGCAACAGTCGAACCGACATTGAGCAATGAAATGAGATTTTTAAAGACCACGCAAACTCCTGGTACTACTACCGAAAATGGCTCCAGATCCGCCGAAGATGGCTCCAGATCCGGTTTTTCACAAATTTTTGACTCCGGTTCCCGGTCAGAAAATAACGCAAAATCCTGCCGGAGTCGACTCCGCCACTCTGAATCCGTGGCCACCTCTGGCGCTCGCTATGTTATTACTTGTTCGCGCCACTTGCATTTAAGGGATATTCTTAGCGCACATCCCGTTCGCGGTGCATTGCGCCTCTACCGAGTGGTTTCAGCAGTACTCGTTGCCACTAGGTGGAGCCAACCAGCGACCAAGAAGTTACGCAAAAACTGCCCTAAGTTTTCAAAATTTTTTTAGATGTCTGCTCTCCCTGAAAATCATTGAATCAACCGCCGAAACTTATGGATGGCACACGCAACATGGATTTATAAACCGGGAGGTGGAATCTGTGGTAACAAGTCGCTTCAAAATGTTTTTTCAATTTGGTTACGAAAGGACATCAAACTGTTCTTGCTTCATGTGAACCAACTCCACTTCACGTGAAAACACGCGATTTTCAAACGTTTTTAGTTCTCAAAAAGTCACAAACGAAACAAGGAAACGTGTTTGCTGAGTCGCGCTGTCATACCACCCTTTCATCAAACGGAAAATGCGCTACTAGTCAAACAAACAACAAGATCTATTGTTATCGAACAAACGACTTCCAACAATCAGTTACCTTCGTCGGGTTCTGGGAAGCACATGACAACCACAGCGTCGTAGAAATGGCCGTCTTTGAACTTGGCCGCGACCTGAATCAAGGAAAGCAGATCTTTGACACGTTATTCCGCCATTTTTCTTAAAAGTACACGCATCGAATTTGAAAAGCGTAGCGCAGTCACAAGCGCCGGCCGGCGAAAGCAGCAAATGCTCCACAGCGCTTCGCACACTTTCCCTTTTGGTTTTCAGCGCGACAACATCGCAAATCACATTTCTGGCACAATGCACCTACTGTATACGCTATACCGTGGGCTCATTATTGTTAGCGGAAACGGTGATACGGATATCGAACGGCTCGGGATGACGTGGTTCTTGCGTCACTGGCTGTTCAAAATAACATGATGTTGCGGCAGAGCAGTCGGACTTGCCCTCCAGCACCGACTCGCATGGGGATCAAGCGCAAAGCTCGACTGGTATTTTTTCTACTCATGGACTTCCAATAACCATACGCGATATTTCGAATATGTGACGGGGCCGCCTGTGCTCACGCAATCCAGCAGCAAACAGCAGAAGACAGTTGTTTTCAGTTTTGTCTATTAGATTCTGCTGACAGTCCAAGGATGCTTTTTTCAAACAAAACGAAACGACTATCCTCACTCATATACCGTAGCAGGCAGACTCGTAGTCACCAGCAAGTGATAGTCAACACTAACAGCTGCGAGCATGAGGTTTTCGCCAGTTGGCGCGTGTCGTGCGAGTCGCGAGTCATAACGTCTCCGAATCCGAGTCATTTGCAACAAACTACGAGTCCTTCACCATAGCAGTGTTGCGATGGGAGATCCCGAGTAGAGTCCTGCGCGGGGCGGATTAACCCGCGGGGGGTTGCGGGTACTTTGCAGGTGCGGGGCGGGCGCGGGACGAGAAATTCTTTGTGCGGGTAGCTGAATGTTTAACTCAAAAATATTCAGCTTAAAAATCGCAAAACACATGAAAATAATCAGCTCAGAAATCGCAAAACACATGGATGTACTAAAGTTGTTTGTCAGCATTGCGCTTAGGACAGTAGGCCCGCAGCAATTATTACATTATGATGTAACAACCCATTGTTGCGAAACATCAGATCAGACGCTTGTCATGTGGCAGGCAAGTGACCATTTGGCATTTTCCAATGCTACCGTCGCATTTGGTGAGCAATAATTCGGTCTAGCAGCACTTCTACATTAATAAGACAACGCTTAACGCACAGCTGATCACAACTCGACTGAAACATGGTTTTTATCACCTCAAATCTGTTGACTGCAGAAGATCAAATGTGCGGAAAAGTTTTGGTTTGGTTGCCAATGGAAAGAATGAGAGCAACTTGATTTTGCTGCTTGTTCAGACTTGTTTTCAGGCGTTATGTGTGTTTTGCAGTTTACGGACAGGTGCGGGTTTGGGACAGAAAGAGTGCGGGGCGACCGCCGGTTGGGAGGGCTTGCGGGGCGTGTTAGGAGGGCGTGGGCAAGATTTTTCAAACTCATGCAGGGCGGGTTTAAATTTTGCGGGTGCGCGGCGGGAGCGCACAAAAAATTTCAACCCGCGTAGGACTCTAATCCCGAGCGGCAAGAGCGCACAGCTTGACACTGTGGCAGCAAGCAACAGAGATCACTCATTATTGCTTGTTCGCATCATTTATATACAGGTGCTATCCTTGGCGCACACTCAAGTCACTCGAAAACAATGTTACGCGGTGGAGACCGTTCTATTAACTCGCATTCATCGCGGCGGTATGAATCAATAAACTGCGTCTACTATCGAATTACATGCGCCTTTCCCNGATTATTTCCGTTTTGACGTCGTCACAGGTCATTTCGAAAACACGACACAAATCAACGGATGAAAACTTGGNTGCTGAGGTATTTCGAATTCACTGTTTTCGCTTATGTAGTCGTGATATGTATTAACACAATGGTGNAGGGGGCAGGGNTGCGAGCGCACCCCCGGAAGTTTTGATTTGCACCCCCGGAAGTTTTGATTTGTCGAAAATATGGGCAAAATCCCTGAAAATCTGATGTCTAGGCAAAATCCACCGTGGGCTGGCACGCGCTACCACAAGTGAATGATGAAAACCGTTCGCCGATTGGCTGCTTGTACATACCATTGTTCCCGGTTTCAGGTCCTTCCATGCTTTGATTGGCTCATCGTCGACGTACGTCACTTCCGACCTGCGCGTGACCATTTGTTCCACACCGTCTTCGAATCGAACCAGAACGCCTGACGGAAACAAACCACTGATTACAAACTTCGGCTATTATTCACGGCTGCCATGAATGCAGCTTGACCAGACCGTGGCCTGGTGGTAAGTGCGTCCGCTTCGATGCTGGTAGGTCTGGAGTTCGACTCTCGGCCGGGTCTTACCAAGACCTTGTTGATTGGCTCTACAGCCTTCTTACCAGGCGCACCGTGGGGAAGAGCAGCGGAAACTATCCGGTATTGAAGGCAAAAACCAATCCAGTGTAACCAGACCTTGTAGAAACAGTCAGCCCTGGCGCTATAAGACCACTAATATCATAATGTACGATCAAAACACTGTTCCTCACAAAAAATTAACTTCTAGATGGGAGGCGTTTTGCTTAACAAGCAATAGTATCTCTTTGAGCAGACCACGTTCGATTTATTTCCTTTCTTACCTGGTTTTCCTTTCCATTGATACATGACTTTCCTGGGCGGCGGCGCACTATTCGAGACCGACGACGTCTTGCTCTCGCCAGCGCTAAGACTGTTGGTTAATTTAATACAGAAAGATTAAACACTTGCACAGATCCATGCTGGGGAGAAGTTTGAAGTCAGTTGCTCTTTTTTCTACGCTTTTGTAGCACTTTTCATTTATTCAGAGCAAAACCTTCAGCTTTTATTCAAAAACAACTCTTTTTATAAAACGTTTTTACAAAGGCAGTTTTCATAAAATGGTTTATGATGTGAACACCATGACTATGATCACGAAATAACGGCTTTGAGCTACGAACACGATGATATCTTGTTTTTGAGTTTACAAGCACAAAAATCTGCTTGAACTGAATTGAGTTTCAAGCAAAGCAACATTTAATTTAGATTCTTAAAAGAAGTCTGAAACTGCACAAAGCGAATTTACCGCGGTTTCTTCGCCTCAGACTGAGCAGAGGAGCAGTTGACTTCAAAGGGGTCTAAAGCGGTGTTACCATTCCCGGCTTTTCTTTTCACTGTTCACAAAAAGCGTTTCATAGCAACAATAACAACAAAAAAACTGATAAAAAACGTAACGTACAACACTGCGGTGAATATATCATTGTGAGTGAAAATCACCCAGAAATGCTGAAGTACATCCAGCAAAAACCCAAATTCTAAAGCATCTTTTACAACGTCAACATAATTTTAATGGAACTTCAGCTTCAAATCCTTTTCGCGCTACTAAAAAGAATGTATTCAGATGAACTTTCTTCATAAAAAAGAAAAAAATGAACTATAAGCATTCACCGCACGCAACGGTTTTCGTTCACACGATTCATCACAGAGGAGAAAGCAAGGGGTAACAACTCAGGTTAATCGAAGGTGCCCATGATCAACCCGCTACGTAAGCAAAAGTTGATCTCAGATTTTCGAATTAATCTACCACGTGGCGCGATGTTACTTACACCATTTCAAAACACGCGCTTGCTAAGCGGTTACAAAGATGCTGCTCGAACGGACAGCACCTAGTTGTAAAAATACAAAACAAAATATAAAAGAATAACAGATGCCTCTCATGAACTCAGCAAAGCTACAATAGCACAGATGGCGAGGAAGTGCTATTACCTGAAATGCTTCCTGTTTTTGTAGCTGCGCCGTCAATTTTGCCAGTAGCTGTGTCGACAGTTTCAAGGCGAAGAGTTTGACAGTCAACGTTCCCCTTTATGGTAACCACGGGGGGTCGAGGCAGGATCCGGACGTTCGCCTTATTTCTCGCAGGAACAATAGGACGGGACGCAGTAGAGGTGCTCGAGGTTGTTTGGGCGGGGACAGCTTTGGCCACTGAGACGGGGACGGCCTTGGCCAATGAGGCAGGGACGGCTTTGGCCACTGGCGCAGTGACGGTGGGACCTGCTACGTTTTGTATCGTTTTAACGTGAGCTGGAAAGACGCCCTTGCCGGACGAAAAAAATCCGCCCGGTCTTTTAGCCACCTGGCCACCTTGAGCAGAAGAATTGAAGCCGGGAACGGAGACCGAGACGGTTTTGCCGACCTGTATGACAGATTTCTGAAACAGCGGCTTGGCCACGGCGGTAAAAGGAACTTTGTACAACTGGCGGCCCTCTTTGGCCCACGTCGCTTGCGCGACCTTGTTCACGTGCGCCCTGGCCAGCGCCACCGTGCTTGGGTCGAAGGCGGAAGAATTGGCGCCTTTCGCGCCGCCGCCCATCGGGACTGCTACCTGCACTTGTGCGATGGAATGCGGCGCGCGGTTGTCGTGCACAGAACTCACGACACTGGTCCAGGGAAAAACCGGCCTCGGCACCATAGTGGGGGGCCCTTCGGAGTCAGGCTGGGCGAACGTCACGTTGGATGTTGTTTTCGTGAGGTTGGTCGGCGGTTGCTTTGAACCGGGGTTCTTCACCGCTTTGACCGACACTTTGACAGGGTTCATAAACGTTTTCGATTGCAGACTACCGAGACCGCCGCTTGTAGGGGAAGGAGCATTGCGTTTCGTCATACCACCTGGCTGCCTTGTCGTCGCAGGCGGACCCTGAGAACGAAGCTGTACAAAAGTAGTTTAGATTTCATCGTGCAAACAGAGTTAAAAATTTACAGATTGACGGGTCATCAGCCGTATGTATCCATGGAGGAAAGCTCTGACTTTACTTCAGCTAAATGTATCAGAAATAACGCTTGACTTATGGTTTCACCTACGGTTCAAACTTCGCTCGAAATTTACTACGGCAGTTTATTCCGCTGTACTATCTACTCAAACTAAAGAAAGCTTAAACGTGTGGGGCACTGTTTTTCTGCAGACTGCTGAGGCACTTAACAAAGAATCAAAAAAACTTTCAGTAACACGGTAACAAGCGAAAAACGCATCACTACAAGTGAGACGACATACTTAACGGAATAAGAGAACTGAAGACATTCTACATCGGTTTAGTGCTACAGTGGGCTAAGCTCGCACCACCACAGCTGGTTGACTAGGTTCGAATGCAGGCCGGGTCATACCGAAGGTTTGAAAAACGGTTCTTGCAGTCTGTCCAGCCTCATGCGGGGCGTTAATGGCTGCGTGCAAGGAAACGGTTCAGCGTGGTGCTGCCATTGACCTGCAGAGGCCACCACTGCAACAAACACTACATAAATCGCTGCCGTGCCCCCTTGCACAGAGTAGTAGGGGGAGATTGGCGTCACTGACCACTTGTGACATTCCTAAGGGGGTACAATAACGAGTCCAATGAAACTGAACTGGATTAATGCATTCCGCCATCAACCGCATGTTTCTCACTTTCGACGCAGAGTTTTCTAGAGACTTTGTTGCAAACCAGAAATGCACAGAATTAATACAAAAATATTTAACTGTGACATTGAGTACGTAACAAAAAATGGTGTTGGCCCTATACAGTGCGTGCAAGGGTGGAGGCTGGGCAGACGCGGCGACGGTCCCAGGCATCCAATGAGTGAAATGACATTTTATTAAAATACTGCAACTTGATGCTTCTTCGTATTGTAAGGCAACTGAAACAACATGAAACTGATTGGAAATTCGCGCGAGGTGGAATACATATGTATGTTAAGTCTAACTTATGTGACCCGACAGAGATGAAGCACTACCATCGTTATCTATCTCAAGGCCTGTCTGAGGACGAGCCAGGAGTGTCAGGCATAATGCCTTGTTTGTTTGATTGCCTCCAGTAGCTGCCGTGACGAGCCATGCACGGTGCAGAATTACGCGACGCAATAAAACAAAGACTACGTCTGTCAACTCCTGGCTTGTCCTCAGTGTAGATTGGCCTTAAGGCGTTGCACTCTATATCTCCTTCTTTGTAAGCTAATCTGCGACTTGTGGTCTTCAAAATATCTCTCGATTTTCTCTGGAGCAGTGTTCTCAACCTGGACCTGTGGGCCATGGCCCACTGGTGGGTCACAGCGGAATTTGAGTGGGCCACAAGGTTAGGACCAAAATGTGTTAGAAAAGAGTTATTCAGACATGTAATCAATACAAGTTGGGAACACACTGATTTTGTTCAGCAGCAAGACATCACTGAATAACCAACAGCAATAAATTCGCTACTTCAAAATACCGGTATTGTGTGTTTAGTTACACGTATATAAGCATAGCCTATGCTAACAAGGTAGTCAACCACGCAATTTTTACCAAAAGTTACCTGGGCCACGTAGGTAATAAGGTTGAGAAAGACAGCTCTAGAGCCTGGGTTCTTAAACAGGGGAGCACAAAAGGATCGCAAGGGGGAATGCGAGTATGGCAGCAATAATTGAAAACTACCAAAAGTCTTTGTTTTTATCATTTATAAATTCATTATTATTTCACTATACAAGCCACAATCAAAACAAAGTGGACATACAGTGAACAAAAACCGAGACCTCTTAAACTTGCTTGTTCAAAGTTATGTTTCCATGGTGTCTTGTGTGCTTGGTTTCAGTTTTATTGGCAATGCCACATGTGCCGCAGGACTATTTCATGCGTGACGATTTGGCAATAGATTTTTCGCTTTCCATTATTGTAAAAAAGATGAGTAAAATTTTCTGTGAGAACTTCGTTTGCAGGTGTTAAAGCACTTTTGGCTCCACGTACTATGCGTTGCAGAGCGCCAGTGTTCTTTCTGCAACGTTCAGGCTTTTCTTCTCGCCAAAACTGCCCTGCAAAACTACGTGCCCTTGAACTTACATTTTACAAGGGCTGCCAATGAATATTATTGAAAAAAAATATACACTAATTAAACAACCCTAGATTTGAACAGAAAACTTCAGTTATGAAGATACACAAAATCTAGTGAATCTTCCTACTATCGAGGCATCAGTCTGTCACAAACTGTTCTAGTGGATATGTATATATCTTTTCTAATCAACTGCAAAAACAAATATTTTCCAGATTACAAATAAACATCACAATTTGCATGAAGAGAACGAGCTAACACATACAGGATCCAAGTTATCTTAATAACAAAAAAAATTGATTGTTCCTCATTTTTACTTCCAGAACTAGTAGCAGCTCTCACGTTACTTAAAACACAAATAAAAAAGTTTATGCTAGTTTAATCACGATTTACAAGAATTCTTCCTCATTTTCCTTCCAGAATAAGTGGCAGGTTCACGTTTTCATAACTGAAGTCTTTCTTTGTATCTCTTGCTCACTGCATCATAAAGACCATTTGTAATTATTTTTGTTTGGTTCCCAGCTGGTGCATGTATGATTCTTTCTGGTGATAGCCTGCCTTGAAAAGAGTCTACTTTTTACTGCTGCTTTCCGCGAGTTGGTGGCCCTGGTTAATATGCAATTTATCTGTGAAGAAAATCTTTCTACACTTGCGTTACAAAAGATCCTACTTGTCGTGAAAGATGATAACAATTATACCATATCTTAAATCATCGCTACACACTAAAACGCTTTTTCCTCTTCTTAATTCTAACTTGATGGGAAGTTTTTGTGTTGTTATACTTTCACACATGGCAAAGGTCTGGGCAGGTAGTTTTGCTATGTCTGTTTCTCACATTCCTCAATACTAGAATTTGGTAGAGGGGCATACAATCAAGTATTCGCCCCAGGCATCATCAGACCTCTGCACGCCCCTCGCCCTGTATATATTAAATAACACAAGATCAAACTTGCGAGAAATGACATGATTTTTTAAAGCTTCAGCTGTCACCCTATATAAATGCTATATATTTTTTTCAACACTGTTCACAATATGTCTTGATAAGCCTTCACAAAATTGTCATACACAATATCTTGTCATTCAAACTGCATACCTGAGAATCAGTGCTGACAGGTGCCCCAATGTATATTATGGGGAACACTCCATGCTTTCTCTTCCTTTGTTGAAGAGCGCGACTAGTCAAAATCGGACGAATTTTTGGGGAAGCGGCTGAGGAAGAATTTGCTTGCTGAAACATCTATGACAAACGGTACCCATTGACATGATGATGATGTATTGCAAATGTAGACACATGAAGTACTTGCAATGAAATGGTAAATGCTTATCATCTGAAGGCAGCAGAAAAATAAAACAATCGGATTTTCATCTTTCAAAACAATTTGTAAAAAAATTATTTTTGTCAATCATCTTCATACTTAATTAGAGCTGAGACAGAGATCTATGCCTAGATACCCATCACTCACAGCAAGCCAAAATTTAATCATTTGTTTTATTTGCCAAAAACATGGCTCTTGCTATTGTTACAAATATAGAGTACCTTGATATTAAATAAATACATTAAGCTTTTCTTTCACTCTAACACGAATTTGCAAATAGCCACAAATAACCATATATATCGCATTTACACACTATCTTGCTTATTTGGGTGTTCAGTTCAAATATTTTTAAGTTTCAAAATAACATACTAGGTTCAGTAAGTATGTATGTGTGTGTGTGTAACAAACACTTCAGAATACCATCAACAGCCCTTCAGGCTGTTAAAAGTTGTACCAAAACAGAAAAATATATGCAGCAGTCACATATTACCTATCACACAATTAACTTTGTACAATATTCTCACAAAAACATTTTTTTTTCATTACAACTAAGTGATGTTTTAATTAAGATAGAAGTCATATTTCAGTTGAAAAAATAAACAAAAATTTCCACTACATTTCTCTTTGCAATTTTTTTGACATGTAACATTGTGTGGAGAATTATGAACTTTATAGTATAAATATTTTGGATATACCCTCAAATGCAAAATGTATTTTGCCAAAAATTAGTTCGCATATATGCTTGACCAGACAACTTTTGCAACTGGACCAGTAACGTATTATGCAAGTCAGTAAATTAATAAAAGCTTTGAGGTCACATTCTGCAAGAATTACACATGCATTTTTCATTTCGCAACTAGTATATTTATATCAGTTTTTTTAAAAGGCATTTTAGGGACCTGATTCGGGTCCCTAGAATCAGAGAAAATTATTACCGGGTTCCTAAAATCAGAGAAATCGGGTTCCTACAGATCCATACCAGGTACCTAACATTTTCCTTAAAAAAAACTGTTTATATAATACCACCTCAAAACTTATCAAACACTAAGAACTGCTGAGATAATAAAACCTTCCACTAAGAAACCAGTAAATCTGAAAAATAACAATGCGCAAACAATCCCACATCAAAAAATAAAATAACAAAATGTATACAACATTATGAAAATTACCTAAATTGTAAAAAGCTTGTTGACCTAAGTTTTGCCCAATAGAAATTAACTTTTGTTCTCAATCATTTTTCATTTGCATGTTAATACTAAAAACACCATTTTCAAAATGAAGTTTTTTTGATGCACTATGTTTTATGACTCACCTCAGTGTCATCAGACATAAGGTCAAATTCTTCATATTCCCTCACATTGCTTTGTGAGCTCTTGGCTTTGTAGCTAGCTTTGCTGGACAAAGAAATACTTGGAACTTGCTGAAGATCAGGATGTACAGCATTTTTCACTGGTGCTTTGCATTGTGGTATATCCTTAACATTTTGGGGTGCTTTCAACATGGCATCAACAAGCTGCGTACAGGTAAGTGATGTTGTTGGCAAGGTACTGCAACCACAAACAAAAGCTGAAAACACTCTGGAAAAACTCACACCATCATCTTCTTTGTGAGGNTTATGTTTTACAGAGATGTTTTCTTCTNGAAATGGCATGGAATTNACACCACTGTTGGCTGAACTTTTATGCTTAACAACAGGGGGCACACTTATTGGAGGTTCACTACATTTAGGAAAGCTNAGGTCACAAAGTGGAGGCATCTGAAGCAGGGACTTCGTTGGTGGACTGCGTTCAACAGGCGATGGGATGTGGGTTACCATAGTATGAGGTAGTGAATTAAGAGAATCAACTTGACTATCACAAAGATGCTGTTTTGAAGATGAAACCAAAACTTCAGTTGACATATTCGCTGTTTGCATTTTGCTTTCCAACATCTTTGAACCATTTTTGTTAACTAAGCAAACTCTGTCTCCTTGAAGAGTATTTTCATGAAGTGTACGGCGACATGCTTTAGCTGGTTCACATGGAGAACTACCATAATCAACTTGCAATTCAGCACCTACAATTGGCTCATTTTCAAGTTTGCTAAATTCATTATCACTGCACTCCGCATTTCTGTTTGTTGCAATCACATCAGCCTGCAAATCTGATATTAACTCGTTTGAAACAGAAATTTGATCAGATTTTAACAAAGCACTTTCATTTTTCTCCTCCATGGCAGTGGAATGAGATACAGGCAAATTGTGCACAGTGTTGTTTTCATCATCATCATTTAACAATGAAAAGTTGTTAGCATCTGGTGTAGGATTTTTAACAAAACCTGCGTCATTCTGTCTCACCATTGGACTATCAGAAATCTGTGAAGTCTCATGAGAATCACTTACACAGTGAGTTCCTTTGAAAATAGTGGGGCTTTCTTGACCAGCTTTTTTGAGACCATTGGTGGTATGAGACACACAGTGATCTTTATCAAATTTACTGAATTCTCTGCTTTTAAGTTCAGGAATTTTACAGTCATTACAACTCTTTTCAGAAGTAGCAGATGCTGATTGCTTGTCATTAACAATAAAGCAATCTTCGTCCACAGTGTCTTTGCTGGCAGTTGAAGCAGGTACAAGAGTAGCAGACTTGTTAGATTTAACCTCTTCATAATTTGCAATACAAGTAATATTGCAACCAAGTGTTACACCCTCTTTACTTTTTGGTTTAGGGTTTTCAAAAGCATCAGCTAGAGTGGTGCCATTATAAATCACTGAATCATCTGAATCGCTTTCATTTTTTGAGGTATCACAATTTAAGTTATACTGTGCCTTTTCCTGATTGAGCCCACTGCTCACTAGTAATGCAGGCACATCACTCAAACACACCACAGANTCTTTGGNTGACCCATTCACAACAGAATCCACATCGTCATCTGGGACACTGTGTTCACCATTATGAAGTTGAACACCATGGCTGTTGATGAAAACAGTTTTGGATTCATTGTTTGTTGTCCTGGTTTCCAGTATATCATCAACAGTGCATTTCTGATCACTCTGAGATGAACTTTTTCCTGTAGTTTCCAATGTAATATTTTCATCAACATTTGGTGTAACCTCTTCTTCATCACTATCCAGTGAAATTTTGATTGTTTCATCTGCAAAGCAAGCTGAACCTTGCACTTGGTGAGACATTACTAAACAATAATCTTCATCTACACATTGCTGATATGTTTCCATGACCACGAAAGAACCTAATAGATAAGGAATGATTTCAAATTATACAAATAAAATATTAAAGACGAAGTGAATAAAACATTCAAACCATAAACGCCAACTCATAATAAAAATGTTTATAGCACCATGTCATTTAAAAACTTTTAGGAAGAACTTTTCACAAAAACAATTTTGATGAACAGTACTCAACTTAGGAGTGGTGGCTGAAAATTTTAAAACAACTGACTCAAGTTGATAAATGCTGCATGTTGAACAGTTAATATAAAATGTAATAATATTCACTATGACAATTACCCATGAGCTATAGCATTTTGAAGAAACTGCACACCCTTACTTACATAAAATTTATCAGTGCTTTCTTACTTAGTTTCTGCCATATCAAACTGTGTTATATAAAACATGTAATAAACAGCATACTCAAAATAAGTAGGAGTATTGTCCATTGGGAATTCAATTACTGATGGAAGTAAGATTAGTTATGGTATCAAATTGGAGAAAATCGTGAAAATTTATTTATTGGAATACAATATAGCTTGTATCAGGGTTGCAGTGTTTGGTGGTAAAATGTCTGACTCCGACTTCTAGCTTCCAAATTTTTTTCGACTCCAACCTTTCCAAAATTACCAACTCCTTAACATAATGTGAATAAAGTTTGACTGTCAACAGTGGCAAAGAAACAAGCTAAAATTATTTTTGAAATAAGCTATTTGTTATTGTGGGTATATACATGATTTAAGGCTTTGACTAAAAATATATATTTTAAGAATATTTACCGAGTTGGGTCATTCCATGTCAAATGATCCAGCAAAATGGGGATTTTTCATCTGACCCTCACCAACATTCACGAAATTTTATAAGGGGAAAGATCTCATGCTTTTGAGCTCAACGAAGATGGAATTTTTGAAATCGGACCTGTATTTCCGAAATTATGAGCATTTGAAATTTTGATGTTTTTCAAGAGGATTGGACTAAAAAATTCTTGGAGTTTTGCTGTTGGAACTTCAACTGATTGTCACTCCTTTTTCTCTGAATATTTTCATTCAATATTTTGCAGTGAAGTACAAGGCTCCATGCTGAACAAAACAACACAGAAAGTTTTTCACTGGTGACCTCTGAACCCTGGTTAATCATTGTTATAAGGCAACATGTTTTTTATGTGCATTCAAGCTTGACGATATTTAAAATACCTATAACTCAAATAGTACAATTTCAATTGACTTCATTTTTTTATGTGAGGGCTGGTGTTATGGAGATTCTACTGTATCTTGGTCACCCATGCTTAGTTTTGAACTTCAGGCAAAAAAAATATGTTTATATAATAGTATATACCAGGGGTTCTCAAACTTTTGGTGTTATGGAGCCCATGAAGAGATTGACCATGATTTACGGAGCCCCACAATAAATTTCTAAAAAAAAATATACTAAGTAAACGAATAGCTTGCGGAGCCCCGAGGTTTCTCTCGCGGAGCCCTGGGGCTCCGTACGGAGCACTTTGAGAACCTATGTGATAAGGTTTTTTTGGGCTGATACCGATGTTTTTCATTTCTCATTGCTGATATTTTTGTGCTTCTCAAGCAGTATCTATTTTGCCTCATGAGGCAAACACTTTCAGCCAAACACTTTCAAACTACAGCTGAAAGGCATTACAGTGCATTTTTTTCTTCAGGCCACATCAACAAGAAAATAATTTCAAAAGTTGCAATTATTTTATGATGTAAAATATACACTCCAGCCAAACATGATTGGCTAAACTGGTCACATGACAAGTTTGGACAGCATGATTGTCTCAGTTGACTGTGATGTCTGTAATGGCTCAGTCTGATAGACAAGTGATGTCATGGTTTCAGTGCTGGCAAGCTGTTAGCAGCTTCTTGTTTGCATTGTGTCAACTGTAGGCTTAACCTGAACCCTTGTATCTTTGTGTATTGCACTTGCCACATTACCATTTCAGCCAGCTGTGTTTGACTAAAGGCCAAATGTACTTTAATAGGATGGTTTCATCCGTAGTGCCTACTGCATTCCATGCTAATTTCTAGGACTCACAGTAGTCTCAAAAAATGCACAAACAGATAAACATGTGTTGCGTATAAGTGGGCCTACTCCCTGTATAAACATCTGCTTACGCTCAGATGTCACAAGTAAAAAACAATGCACGATGCATTAAAACCATCACATCACTGCGATGAAGAACAGTACAACATCGAATTCTGCGCAAACCTGGGTCCTGCTCGCTGTGACGTAGGTACTTTTTTGATGCATGCTGAACGCAAGACTGTCTAGCCTGGAGAGACTTTGATGAAACAGCCAACCAACCAGTGATGCCAGGTTATTTTGCAAAAATAAGCAAGTAAATTTGAAAAACAAGCCAAAAATAGGTAATTTAACCAAATACAAGCCCAATATGAGCAAATTTCCATAAAACCACCCCCAATATGCCTTTGGCAATACATTGAAACAGCAAAATTACCACAAAATTAGATAATAGCAATCCGCAAACCACATGCCCAAAAACAAGCAAATTTATTCAAACAAGGCATATTGGGGGTGGCTTTATGGAAAAAATTTGCTTTCAATCAAAACAAGCCTATAAACAAGCAACCCGCAAATCTTCAAAAAAAAAAAACACAACTCCACTATCCATAAAGAACAAGCCCAAATTCGTGGGAAAACTGCAAGGCTGGCAACACTGCAACCAACACAACAGCACGTAACCTAGTTTTTCACAAACAATCATCTGCTTACTGTGCTAAAACCTACGAGTGAATATTATGTCACAGAGCATTTTGTCGGGACTGTTGCACATCAGTCTGATTATTATGCACAGGGTTCCCACGCAATTTTCAAAACCAAATTCCATAACATTCCATTACTTTTCCATGACATTTGTGACACTTTTTCCATGCGTGTTTAAGTGATACTTATACTTGTAAACTGGTAGTCTTATTAAAAATAGTTGCTGTTGCGCTGATGGGATCGAACTCTCCCAAACTTGCTCCCTGTGTAGTAGCTGTATTGCATCTCAAAACCAAACCAACATTGCTATCAATCTCAACCAGCTAACTACGTTGCCAAATGTAGCAATATAATTACCAAATATTTATTGTTTAACTGCTAGAGCAAAATAAAGAAATGTTAGGTGCCGATATTTGAAAAATAACTAAAAACAGATCCCCTAAATAGGGCACAAAACTGACATGGGAGAACATCATCAATGGTTTTTAGAAGAGAGTCAGTTAGTCACACGATTACTAACATTGCGTTTGAAAGTATTCAAAGTGAAATATTTCCTTTCTTCTCATGATTAGCCATTGGCATGCTAAGTAACCTGTACATAATAAAACAGAGAAAAGAATTTACAGAGAAACAAAAAATAAACGCTGCACTTCACTATTACAAGCTTGCAGTTGTAGTGACGCTGTCACAAAGTATTTACAAGATACAGTAGGCCTACACACCTTAATATTATGAACTTCATTGTCACAAAGCATCCCTATCTTATTATCACACTTGGCTGTCAATGTTGCAAGCTAATAGTAAAAAATATGCACATGCAACCACACTGTACATAATACTGTTCACTGAGGCTACAAAAATAATTTGCAGAAAAATAAACGCTGGGCTTCACTATTAAGCTTACTGTCATAGTGTCGCTGTCACGCAGTATTTACAAGATACAGTACGTACCTTACTATTATCAACCTCTCTGTCACAAGCCATTGCAAAAACTCCATATCTTACTATCACACTTGGTTGTCAATGTTGCAAGTTAATAATAAAAATAAGCGCATGCAGCAACACTGTACAAAGTGTACATCGCACTATTCACAAACTTCACTGAGGCTACAAAAAGATGGATAAAACTTGATTTTTATTCAGGTGGGAAAGAATTTAGCATCTTAAGAATCTCAAGTAG
>JGI24159J19872_10005712_pt1 | contig 16114 bp, 12 predicted proteins | sample Ectturendosymbi4_FD_19872 | JGI IMG/M metagenome (IMG submission 19872) | reverse complement strand
AAAAGTGTATACAAACATTACACTGTAGCTGACATGAAGGTTACAGAGCTGACATAAAGCTAATTGCACGGCAAGCCCTCACCAACACAGTTTGTGACAAACTGCTCAATGCGAAAGCCACCTGGTGAGAGGAGGCACAAGCAGTTGCTGCCTCCCTTCGTGACTTAGGCTACCCCTAACTTGAAGAAGAAATACGCAAATTCAGATGTATTGACTATGAAAATGATTAGAATCATATAATAATTGCACTTTTTCAACATGAAAAGGCAAATGTCTCTTCAATTTGTTATTTCGGATCCCTAATTTGTTTCGCACATTTCATGATTGTGGTAGGGGAGGCACTCCCTCCCTTTTCTCTCCTGATGGCACGTCACTGATTTTTTATCATTCAAAATTTTGAACAACTTGCGCTGGCCCTGAAAACAGAGGTCCCCCTGAAATTTTTCACTGCATTGAAATATTTTTATCTTTCAGGATTTTTCAGCAGCTTGCGCTTGCCCTAAAAATTCTCACTGTATTGAATATACTTTTTACATTCAGGAATTTTGAGCAACTTGCGCTTGCCCTGAAAAACAGAGTGGGCCCTGAATTCACTGTATTGAATATATACTTTTTGTTATTCAGAATTTTGAGCAGCTTGCGCTTGCCCTGAAAAACAGAGTTTCCCCTGAAAATTTTCACTGTATTGAAATATTTTTTATCTTTCATGATTTTTGAGCAACTTGTGTTTGCCCTGAAACTTTTCACTGTATTGAAATATTTTTTATCTTTCATGATTATTGAGCAACTTGTGTTTGCCCTGAAAACAGAGTTTTCCCTGAATTTTTCAAGCCGGGGGGGCGGCCACCCCCCAGCCCCCCCGCCTCGTACGCCACTGCATCCACTATAAGAGCAGTGTCAATGTGTTCTCGAGTTTTCACACGCAAGCTCTAACCATTTGCAGTTCATAACCACCACTTTCAATTTACTGATGTTTTGTCGGTGATTTTTTGGTCATTGACCGAATTTTTTTCGAAATAACCGAATAAAATTAAGTCAAAAGTCAGTCATAATGCTTATTTCAGTCATAAAAATATCTGAAAACGAAAAAATAGCGGACGTTTTTAAGCTACAGCAACGGTGCACAACCTGCGGTCTTCGATAATGAAATTTGCGGCCGTCCACATGTAATTTAAAATATAAGATTTAGCGCCGTGCTGGCGTATATTTTGAAGCAAAACAAACGCAAGGCAAGAAATTAAGTCGACACGATGCGTAATAATCTGGCTGGTGATGTCACAAAGAGTTACAGAATGAATACGCAATTTATGTTTGAATGTGTTCTGTGTTGTTTGGCACTTGGCAATATCTCATGACTATAACTCGAACCCATTGGCGGCCGTACTTCATATAAATAAAAGCAATGCGGCCGGCAATAGCAAAAAGGTGGTACACCCCAGAGCTACAGGATTGCGTACAAATGACCGAAATGTCTCGGAGAAAAGAAAAACCCACATTGACAACATTTGCTTTTCAGCAAATCCACCGCCTCGGATTCGGTTTGTTAATTTAAAAACATGGGTGAAACGAACAGAAAGCAGCACTGCAGAACCATGCGAACTTTCAGAATCAGGCTTTCCAGCGCGAAAATCGCCTGCACATAGATCCCGATCAAACAGAAAGGATCTCTGGAACCAGGAGTTCAACTTTGTAGTAACAGAAAACGTCGGAAAATCGAAAAAAACTTTTTTTGCAAAATCCTTTGAAAAGGGCAGAAAATCGAACAATTTCGCTGTTCAAGGCGCTGATCAAAAACTCATGAATTTCACATCCAGTGACGTATCTGTGCAAAATGGCGCCCAGGGCAAAGTTTAAATGTGCGCCCTTTTTCATAATTAAAATATGAAAAATAAGCACTACTTTTGTGAAGCATAAACCATGAAGAAAATAAATGTTTCAAAAGAGAAAATGTATCTTTATTTTGCTTTGAGCAAATGAAATTGTAACTTATTCATGAGGACCATAATATACTTCTATTCTCATTTGTGTTATTTTAAAGGATATCAAAAAAGTCACACAATAATCTTATCATAGTTCATACATAGTACTGGCTGACCATATTGTAAATCTTACAAAAGATTACGCAACGTATTTCAACTGCAAACGACAAATTCTTTCCAAAAATGAAACACATTTTTCTAAAGAGTGGGAAGTTGGGCTTTTTCTGTGATTTTTCGGTCATTCGCCAAAGCTTTTTTGAAATGACCGAAAAATATTAAATCAAATCGGTGACAACGCCTTTTTCAGTCATACCAAACTGTCCTAAAATGAAGTAACAACAGAAAGTTTTTAAGCTATTTAGGACAAATGACTGACATGTCTCAGCAAAAAAAACAAAAAAAAGCAGATGAGATGGACGAAGTGATAGATGCGAGCATGACAAGCGAGTGTTCTTGTTCTGTCACAATGTCTGAAGGTCATGCTGTGCCACAATACTATGGTTCTGTCATAATGCTTGGTGGTGCTGGCGCAACTTGCCCAACTTAATGCATTAGATAAGGGCGCTGCGTTGATGCAGCTTTGCAGTTGAAGGTTGTATGGGGCGCAAAATATAGGTTGAAGAAGCACTAAGTCAGAAAAATTATTTTTGTTAGGCAATTTTTGCGCACCCGTCAGAGTGGCGCCCATGGCACAAGCCATGCCTGCCATACCCTAGATACGCCACTGTTCACATCCAACCGCTAGTTTTACATTTGCGCTTTAATTTTGACTTTGCTCTAGAAATCTAGGATAAAGTGTACCTTTCCCTGTTTTGCACACCGCAAGTACAAAATCCAGTAACTAACCTTAGCAAATTTGTTCGGTGTTTAACTAACCTTAGCAAATTTGTTCGGTGTTTAACTAACCTTAGCAAATTTGTTCGGTGTTTAACTAAACTTTCGGGAGCTTCCCAGTGTTATCGCTAGACCTCAAGCCATTTTTGGGGTTAGGAACTACCTTTGTGGAAGTTTCATAACGGTATCACCAGAGGCCTCAAATTTTGTGCTAGTCAAGCACCATCTATTAAATTTTTCACATTTGGAAAAACGTGAAAGCGTAAGTAGTGTCATCTGAAAAACTTACGTTCATGCTAAATTTTTTGGCATTTATTCAAGTCTCAAAATGGATCTGGAATGAATATACCAGATGATTGATTGGTTGATTTATTGTTTTGTGTGGCTCAGCTAATTAACAGAAATAATACAAAAACCAATATGCAAAGAAGTAAGCTGTTGACGCGTTAGGAAAGCCACAAGTTCGATCTTACATTCAACCGCTTTGAATTTCTATTCTATAAATTCAGATTTAGGTACAAGGTTTATATTAGTTTTTTGGCTTTAATTCAACTCGTAACATTCAACTAATTATGATAATAGTAATAATAATAAATTGTTATTGCAGACTTGTGGTCCATATCACAGACGAAATCAAAGACACAAGAGCACTAAAAATGGTTAGCCATACAGGAATGCGCATTACGGAATGGTGCATGCAAATGACCAGCACTGAGAGGAGCAAAACATCTTAACATCTCCACAACTGCATCTTCATAATTGGATCGATCTGCAATCACTTGGACTAGCAGTTGCAATTAGCGGTGGACTTAGGGTTGGGGAGGCCCGAGGCAAGGCTGAAAAGGGGACCCTTTGATGACGACATTATGCTCAGCCAACCGTGATAAGACCTTTTGATTAAGCCTGTAGAATGGGGATATGCGGACGACGGTGTTATGCACTTCTCTATACCGCATTGGGGGTTATGGTAGAGCATAAGGGTAGAGCTAGTTTTAGTGTTAAATTTTAGAATAGTGGTTAGATTCAGTGTTCGTTTTCCCGGCAAATTCGGCGGGAAATCTTTGTCGAGCTCTGTGCAGTGTTTGTAAAAATTTGCCAGTGTTCACTGACTAAAAAATGCCGTTTAAAAAACAGGTTTATGTTTGAACGCAACTAAACTTTTGGGATTTCATATGCACTACATATGCTTTTAACCTGGGGCCCCTTTTTCACAGTTGTCCAAAATATATTGTGAGAAACTTCATTCTCTGACAATGAAAAAAATTATCATTTAATATAAGTTTTTGCTCTTACTTGATAGGGTCTTTACAGAACTTTTTGGAAGAAATATTAACCCACAGTCGTTTTGAAAGGTATTGAAGTTGGTTTGGACCGTTTCCTTGTTTACACATTAGAGATGCTAGTCAGGACCTTGTGAAAGCAGGATAAGCTACCTACCCATTGCAATTTCTGTTGGGGGCTCTTTTGAAAGCAGAGTACTTACACATTACAGTTGCTGTTTGCGGCTCCTTTGAAAGCAAACTACTTAAACATTACAGTTGCTTTTGGGGCCTTTTGAAAGCAAGGTATTTACACATTACAACTGCTGTTGGGGGCCCCTTTGAAAACAAACGGCTTATACATTACAGCTGCTGTTGGGTCCCTTGGAAAGCAAAGTACTTACACATTACAGTCGCTGTTGGGGGCCCTTTTAAAGCAGAGTACTTACACATTACTGTTGCTGTTGGGCGCCCTTTTGAATGCAGAGTACCTGCACATTATAGTTATTATTGGAGGCCCTTTGAAAGCAGAGTAACCTAGTTACACATTACAGTTGCTTTGGGGTCCCCATTGAAGTCAGAGTACTTAATAGTGATGTGGTTCGAAAAACATATGAGCGGATAGCACGTTTTTCACCAAAAATGAGGAATATTTGTGCGCGAAACACCTTGAACGGGGCCCCTAACAAGGGGGGGGGCTAGGGAAGTGCCTCTCTCGCCTTCCCTTGAACACACCACTGTTTGCAATGATTGCCTGATGGCCAAACCCTGCAAACCGAACAAATTTTGTGCTAATGAAGTTTAAAAGGATTGCGTTAGCAGAACGCCTGAACAGCCTCTTCTTGTGACAATAATTAGAACCTGCGTCTCGCAATTCATTTCAATATTGGTTACGGTTAACTGCAGTGGCTACAGTTGACTGATGCCACACATTGAAATATAGTGTCAACCAAAAAAACGTGTAGCCTGCGTTATTGCTATTTGACAGGACTGCGTTTCACACAAACAATATGTTACAGTTATGTCAGTTGTACGCTGAGCAGGCCCGTAGTCATGATTTAAAACGTTGCGGCAGTAATTTTCGCACGGCAAGCAGTGCAACTGCGCTACTGAGAAGGGGGCCCGTTTTTGTGAAACGCCGACATTGCCTCAAACGTTGAATGTGCACAAACATCGAAATAAGCGCATGCTATTCTGGGCAGCACTGAAAGTTGTCTCCGCACTGGATTTTCGAAAAACATTAGAAAAAAAATATCATAGATTATGAGGTTTGCATATGTGAACAGGAAAACGTACCAAAGCCATAATATTTGGCAAGGAAGATGCGCCGTCACGTTACAAAAAGCAAACGGAGAGGGGCACCTTTGTAACGTGCAGGAGAAAACAAGGATGAGAAACCAATTTTTCTCAAAGCTTGCCTCTTCAAATTTCAGCGAATTATAACGAAAAAGATTGCTAGCTCGGATCAAGACAATTTCGCCAAGTTTTAAAAAACAACACAATCGTTACCAGTGCATCCCCAGATTACGCTGAAAATGCAAAGTTAGTAAAATTCAACTACTTTCAAACAGGGCAGACACCACTTGTAAACATGGTTCCTTCCACCACGGGAAACCCTACTTGTGAACACCTCGGCGTAAGGATAGAGTTAACGGTCATAACTAGGGCAACCGGTTGTTTGGCCTAAAAACTTAAAATTTTGACTTTATAATTTACAAATTTTGACTTTATTTTGACCTACAAACTTTCCGCGTTTGCAACTACAAAATAATTCAGCCTTAGGTGTTTGAGGGTAGCCTAGAAACATTCATGCACTCTATGCTTCGAAATTTTAAAATATTTGGTTGTTTCACTTTGGGGATGATGTATTGATAAGTACATGAATAACTACAGTGGAGTCAAACCTGAGAACATCAGAAAGTTGAAACGTTATATGCATAATGGATTGAGCGTTTACCAAATACTGCAAGATCACGTTTCTTGCCTTACCACGCCTATCCTATATACTATTCAATCGTGCAGTAGTGGGCGAAACAACATTTTTACGCCAGAAATCGCAACAAACACACTATCATTATATAATTGCAACTAAACTTGTAAAAGCATATCAATATCTGTTGTTGTAGTTGCAATAAAATATAGATGAAGAGAGAAAACACTGCTGCAAGAAAATTTTGACCTAACGATAAATTTTGACCTAACGATAAATTTTGACCTGGTGATAAATTTTGACTTTTTTGAAATGAAAACTTGGGGTTCCCTCATGGTATGCGCGTGAAATTTGGTTTGTGGACGTTTCATGAACTTTCAAAACAGCAGAGAAAATCTTGACTTTTTTGATTTTTGGTTGCCTTAGTCATAGTGGGAGACAATATAATTGTGCGAGGCAGTGAAACTGCGCCAGGCTGTGAAATTGTGCGAGTCTGTGAAAGTGTGCGAGGCAGGAAAATTGCGCGGACCCTCGCCATTATGTCTAATTATAGTGAAGCAGTAGAGTTGGCACAATGCCTTCGGGAAAATAAAAAAAAGTTTAGAAAAAATACGATTTCTTTTTTCTCGATTAGGCCTGCAATTTGCCGTCGTGCTGTAGTGGAAAAACAATTAGGATGTTGACTGACATGAGACGAAGCTACAATCTCGCATCTAGTCACAAACAAGGCGTCCATTTGTTCCATGCACGTGCACTTACCAAACAAGTTTGTGAAATTCACTAGAAAAAATTTTTAACACTTTTTGTTGCGTACTAAACAACTAAAACATGAAACGTTATGAATTTCAACTGAGGTTTATTTCCTATAGTGCAGAGTTTCTCAAGCGGAGCCCAAAGCCCCCTTTGAAGGCAACGTAACGGTTCTNCGGGGTCCACGAACAGAGGCCTTTACTAAATAGCTCTGCCGTGATGTTGCAAAACCCTATTGATGAGCAGGGGGCCACAAGTGTTGAGAGCCTTTGGAAGGGGGCCACAAACCATGAAAGTTTGAGATCCACTGTCCTAGTGGTTCGTAGTGCCGTGTGATCTCTATGATAGCTATCAACTGCTGGGAAGCTGACCATGCGGTACAAGATGACGGCAAAAACATAAAACATGAAACTGTTTTATCCAGCCTATTTTACGTAAATCGATCGACGATGGTAAAACACATCTGACACTACCAGGGCGTAACGATGTTAAATAGCGCCCGGGGCAAGAAGCAAATCTGATGCCCCCCATGTCCGAACCTGAGGTCTTTCGGAAGCAAATGCACTGTATTGAAGAAAGTATTTGCGACATTGTTGGGACTTTTCGGCGCCCCTTGCAGCCACTCGTTGCCCCCCGCAGTCATTTGGCGTCCCCCCATAGTGATTCAGCGCCCAGGGAAATGTACCTCCTATCCCCCCTCGTTATGCCCTTGGACACTGCCGAATCTGTACACTTTTGCCCAGTTAATTCAAGAATAGTCTGATGCTAGTAGCAATTTTTTGCTACATGCAAGCATCAACAACTTTAAACACTCACCTGAGTGAACAGCTCTCGGTTTGGTAACTGCCCAGCATCCGCTAGCCAAACCTGTTGGTTGAAATGTCATTTTTCTGTTGGAGGTTTGCCGATCTTAGCGATCAAATCTTTCGGAACCGAAATTCCTGTATAAACAGCAGCAATAGGAAAATCACGACCCTAATTGCTGTGAAACAAACAGAATAGTGTTTTTTCACAACGGAAATTAAAACCGATCGAAGAAAGTGTCGTTTTTAAAGTGTCGAAAATTTGGGTCTATTAGAGAACATGCCCCGCAAACTTTGGGACATCAATTTTAAATAGCGACGTCACGAGGAGTCAACGACATCACATTCACACTTTGGTGATGATACCATTAGGGAAATAGCAGATAATGATATCAGAACATCGACGAAATCACCTAAATCCTAAAAATTCTAGCAAAGCCAACACGCCGTATCGCACTTAAACAAACTTTGCATAGAAGCAAACATCAATTGAAACCATGAAAGGTACAAAAACAGCAGAGCTAAAATCCTTCAGCAATAACATTCTTCAAACAGTTCTTATGATGCTTGCAAAAATCGTTTCTATATTATGCGAAATGGAGCCCTTTAAGGCACGCACAATAGACGTTGGTCCCTAAAAAGCTGGGTTTACACCAGGGAGTTTCACGCGGAGAACCGCGCGGCAGTCTTCTTTATTTAACGTCGCCATGTGCTCTGAAATGGGTATGGTTTGACATGACCAGTAGTGAAAGTTAGTTTTGTCACGAATGGTCACTCATGAGAAGTAACTGTTTTACTATGTGAGGATGTTTCATGACTTAACTTCTCTTCATGCATATTATGTAATGGGTACCTGCAAATTATACCCAATCCTTACACATTTACTTCCACATATCACTTGCTTTGTCTCAAATCTAAGACATGAAAGTTTAAATTTTAGCTACCCTAAAAATTATTTCATTATGGAATTATCAGTAGCATTAAAAACTTATCATTACGAAATACGAAGCTAATCAGGGAATTAACCAAGTGAGCCTAGGGTAATTTAAACATTCAAATGTCGTTGAACCAACCAGCCTCCTAAACCAGCGGTTCCCTAATTGTGACACGCGTATCCAGGTTTAACAGGTTGTCCTTAAAAAATATTACTACACATCGCTAACTCTTCTGTAACAGCTTCTCAAAATGGATTCTGGTGTAGGCCTATGCATCCATCCTGCATGTAAAGACTCAGTTGTTAGTGAATAGGCAAATAGCCCACCATTTACTTATTAACCTGCAGCAAAACATAAGTAGTTTCAATGAAACACAACCTTTAAAATATCAGTTGTCAAAGTCAGCAGCATTGCCCACAATAATTGCATCTCGGCCGCCTTGCTGAAAGCCTTCATCAGCTCAAGGGGTTGAACTCCCGCGGGATGACATTGCCCGGGCAATAGCAATCGTCAGTGTAAACAGGCAAACGGANCACCTGCCGCAGCCGCTTTGTTTCCGCGCGTAACTAAATTCACGTGCAAACCCAGCAGAACGACTTTTCCGTCNGCCCCTTCCGGACCACTGAAGCTANGTCAACATGTAAGCCATTGNCGGAAAGCTGTGACAGCAACACATTTTTTGTGGTATGCTTCGCGTAGTTGTGACGTCAATTTGACGCATTTGAGGGGCAAACCTGTTTTTCGAGGGGCCAAAAAATTGCTGTTTTTTTCAAACATAGCTCTATAGCGAAAGCCACGCACGTTGAAAAAAAATGGTTTGAAACGTCAGTCATAACCTTAACTTTGCGAATATAATTTGAAAAGACTGTACCTTCTGTTTTGGGGTGCAATGAGACGCAAACCTTACGTTTAAGAGGTACTTTCACTTTTTTTGTTTTTGAAAGGTCAGTTGTACCAATCCGAAACACACGAAACATCTGAAAATTACAAAACAGGTTGCCCTTGGTGTCCTACAATATCGTATTTAATTTGAAATAAAAATATTGTGAGAAAAAGAAGTTATGGAATTTTTAATTTCAAAAATTGACAAATTGTTTGCAGATTTTTGTCAAAAAGTTGCCAATTTTGTTTGTGGGATTTTGCTGCGTTCTTTTCAATTTTGTATTCCACAAAACTTTTTTTCAAACGGTGAAGCGTAAAAGCCAAAAATAGAATTTTTTTAGATTAAACAAAATTGTTGTTTGCACCCAAACATTTTCCCAAAAAAAAACTGTGTTGAATTATTTTGGCTGGCATTTTTGGATTTTTGGTTAGTTGTGGTCCTTAGACGTAGTCCAACGCAAAAAAAGCGTTTTGAAAAAGCTAGCAGGTAAGTGTGAGAGATTTTTTAATTTTCCAGAAATTTTCAAAAAATCGCTTTCGGAAAATCAAAAATTTGCATTTTTCTCAAACTTTTGAAGTGTAAAGGTGCCTTTTTTCTAAGCTCATCGAATCGATTGCTGTCCTCCAAATCCAAGGATGTCTTCACTGACTCTCTACCCGCAATCCGTTCGCGAGTTATGGCCGATATTAACCTTAAAAGCCACGTTCGTGGCTTGTGCGAGCTTCCTTTGCGTGATGAAAAGCAATAAGGCAAACAGTTCGGAAATTCGTGCGACGCAGAGGTAGTAAAGTCGAGTTTCCCCGTAAAGCAGCATGGGTAGATTTACGGCTCACGTTAGTAAAGATCACAAGTGGAACTGCAATGAACTCTTGCATTAGCGACGGTTGTGACGTGTGTACCCGACAACGCTGTGTGCTTCAAATATTGCTGATAATAGCAAACATTCTATTGCTCGAATCGCATCGGAAAGCATGTCCAGTTTATCCTTATCTATCAAACGCAGTGTGTTTAATTATGCTTATATGCTGTAATAGCAAAGATCTTCCACAAAACTGCATTGAAAATGATACCATGGCGATGCTAGAAAATAATATTCCCATAACGTGCTGTGTGCTTCGTTTTTTTTGCCCCCAAAAGCCAACGTCATTACGCAAGCTGAATCGAAGTGATTCATTGGCAAGGCCACCACACGATATTCCCATAAATAAGTGACAAGTGCGCGCAGCTTTAATTAAGCAAACTGATGGAATCAAGCCTCTGAAAAACGCGCCAGCATAAGCTTTTTTGACATTTGCTTGAAAATAACATATAACGACGAAAACGGCTTTCTAATCTTGTTCTTACGCGCACGATGGTATAAATAAATTAAATAGGTTAAATTTACTGTCGTGCTAAGAACATCTCAAACGTTACGCCCATTTTCTTGATTCATTTAATTTTTTTGACTTGATTTAACACTGTAGTCTTTAATGACTGAGCCAACCACGAATGAATTAGCTAAACTTTCTGAATGATACGCAATTTCTAAGTTGGAATGGGTTGCCAAAATATTCTAACACGCCATAAATTGCAACGGCGGTTAAGGTAAAGACACTTCGTGTGGCCAGTGATTATCCAAAAAGCAATGATTCTTAACCTTTAATATATCATTACCCCAGAGACAACCTGATGGATTTCAATTACCCCTTTTCAAAAAGTAACAGATTACAGCTTGCAATCAGCTGGGAATAAGACACCACCAAAACGACGTCATAATGTGCATTCAAAGGTCCATAAAAATATAATAGCCTAAATGAGAAAGCCGATACTGTTTTTTGCTATCAAGTTGTCAAACCTAATCACACTTGCTAAGCCAAACTTTGTAGCTGCGTTTCGCTGGAGGCATGCAATAGTTTTTACACAAGGCTAGACTACAGCCTACACCAGGACCGCAACCAGCTAAAATCTTAGGGTGGGGACCAACGTGATTGTAACTTGTTGCTTTACCTATCAACTGAAAAGGCTGTTGGCACTTTCAAAATTTTTTTGCACTTGCATGTCATGGTAAACTTAGTGCACACCACATACTGTTATAACGCAATATTCAAATAGTTCCCTCGCTTCGGTGACTTCAACTTAAACACGAACTTTCATATATTTCCATATATTCTCTTCTAAAATAACGCTTTGTCTTACCCTGAATTACGTCTGGAAATATGTACTGTTTCTAAGGCAACTAACATCTCTCGTCGAAAGAACACGGTTATCGTCGAATGAGCATGCTTCTCGTCATCAAAGAGCGTGCTTCTCATATCTACGCATGCCCCCTGGCGAAAATTCGGTTGCATTTTCTAGATTTCAGCATCTGCCGTTCAACTTGGTTGCCCATTTATCATAATCATCACTTTTAATCTCGTGCTTTTTTAATTTCTTCTCCAATCTGACGGCTTGCTGGGTGTTGTTGCAACCTCTCCGGTGGTGTTGCGTTGATTGTGTGNTTCACCACGAACGGGATGTGCGTGAAGAATAANANACGAAGAATAACACCATGCGCGAGCAAGCAATAGTAAGAGTGATTGCGACGCGGTAGCTCTGCCGATATTAACGTGTGAACGATTGAACATAACGACTAGCCTACGCAAAGAGAGATTGCGGCACATGATCTCTATTGTTGCTTGCTGCCACGGTGCGAAGCTTCACGCACATGCCGCTCGGGCATTTCCGATCGCAACAGGTTGTGCTGTCTGATTTTTTGAAGTAGTTCAGTACGCACGCCTGTTTGGCAGCCATGATTGCCGATGTCGAATTCTATTACCCGACAGTAAAACTTACGACGATGCTATTAATGTTTATGACAGAGAAACGTTAAGTCGCATGGTCGCACCTTAACCACTTTAACAAGGCACTCTTCCATAAAAAACTTAACCCACTTTACGTGAAGCTTGAAAGCGATGCATGGCCATGTTTGTTACGACACAGTCAACAGTGCGTGATTTGTTACGAGTGCGTGGTTTGTTACGACACAGTCACGTGGTTTGTTACGACACAGTGGTTTGTTACGACACAATGTTTGTTACGACACAGTCAACAGTGCGAGATCTTGAGTTAGCTTCGAAATGCAAATAATGGTTTGGAGAATGAGTTTGTGGATTGAGTGTCTTGCCCAGGGGCGACTCCGGCACTCGGGCTCCATAGACCGAGTCTTCGATTATGATTTATATGGGAAAACCTGAGCTTGCTTACTTTGCATATTTGTGCCGCCACCCACTTCATTGGTTAAGTTGTTAACTTGGGCTTTTTTCAGTGGACCTTGTCACTGTTCATATCTTTTCGTTCCGTGGTTGGCCTTTCGCGTTCATTTTGCAGATGACCTGAATCAAAAAACATTGTTCGTAGTACTGTAGATGTTCTCTAGACTTCGTTCGCTCGCGCTTTACTCGGGCTTATTCGTTAGAGTATGAGCTGCCCTCTGCAATTAAGTACTTTTTGACATATTAATTATTCATATCAAATTGAATTTTTTTTGAAGCATGTATTTGCATAAAGCATTGGATTTGGATTCCAATCCGATAGACAGTTCCATTTGGGAATAATTTCAAGCGAATGATAAATTGTTCAGTAACTCGGGCTAATTTAAATGAGCCTATTACGTAGAGTGGACTAACTGGTGTTATCATTGCCCTGTGACGTACATTTTGCAACATCAGACGAGTTCTCATGAGAACCTCTCATTCACTGTTACGTACCTAACGTCACAGAGCAACGATAGTGCCAGCCACAACGAGAGCAAAAGGAAAATTCAGTGACGCAAGCCTCGAAAGGTTGCAACTTGCATTCGGTCAGTATAAGCTGCGTGTTGAGCCCGAGTGACGCTGTTGACCTGGAGTCACACATGTTCTTGTCTACCTTCAAATCCGTTGTACAATGAGCGAAAGAAGCGGTTTGTGCACAGTTGCTCCTCGAGCAGCACGACTGTGAAATAACCTACTATTCGGCGGGCTGCGGAGCTGCTTTGCCACCTCAGTTGTTAAATGAATTATAGGTGTTTTGTAGCATTTCTTACCAGGGCTGTGGAGCTAGATTTAAATATCAGGCTCCGGCTCTGGCTCCAGTCATCTAAAATTTTGCCTCTAGCTCCGGCCTGAACATCTTATAGTTTTTTGATACGGATCCACAATGATTTGGCCCATTGAAAACTTAAAACCATTGTATTATTTGTACAATTCCTTTGCCCCACAAGCTAGGGCTGTGGAATTGGAACCCAAATTTCAGGCTCGGGCTTCAGCGTCTAAAAATTTTTGGATCCGAGCCATGCAAAATTGCTTGGGCTCCGGCTACACAGCCCTGTTCCTTACTGATGTTGACCAAAATCTCACTTGCTGATTCCAACAGATTTCAAAGATATTACGGAAAGGTATGCCCGAACACCGGAGACATTAATTGGACGACGAAGTGTTCGTAAAGTAATGAAAGCGGGCGGATAGGAATATTTGTTACACCTGGCGCAGCCCGCACAATGAGCACTTTTAAGCTAAAGCATTTCAAAATTTGAAATTTTAACGGAAGGGCGATTGCAAAATTTGCTGTTCAGTATCCAAACGCGCAGTTCTTGGAATGTAGGTTACGTAAACTGCACAAAGCTGCTATTGCGATTAAACTAAGTACGTAGAAACAAGGAGTTCAGCTAACAATAAGTACAGTTACTACAGATCAACCAAACCTTTCTATGAAAATGCAAAATGATGCATGAAAATTTCGGGGGGCAATTGGCCTGTTTTACCCCCTGGTTGCGGACCTGGCCTTCACTGCTTGCGACCACTATTCACTGACTACCATCTGCGATACATGAGACTCAGTAAATATGACGTCACAGAAGGATTGTGTTATAAGTGAATCGAAATATGAGCGCACATGAAACTCTACCGTACATTCTATGAAGTTGAAAATATGTTGGTGCAACATAACCAAAAATCAATAATCTATATTACCTGGCAAAAATGTCAAATTATCCCTTTGGGGGTAATTGCGCGCAGGTTAGGAACCACTGATCGAAAGCATTGTTTTTCAAATCCGTATATATTTAGGTTACCAATAGTTCCTTCGTGACCTGACAATCACAGAGTTAAAACATTCTGTCTTTGCAGTCTAAGAATCCCGGCTCTGACTAAATTACCACGTTGATTTCGCATGTTTTTTTTAGTTTGACCGTTCCATACCAACATAGCAATACATTCCTTAGTACGTCACTTCAAGAAGTCTTGCTATTGCAGATAAAGTAACGCTTGTTAACAATACATTACTTACCCGCTGATGAACGATACTGTAGTGAAATATGACATCAGTATGATGTATGCATGTCCACAAAACATGGTTCGCAAACCCGAAAAGGAGCAGAATGGTATTTTGCTAAGTGACATGCACAGGTCCATAAAGTTGCATGTTTGCGAAAATGTCTAACTCAAATACAAAAACACAAGCATTGAGGCCACATAAATAAACAACCTTCTGACTACAAATCAGCAAAGCTACAGTCTACTGCAGAACACGATAAATTAGAAAAAAATTTGACTTCAAACAATATGTTGCAACAATTTTCTCCAAACGTTTAGCAACAGAGGTTTTAGAAACGTTGACACCTTCTTCAGATATAACGTTGTTAGGTATACACTTTGAGGCTCGTGCTTTCTACAGGCCTGGTACGGAAATATTCAGTAACTTTGTGAATGGATGACAGAAGATTTTCCTCTCGTAATCTGTCAATCTTACACTCTTCGTTTCAAATCCCGGCTCTTGCACTTGCGCAAACATTTCATTCTGGCATTTGAACTGAGCTATCCCTTATCCTTCCACTGATAGGGCTACTGTGCTAACGCGATTTCTGCCGAACGGAACTGGCATGCGGTGCATGCAGAAGGACATTGAAGCAAAGACCCTAACTAACCGACATTATGACCACACAATATCGCTAATACAGTAGGTCATGAATAGACCAGCGAGCAGCGACAAGCCTCTTAGCGAGACAAATGACCCCACTATGTGCAATTGTGCAGTGGCGTGGCGTGGCTGCCGAGTTTCGTCACTCAGCCACAGTTTTTCGGCAATCTGTTTTACATGCATTTTTAGTCTGCACAAAATCGCACATCGGTGGTCACCCAAACGCGCGACGCTCCCCCTAATTTGGAGGTTAGGTGGATCGAGCCATAGATTTGTCTGGGGGGTTAATTCTGGGGCGATGATGTAACATGAGAAGGCAAATAAGGATAATTAAAACTGAGACTTCAATGCAAAGCCCTAGTACTACTTAGGGAGTCGCAACAGTTTCAACTGATTTGTTGAAAGCAGGCGCGGATCCAGCCAGTAAGGTTAGGGGGCGATTTCAGTGATATTTGGAAGTCAAGTCTCATATCGGTTCCGCAACTGTAAAAGGGATGAAGCACACTGCACAACACTGCTGTGACAAAACAATGGACGACAAAATGGCCTTATATCACGAACACTGTTTTCCGAATTGTTCAAAATCATGGTGAAAACAGTTACTTTCGTAGGTTTTAGGGGGGGAATCGCCCCAATCGCTCCACTGGACCCGCCTCTGGTCGAAAGGGGCATTGGACATATATAGCCATGAGCCCATGACCGTGTTCAACAGAGTATCATCGAAGCAAAGCTGATTTCCTCGAAGGACGTGAAACGGTAACATAGGGTTCCTCTTGAACCCTTTTTCCTTTCGGCTTGAAGCTTTTTTCCTTTTCCTAAGATCGGTTC
>JGI24159J19872_10005710_pt1 | contig 16116 bp, 14 predicted proteins | sample Ectturendosymbi4_FD_19872 | JGI IMG/M metagenome (IMG submission 19872) | reverse complement strand
TAAAGAGCACATGCGTAGATGGTGCCAACACTGTTTCCGTGATGTTGTGATGTTTAGCCCCCTGCACATTGCTGTGATGAGCTCCAAGAGACCTGCACATTGCTGTGATGAGCTCCAAGAGACCAGTGGTCCTAAGTTTTAACGCCTCAGCAGCCCTAAGTCAAATTTTCGTCAATCTGGACACCCCTTTTCAACAAAGTTCAATAACAAAAAAAATTGTTCAAAAAAAAAAACAAAACTGTTGAAGAAATATTCACTAGAGTAGGAGGAAAAAAGCCAATGCAAAGGCCGCATCACATTCATTAGCACCAATCATCATCATCACGAGGGTACATTGCTGCTGGATTGCTGAAACGAATGTAATGATGGAGTGTTAATACATTGTTGAATACTCCCAACATCCGATCTCAATACCCCTGGGGTTATTGAGGCAAACTTGAAGAACCCCTGAAGATTTATAAAATGTATAGAGGAGCGGGAGGCTGCGAAGGACCAGGAGTCATGGGCTGCAGACCTCCCGAGGGTGAAGCAACTCATAGTGTAAAGGGAACAGATGGTTAATATAAGTAAGGAACAGTATGTTGCTCTGAGTATACCATTTAATAAATACGTGCAATGTGTTCATATGATTAATGGAAGCAAATTCAAACCGCCAGAAGAAATTGATTTAACTTCGCCACAAACCTTGTAGTTTTCACATATATTGTAAATGTTCGTGATAGCTTGTATTACTGCGGGGTTGCTAGCGGTACTGTCGAATGCAGCCACAGTGATACTTGGCATATTCATATTCAGCGTTCACGGACAAGTTAGACCAGTGGTTCTCAAACTTTCACGAGGCGTGGCCACCTTCTAAGTTTAACTGGCGAATACTTAATATATCGTGGCACTTGGTTATGCAATATCACGGCAAAGCTTCCTAGTGAAGGCCTCTGCTCATGGCCCCCAGAGAACAGCTCTGTGGCCCCCAACAGGGGTCGAGGGCCCCGTTTGAGAAACCCTGGGTTAGACGTTTGCAGTTTTCCTGCCAGGTATTTCCACTTCTCGTACATTCGCAGTAAGGAAAGAATTCCGCGCGTTACGTCACAAACCTCATTTTTTCATTAATCGCTGCTATATATGCTTTTTTTTCTCTCAGTTTTCGGATACTCTCGGCAGACCACCGGCCGATGTCATAATGCACAACTTCAAGCACATCTTCTGTCACGCCGTCTTGCGCGACTCCAACCTAGACGAACTGTTTGCTGTTTTAGAGAGAGCCACGAGAATAAAAAAAGATTCCATGATTCGGTAAAGTTGGCCGTAGTTTTAATGAAAGTTTTGCACGTCGCTGACGCGACACGCTCTACTGCCTTTGCGGCGTTGTGGTGTTTTGTAATCAAACACCACCGAACACGACAGGCATCAGTTNCAAATTATGAGAAAAGTTGACGAAAACAGTTGCGGAAGTTCAAACTAACATTGTTTTTCTTTNGTTGGCAAAATGTGTAAATCTGTACATTATTCCAAAGCCTCTGAAACGTATGCGGGGCGTCTGACCCGCCCACCGTGCAACTCAAANCATGTTGCGTGGCNGCATGAGGAATTGAGCCAATCAATGCACTGGCGAATTACCGCAAAGTGATGCTTCCCCGTTTAATTTGCCACTCCTCTCGCAATGCGCAGCTTGAACTACGGCAGTTTGATCCAGCACTTGGTGGGGCACGTGAGCGCCGACGTGGATCGCGTCTGTTCCGCACTGAAAAGGATCCAGAAAATGAAGTCGCCCGAGCAGGAGCTGCTCTCACTGTCGGATCTGCTTCAGCCTCATTTCCTCAGCGTTCTCACCTTCTTCAACGGTCAGCTGAGACTGGCAAGTGTCACACTTGCCGAAAAGAAGCAAGTAAGTGTAAAAACTCCGATACACTTTTGTACTGCGGTGGATCTGCGCACGTTTTCTCGCTCCCACTGATAAGCTGCCGTCGCACGTCGTGCAACACCGTAGATAGAATTCAGTGTTGGTCGCACTGACGCCGTGGAAGTTCATGCTCGTTGATATGTCGTCCTATGGTTGGTGCCTGAATCAGTTTGAGACTCATGCTCATCCTTCTGTTGATGTCAGGAGAGTTTGTTTTGCTTCTCTGCATACCTTTAGGTGCAGTTGTGATATTCTTTTGAGGCCATTAAACGTACGTTTCTGATCTATTGCACCAGCGGATCGTGAAACTTCTTTCAAATACAAAATTGCTTTTCTGCTTTTGATGGGAAATCACTGTTACATCATTTTAGTACTGTATGAAATTTTTGACCGTGCAATCATAGTTTTGTGAAACCAATAACACTTGTAGTAAATGAGTTTGCGTGCACCTCGTAAACGAAGATACAGGAATGGTGCCCGTGCCGGAACGAAATTGCTGCTTGACATCGGTCAATACTAAGATCCACGCATGCTGCTGTGCTGCTACGCAAGCTGTTGAGCTTTGATAAAAGTTTCCACGCAACCAAGTTACGGCTTATGTCTGTAACACTGGATGGGTATAATTGTGTAATGCGATCGCCTTCCCCCTATCTTATGCGATGTAGAATGATGTCATTCGTACTTCTACTTTTTAAGTTATTTTTTAAGCTCGCACGAGTCGGATTGTCAGAAACCATTGTGCTGTCTAATTTCCGTAATGTTTTCTTTGCGTTTGATTTAGATTTGTGAAAGCATTCTGTGCTTGCTGAAGTTGATGGATAAAAGTCATGTTACACCAGTGTGTGTGAAGATAGTTAACACCCTATGCCTGGCTCAACAAGTCTTCATCAACAGGTGAGATAGCGAACTGACTAATTCGATCGATAACATGAGTTATCCAAAGAAAGATTTTTGTCTGTTCGAAGAAGATGTTTCTTACTGGCATCGTTAGCAATGTGCGACACTAAACAAGCAGTTTATTCCATATTTGCTCACTGTTGAAAAGCGTCTAATGGCTTTTGCCTTTTGTTGCACATATCAGGCTATATATTTTCGTAATGATGCCATTCACTAAATATTTTTGAAAATTAATATCAACAAGTTGTTCGCAATCATAGACAGCCATCCTGTTGCTGTCCAATCCCAACTTTGCCTGACAGGAACAATTTAACACGCGCTTGTTTCGGGATGAGGATAACGAGCCGATTGAGTGAATTTCGCTCAAGAGTTTATCCGGCAACAGCTTCTCAGCGACAAGCATTCTTCTATCAGTTTATCTGTTTTTTTTGTTCCAGCCCGCATTCGTCTGTTTGTTGCAAAGCATGGGATACGCTGGTGCGTTGCGTCGATTCATCGAGTCTGGGCAGCATTCTCAGTCAAGTGGTTGTCATGCTTCTGCCCTGCTTCAAGCACTATCCAGAACAGGTGCCGCAGTTCGCGTTTTGCTTGCATTTTCAACCCAGAGATTCGTGAATTTGAACTTGCGGTTCGTACTTGTTCGGTTCGGTTCGAACTTGCGGTTCAAAGCACAGCGAGCATGCCAAGCATGAAAGGTTCAGAACCAGTGCGGCCAGCTCTTTGAATCCTCTCTGCCGTGTGATCGCTACCGCATTGTTTTGCATGTGTGTTGTCTAAAGAAGAAAGTTTAGGATCACCCTTACCTTTCGTGATTTGACGGAAAACGAAGATAAATTGCACGGCAAAATCGCAGAGTGATGAGATTGTAAATATAGCTGATGATACACTACTTATTGCCAGGGTTGAAGTCTGTTTCACAGATTGCCACTTAAAACAGTTACGAAAGTACGCAAGGTTTTCTATACAGCAATAATCCTCCACTTAATTGAAGTGAAACATAACATTTAGCAGTTAAAGTGCACATCCATCAAACACCTGGCATAATGACAACGAAGATAAGTTTAGCACAGCGCAGTTAATTCGGCTTTTATTGCCAAGAAAAGCAACCGGTGATTCCAGCCAATCTTCAAACCATCAGGTTAAAGTTNTTGCCGTAGAAACGTCGCACCCAACACTAGAGATATTTCTGAGAAAAATTAAATNAAAAAGTAATCACTATGTTGGCGCAGGTGAGCTTGGTGAAAAAAACGGGGTTCTCACTGAAGTTTGGTTCTAGGAATCGGNTCGGACATGAAAAATCAGAAAAAGGGGANGGAAATTCNTTTTGAGATTTGTATCTTGCCCTAACNCTGGTTATTTGTGATAAGCCAAAAAATGTATTTTTTTAATAGCCTACCAATTCAAAACAGGCTATTTTCGTACTCCAAGCACCCGTAGCACTTGTTTTTTTATCCGTGCTACGCTGTTAAAACAGGGCTGAATGCTGGTTTGCATCCTGTATTAAACTTCGGAGGCGCTGCGCTTCCATCCAATGAAGCAAACGCAGTTTCAAGATCAGTTTCAGATGAACACCAGCAAGTAGACGCGTCGCATGTTTCGCTTGTTCACACTGATTCATGCTTTTCGTGTGCTCGGTTCTTTAACAGCCAACAAACCTTGCACGGCTCTTTGTGCGTAGGTTGCTCATACGCTGGAATACCTGATCGTGGACAACGTAGATCACACCGGGGAGCACCTGTGTGAGTTGCACTTCCTGCCCGAACACGACGCGCTCAAGCGTGTCCACGCTTTCTTGTCGAACCGCTTGAAAAGTCACGTGACGCAACAGAGCTTCCACACCCAGCTGGAACAGGTAAAATGATAATACCCTCGAGGTCTGGGGTTTGGTTCGAAATATTGTATAAAATATTGTATAAAACATTGTAAAATCTGAGCCCAATTCGTGCGCTCACCTGGTAAAGATGCGATCCAGTGATGTGCTGTTGATCTTTTTGCGAGTTGTAATTAAATTGTCGTTTTTAATAGCGGTTTCTGCAGCATTTCCACAAAATTCTTCGCGCGTTCAGAACACGCTTTCTGGTATTAAACTTTGAAAAGTTGATAAAAAATCAAAGGCAGGTGTTGTCAACGATATTCAACAGAATTCAACATCATGGACCGCCTAGCTTCCAGAACTGCTTATTCGGATTTTGTAGGCGTGATTAGGTTTTGAACTCCTTTTTCAAATTTTGATGTTCTACAGCTGCTTGGCATGTTTCAACAAGCATTAATATTTTAGCAGAAGCGCTGCAAAATAACCCAATCGATAAAACTTCATTTTTAGGCTACAAAACAAGTGACACACGAAAGCAACGTGGTACGAATGCACGCTTTGAAAAGACTCCGGACGATCTTGAGCAACCACCAGGCGTCGCTGCAGCGCCAGGCCTTGCTGGTCGGCGCCGGTGCTGATCCGGTGCGACACCTCGTGTCGATTTTGCTCGCGTGCTGCCGAGACACGGACTCAAAGATCCGCATGTTGGCAGTCAAGTGCCTGGGAGAGATCGGGGCAGTCACCCCCGATAGGTGAGGCTTTTTTCCCTAAAACAGCCAAAACAAGCCTGGTGCTGTGTTGCTTGTCGATCGGTGCCATTTTGTCCAAGCACGCAGCTTTAAATGTCACAGATGAAATCTAGGCCTGTGTGAAAACGATACGGCAAGGCTTGTTGTTGATGAATTATTTTAATGTTATGTGATCGGTCAATCAGTGAAGTCGGTTTTTCCAATGTAAGCACAAGTATGTCTTGCTGGGCTCACTCGGGAAAATTTGAGGTCATCCGCATAAAATGTAAAGACTGGAATCGAATGTCTTTACCGCTAGAATGAGTGCGTTTGTCCTCACAAGTAGCACTGTTTGCAAATTTAAGAAACGCTGGGATTTGTTCTTTTTCATTGCTTCGAAATTCAAACAAGGTAATAAAAAAATGCAGTTCTCTATAATCAAGCATTCTCTTTATTAACGTAAAACGACCAGCATTAAATCTCCTGCATATAAATTATTTGACAATTAACATAAAGATAACTGAATATTAACGGCAGCGGTACTTTTCCAGTCAAAATTAATGTATCGATGTTTTCGACGATTTCCTTCTGAAATACTGTTTCAGAATTCATCATGGCGTGCTTGTCAAAATGAAATCCGAAGCAAATTTAAAGCGCATTGGTTTTTGGCGTGTGTTGAACTCATGTGTTAATAAATACGACAGACAATTAAAGTCTGTTTTTGCTGAAAAGAACACATTAATATAATCTGTATCGAAAGGTCCAGGGCAATTTTTATCAAATGCGCTTCTTTCACTCAAGGTGAGCAGTTACCTCACTTGTTAGGGTGGCCTTCGCCGTTGCTGTAAGTAAGCATTCCTGACTATCGAATAAAAATGTACATTCATACACTGAGAAGATATGTAATTAAATGACACGTTACTGATATTTTGCTGACACAAGTCTTTGTGTTGCTTTTTTTTGACTGAAAATGGGTCAAGGATAATCCGAAGCGTCTCAACGTGAAACATTTGTAGTTTTTTGAAGGCCTCTTTGGCGTTTACGAAACTGTTGTCTATCCCAGTTTTATGCTCCAAAGAATTTTTTTGTTCGCCGTGTGTATTACCGCTCCTCCTTTTCCTAGGTCTAGGAAGTAGTAGCGCGCTTTCACTTACTTGGTTTGTCTTTTAATCTTTTCAACGCAGCCTGTTTCACTGCTGCCATGGCAATAGATGCCGGTGAACGGTTGGACGATTGCAAGATTTGCCGTTTTAATCATTTACAACGCTGCTTGTCGCGAAATCATAGGAGTGACGTGTCATCAACAAAATGGGTGAAAAAGCATTCGCAGTGTCAACAGAGCAGACGCTCACACTCCAACTTGCGTCTCGACTGAAACCTTGAATTGACGTTTGGTTTTATACGCGGCAGGTTGTGCTTGGCGACCAAGTCGAAGGAAAAGGAGCGCGTTTGCGTCCATTCTTCTTTCGATGACGGCGATTTCGCCCACGATCTCCTCATCACCATCGTCCAGGCCTTTTTGGCCGCCAGACCCAAACACCAGGACATATCGGCTTTCGCTTTGCAAGAACTGCTAAAAATATACGAATGCAAGGAGGGAAGTAAAGACACACCTGGTATAACTTGCTTTTCGTATTTCCTGTCTTGTTTTCATTTGCTTCAATTTTCTCTGAATAGATTCCACAACCTTTTTGCAATCAAACTTGCCCCGAGGTTGCGAGGTTGGTTCGACGACTTCGAAAATAGCGTATTTTTGGTCAGACGTTTAATTGTGTGCAAAGCAGTAATCGACCTATTTCCTGCTCAGTTTATCGAACGACCAGTTATTGTGCTGAACATTGTTTTCAGGACGGCGCTTGTGGCGACGGTTTCCGGAGCAAGTTCTGACCGTTTTGGAACCACATCTCTCATCAAGGTCAGTGCTCAGTACTCTTTTGTAAAAATTGTTTTCACAGCAAGGGTGATAACCTCAAAACAAAACACCATTGCATCCCTTCTCTGAGTGCTAGACTTTTTAATTCATGTTTTAAAAATTTGTTCCGTGTTTCTGTTTGTTGTGTCTTCATTCATCCTTGCTGCTGAATATAGAAACTTGAAGAAATCATTTTCAGTTTGTTGGGCTGGCATTTAGATATATGTTTCTGCTCAATTTTGAGCTCGCTTTGTACTTTTTGGAATATGACCTTCGCACCCGGCAATGGAAAAAGAAATATCTCAGATCTGACTCCGCAAATTAGTGTATTTTTTTATTTGAAGAAATTCGCTCTTTTCATTTCAGTTTCATCGGCAACTATGATTCGGTTTTTAACAATGTCATGAATTCTATCTAGTACCAAACACTGGTTTGTCGTCTTAAACTTTCATTCGTTTGATTATTCCACCTTGTGCTAGTCACCATCACTGACAACAACGCTGTAGGTGTAGTGCAGCAAGCTGATCTCGGTCAACCTTCAGCGTGTAGCTGCAGTTTCGATGGACCTTACGGCCTGAGATGAAAACTTCTTGTTTTCAGGTACATGCTGAAGCTGCCAGAAAGCAGCCTGTCATCGCTGAAGAAGCCCGTCCTGCATCGGAAACAAAACATGACCTTCCACGAATGGATCGGAACATTTTGCGCGGCTTTGATGCAAATGGTAGACACTATCGATATACTGTTTATTTCAAAGCCTACGCCTTGTTTGCTTGCATTCGCGAACGCTTTCTCAACCAAAACAATACAGTTGATTTAATTTACATCTGCTACTGTCTTTAAGTGAGTTCCACTTTTTTACCAGTGGAGATGCTGCACAGTTCTGTCTTTTTTCTTTTATGCGTTTACATCAAAGGTGTAACGAGCTTCAACGGCAAGCACCCAATCAAACGTTCGCAGTGTTGTGTATCTGAGCATGCAGTGCAAGCATGTTTTAGACCAGTGGTTCTCAAAGTGGTCGATATCGACCCCCAGGGGCCAGTTGGACCATCCAATGGGTCGATAAGTAGTCACGGGGTCGAATGGGGGTCAGTGTATAACTGCTGGGGTCTACTGGAGCAATGAAGCCTCCAATACAGAATTATCGTTAATCGGGCTAGGAATGCAAACGGCGTTTTTCAACAGATCAAAAAATAGAGGGCTGATCAAATCTCAACTACAGTAGTTTAAAAGTACATTCGATTCGAATAGTTTTTTATTAAATCATCCATTGTGATGACATCATAAAAACCGTCCTGTTTGTTACGTCACAAACAATATTGTTGTGGATGTAGCGCAGTTCGGTAGTTGTTAGACTGGTAATACAGCAGTAGGTACGCAGTAGGACGGGGAACAATTGTTATAAACCCGATTGATAGCCACAGTAAATACTTTTCCAAAGCTAGCGACAGTGAATCAATATGCCTCGTAAAGAAAGAGCTCAGTATATGCATTTCCCAAGAGACAGTGTTTCTATTCGATGAAATTTCTTCGAATTACATTGTTCTAAATTCAAGGTTAAGGTTTTGTGTTGTAGACGTTTGTAAAACCTTGTACGTTTCGTACGTGCAACGTTTTTGTACGTATGTGCCCTTTATTTATTTTGACACATGTACTTTCCTTGTATTAGTAACTGTTGGGATAGTCCACGGGCTCTACAGAAAATTGTATACTTTAATTGGGGGTCAACGTGCAGAAAAGTTTGAGAACCACTGTTTTAGACGGTTTCTGTTTTCTCAAAGCAAAATGGGACATTTCATACACGTATGGCAAATAATTTCTTCGCTTCACGTCTCCAGCTGAGATCTTAATGGGCGTTCAATTGGCGGGATAGTCGTTTCTTGAAATGTTTCTTTTTTATTTATTTTTTTGAAACTATTCTTGTTTGATTTTGCTGTTGCTTTCCTTTTATTAGTTTTTTGGGAGTGGGGGTGATCTGTTTGCCCCAGTTATCTTTTTATACCTTTCGATGGGTTTCAGGCATCTTCCGTCTCCGACGACTCGTCCAAAGTTTTTCAAGTGTCACGTGCCTGCGCCGCAGTCGTCCGGAACGACATCAACGTCGCCCTCTTCCTCTTGCCCCATCTGGTGTTGGAAGTGCTCCGATGTGATGACGAACACACCGATTTCATCGTAAACGAGGTGGGCCGGAGTTATTCGGCAAAAACGATAGCGTTTGGGAATGGGCATGGTCCAATCTTAAGTCCTGCTTAAGATATTTAACATCGTTCAGATTTTGTACAAGTCGGGGAGTAAATCGATTTCAGAACTCCCTACAACGAAGTCGTTGCTTACCGCAACTTCATTGCGTTATTGCGAGTAAAGTGTTTATTTGAGCAATGCATGTTTTTTCACTTCAGGTCATGGCTGTTTTGGAGAGTACGGAGCAGGAGCCACGCAACGAGTCCGCCCCTTCCATCGCGAGTACGTCGAGTTCTCCACTGATGGGAGGAGATGGAAAGGTATGAGACTCGTTTGGCTCCTGCAGAGCTGTTTTAGGCAATCCTGACATGGTCGGTGTTTTCTTTGCTATCAAGGCAGGTCGCGTGTTTGAAGACCCGGATGTTCAGTTCGCTGTGCACTTGAGCAAGGTAACCAAGGCAACCGCTCATGGAGAGAAGCACAATTAAACAAATGCCTGCCAAAGACTTTCAAATGCCAGGCAGATGTTTTATTTGGTTTGGTCGTAATTTTTCTGTAAAATTCCTGCCTCATTCAACGCTGTAAAGCTCCTGTCCTGGTACGAAGCCCTAAAAGAAGCAACAGTCAACCCGTGTCGTTCAGTCAACTTGACTTTTTCAAACGTGTTGTGCAAGTGTGCAAAGTTATATTCAATGCAGGTACATGCGAAGCAGTGTACCAGTCACGGTGCTTCTGGTGCGTTCGCACAGTAGCCACACACAAAAAACATGTTACGTCACGTGTTTTTCTTGTTCCAGCCCACGAACTTGCATGGCTCGTCTCTGTCACAGCAATGCACGCAAGCGGTGTTCACCGTTCTTGATCACGTGATGCAGTGGCAGCGACAACCAGCGCCAACTACCGGAGGAAACGCTGCAAAAACGCGCCACGCGAGGTATTTGTTCGAGGTCGTAATCTTAAAATTTTCGTTTCCGATCCTTGTGCGAAGGTAACTTTGCAACAGACACGTCATAACGTTTTCCTGCGCTGCACTTCGGCACCATAGTTAGTTCGGGCTTATGGTTGTAAGACCCGGGCTGGCGCGTGTGGAACATTGAATGCAGGCTATCTATGTGAGGTTGTGAAAGGCTGGCGGTGTATATACATACGCAGACGGTTGTTGGGCAATCTTTGTGCTGCAACTTACTTTTGCGTCATTGTCTGCGTTCGGGCTTATTTCGTGCCGGGTTATATGATACCATCGTTGGGCAGTTAGTGGCCCGCGGGCCGCATGTCGTCCGCCACAGCGTTTTCCATGGCCCGTGGATGCTTTTCGGAAAAATCCGGAATTTCTTCCAGCTCACCTTAACTTGAACCGGGAGTTTCTTCTATTTTCATCAAATTGCTGTTCTTTCTACTAGAATGTATGGCCCTCCACTAAACGCGGCCTCTCAAAGTACCCCCCGAACCAAAGTATTTGCCCACCTCTGTATTATACTTTACTGCTGCGCGCCAATGTCAGTGCCGACTCACAACTTAATAGCCTTGGGGCAGTAGCGCAAAGTTAGAGCTTACTGAAATAGTGAATGCGGGCGACGGTTGTGAAGATTTTGATCAAGCCAAATGCTCTTACAAAATATCGGCGAAATTAAAGATGTTGCAAAACCAAAAGATTTTCGGTCTACGTCGCTGCTTTCTGCGAATTGACCACTAACATTGAGACCTTTCCGATTAGCACTTTGTGTGTCAGGGTTTTAGTGGAAAACAAGTAGAAAAAGAGTAACTTTGTGTGTTTTGCGACTCTTTTTACGCAAAGCTTTTCTGCAGTTGTTGTGGAGATTATTCTTGTCCTATCCTGTCTTGTGGATGTGCCTCTTGCTTTTTGCTGTCCTCATTTCACTGACCCCCTGTTTTCAAACGCAGGGAGCAAAGCGTTGCTGCCAAATTCCTGGCTCGCGTCCCGCAGAAGACGCTTGCGCTCGTCTCGCTCAGATGCCACGCCCACTCTCGTGCCTTGCTGCATTTGGAAAATTACCTCAGGTAAGCAGCGACNCATTTGTTTTGCTTCAAATATCCGAATTACAGAGCTGCGAGGTTACGGACNTGATTATTTTCAAAAGTTCTTGCGTGCGAGGAGACCCAGCTGTGTATTGAAGTTCTGCTACAGCAAAGAAAATACCGCGTGCGTTCAAACAATGCAACATGCAGATCGCAAAAACCTCGTTTTTTAACTTTGCAGAGAGTCGTGTGATGGAAAGGTCGACAGCGAGGCAGCGTCTTTTCTGCAGCGGGCCTTCGTAGAAATGGACGAAACGGACGGGGTAGCCGGGGTAGTGTCCGTGAGGAGTGTCGAACCCACGCCCGAGACGCAGCTCAAATTGCTGGAAAGCACCGGTGCCCTGCAGGTGTGGTGGATGTTTGTTTGCGCGTCACTCTCATTTCCGAGTTGAAACTTGTTGCTTTGTTTTGCGCAGTGGTTCTTAACCGGGGGAACGCCCGCCCAGTGGGCTGTCAATAAATTTTCAGGGGGGCATGAGCCCTTGCGCGCTCCACATGCAAATTTTGATCAATAAATTACCACCAACAAATACATTTGCTTTTACAACTTATTTAAAGTCAGGGCGGCTTGAAAAAAAAGGAAAATACTCAAGTGAGGCGTGGCAGAAGAANCACCCAGCTTTACGACACAGCACCCACGAGAAGTTTCTGCGCCTTGCGCACCGACTGGAGCTTCGTNTCTGCAAGTGATGCCGTTCGCGCCTTTGTGCTTCGGCAACAGTCTTTCTGTAGCTCCGTGTTTGGAAAAGCTGCATCCCCTACCGAAGTCCAATCTTCTTTTTCTTGTAAAATAAACTGTTTACCACTTGCTTGTGCTGTCGTACGTAACTCTGTGACGTAAGTTATGCTCGAACTTGTAAGAGACTTGCGATTCTCAGGATGCCGCTGCTTGCTATGAACGCATAATACGGAACAATCCCAATGATTTGTCGCATCACAAAGGCTTTGTCAAATGCTTGATTGATCTCGGGCAGTCATCCACGGCGGCGAACGTGATTGCTGGAATGCTCAGCGCTAATCCATCCTGGGAGGTAAGTCGGAAATCTTTTTGGGTTTTCCTAGCGCATCTCCAAGAAAGGGTTGCCGGTTGCATGGAGGTTAGGGCTTGATCCTGAAGTTTGATTTAAAGAATCTGTTTTTAAAGTGGAGATAAAAATGAGTTAACGCTGACGATTAGCCATTTGTTTGACCGTGAAGTTGTCTTTTGCTGACCACATCAGACACACCTCTGGAACTTTTGTCTGCACACGTAAAAAGTTCTATGACTGCAGTTACGCCGCGTCTTCGACGTGCTAGTTAAAGTGCAGCTTGACTGGGCTGTACTTCGGGCTTCTTTGTTGTCTGCGACTTGTGAGTGTGGCGCAGAGGAGCAGACTGTTGTCCAATCTATCGACCTCCCCAGGAATACATGGCCTGACGGTCCCGGGTGAATGACGAGACAATCGAATGGCTGCTCAACACCTGCCTCGAGATCTAGTGCGGTCGAGCAGTGAATTACAAGAACTCGCTCAAACGATGAAGAAGTCGTCCTTTACCGCAGCCACGTTGAAATTTTGTGCCAGCCTTTTAATCCGACAGCGCCGTTGGTGGCTGGCGCTTGGGATTTCTTTTTACTCTGCTTTTGCAAACTACGCAGAGTCATCTGAAACCTTATCAAGTAGAGGCTTGCTGGCGATTGGGAGAATGGGACCTCTTGGAGAAAAGTTTGGAGCTGCCGAGCATGGCGAGCGACTCTGGTTGGAGCAACGGGATCGGAAGAACGCTTCTTGCCATAAAGAGCAACGAGTGGGACAAATGCCGGAAGTTACTCGACGTCAGTGAAGTTCAATGTCCTCTAAAAATTCTCTTAACAGCTTTCTGTTAAATATCAGCTCCCACATTTTTGCCGTCGTAATCGGTTCTACCCTTTTTTCGGAGTTGTACCTTCTGGCGTTTGTTATTGTGCTGGTTTCAAATTGTTGCATTTCATTGTGTTTGGATTTGAAACTTGCAGCCGTTTTGTCGTGTTACTGTGGTAACACTTGGTTTTTTCGAAGGTAGACGTTTGCTGGCGGAAGCTTATCGCTGCCGTGTCTTTCAACCTTTTGCTCTTCTGAGCAAACAGTACTCTTGTCAGTGACGACCCAGGTATTCACCGCATGATCATTAAAGATGTGTTTAACTTTTTTTTTTAGAACATGTACTTGTGTCAGACCGGTCCTCTGTCTGCTGCAAGCATGGAGAGTGGTTCCTACCAGAGGGGGTAAGTTTTGTTTTACCTGAAAGAATCTGTAAAAACCGGCTGATTCCAAACCGTTGTCTCCTCTGTCGTCAGCTACCAGCACATACTCCGCCTGCACATGCTTTCCGACCTGGAGCGCGTCGTGGAAAGCCTCAGCCGATTGGACGGTTCGAGCGAGACCATTGACGAGCTCAGATTGTCATGGCAACAGCGTCTGCGATTGGTTCAGCCGTCGTTCCGCGCCAAAGAACCGATGCTGTCCTTGCATAGAGCGTTGCTGCCATTGCTCAGCAAAGTCGCGTGAGCGTTTTTTTTTGCGACTTGAAGTGTTTATTATAAAAAAAACGTACGGAAAGCGAAGTCGCGTATTCGCGAGTTTTATTGAAAGTTTTGTGTTGGTCTGACAGACTCTTCATTGACGGTTGCACTTTAGAACACTTCGAAATCTTGCTTTTGAGATCTCAACCGGTCATGCGTTTAGGGTTGGTGCAGATGGCTGACATACCTCGCATCGATCTTTCAGGGGAGCTCCGAACGAATGCGAAAGGCAGCTGGGCAGACTTTGGCTTCAAAGTTCCAAGATTGCCAGGAAGTCCGGTCATTTGCAGACGGCCTACGGGGCCCTTCTCTCCGCCCAGGCTTTCCACCTGCCCGAGTACTGCATAGAACATGCGAAGTGGCTGTGGCAAAAGGTAACTCTCACAGCGACAGAAACAATGGCGACATCTAGAGTTTTGGTTACGCAACATCATTCATTACGGAGCGTAACTGTCCGCAAAATGAATAAATCCCTACGTTGTTGGTTGTCTACAGCAGGGTGTCCCAAACTTTTTGAGCCGCGGACCCCCATTTGTGAATCTAAGCAAAGCGAACACTCCCGAATCCCGACGTCATAGACGCGGAATGCGAGAATCAATGTAAACAAGTTTTTCATTGCGAAATTTAAAATGGCACAACCAATCTTCACGATTGTAAAAGATGGCGAAATCATTTCAATTATGAATCACTGCAGTAATTATTTGCGGCAGTGCGCACATTGTACGATGTATATATTTTTACTTATTTTTTGTCATATATTCACGTACCCCTGTGCAGTGTTCTGCAGACCGCACTTCGGGAAGCCCTGGTCTACAGGTGGCCACGGCTTTGCATTTGTTCAACACCTCCCAGAGTTTTAGGTTTTAGAAGAATAGCTTCCTTGCGTCCTTTGCAGAACGAAAGTCACCAAGCGCTGCAAGCGTTGCAGCGTGGTTTCAGCGAACACTTTGATGTCGCCGACCCTAACGCAGGTCCCGAGCAACGCATGACCCGAGCAAAGGTCATGCTGCTGGTCGCCAAGCTCATGGAGCAGTCATCCAGCTTCGACAGCAACACTGTTCTGAGGCAGTACAAAGAGGTCGGTTTACTTTTCTGACACCGTGTTGATTATTTGGTAAACGCTTGCTTTGTGAATCCGGATCATGAGTTTACTGCAGGCAGCGTGTTTTTGAAACGAAGTTTTCTCGATTAAGTTCTTACTTCTGCAAAGTGGTATAAGAATATTATAAAGCAGGAACAAGGGCATTTGAAAAACTGTCAAACAGAAACCTAGCCGTGATTTTACAAGCCTCCCCGCCTTTTTTCTACCAGTTTGTGAAAGTTTGATGAATTCTGTTCCTTGCAGGTTGTCGCTTACATGGGCGATTGGGAAGACTCGCATTACCACTGCGCGAAATACTACGACAAGCTGATGACGACACTGCTGGGAGAAAATAGGGGAACGGGGAAGTCCCAGTGAGTTACCTATGTGTGCTGAAGCATATCCGCTTTCCAGATTCATGTTGGCATGGTACTGTCGCCTGCGACCGTAGATGCACGCCGTTGTTGTTGTGTACTTTTTCAAGTACGCAACAACGCCAGGAATGACTTTGACTGTGCTTAAAGCAAACGTCTACAGAGGCATTCGGTGCGCTGGTTTAACTTCGCTTGCGTCTTTTGAGATGCAGTCGTTTCTGCATTGAAATCGGAATAAGGTATTCCAGCAATTTTTATAAAATTCAACTTTTCGTTGGCTTTGCACGTGTCTATGCTGCTGGCTTCCTGTTGGTCCATCCTCTGTCCCGTTACTTTCAACGCAGTCGTTCTTAAACCTTGGGTTAGATCGAACCAAATGGGTACAATGAGTCAGTCTCAAGGGTTGTGCAAAAGTGTGGCGCGTGGTTCCATTTTGTGTGTTAATATATAAAATGTATAACCGTGTTCTAAAAATAAAATAAAATGTATAACCGTGCTCGGAATAAGTCAAGGGCGCAACCAGCTCTTCATTTCGGCGAGGGCAATTTTCATGAAATTTCATTCGATGACATCATCATGCTTACTCAACCGTGGTACAACTTTTTCGCAAACGGTCACAGATAATGTTCTCTTCGCAACATTTCCGAAAATGAGAACTTT
>JGI24159J19872_10005708_pt1 | contig 16118 bp, 9 predicted proteins | sample Ectturendosymbi4_FD_19872 | JGI IMG/M metagenome (IMG submission 19872) | reverse complement strand
AAACATAACTTTTACAAACGATGACATCATGAATTACGTCATAGGGGCCCTCCACTAAAAATTGCCCCGGGCCCCCCTACCCTTTAATCCGGCTCTGGATGTGGGGAACCTATTTACTATCATGGCCGCATGAATTGTGGAATATCGTTGGCGGGCCGCAAAAATTAATAAATTTTATCTTAAAATTCCACCTTTAAAGGGTTGCCAGACGTCCTTGAGCGCCAAGAACTGTCCTTGAATTTGCTATCAAAGCTCGTTATGTCCTCCATCCTTGAAAAACAGATTGTTGTCCTTGAATATTTTCTGGCGTCCTTGAAAATTCTTGAATAGTTTTAATTTTTTCTGTTTTGAACTATTGATTACATTGAACATTCAATAATCAAGAATAAACCATCCATGCAACTGTAAATGAATAGAACAATGTGTAGATTTGTTCCATCTTAAACAGTTGTGTAGTAAAAAGTAAACTATTCAAGAACGGTTGTGTCGTCATAATATGTTTTGTTTAGTTTCAAATTCGTACATGGTTAGCTCAAGCCTTAGCGCAGGGGTCCCCAACCTTTTTCTGACCATGCACCCCTTCAGCATTTCAAAAGATGAACATGTACCCTTAAACTTTCTTGTGACAAAATATTTTATCATGATTAATTACAGATATATTCAACAATAAGCATATGATGGGTTTTGAAAATGTTATTCACTGATATATGTATAAATATTTGGAGACAAAAGATATGTAAATATATACTTCTCTTCTAGTGCTAACCTTAAATGTACCCCTTCAGATAGGCAAATGTACCCCTAGGGGTATATGTACCCAGTGGTGGGTTTAGGGTTGGGGGCCCGAGGCAAGACTAAAAAGGAGGGCCCTCTGATGACGTCATCATACTCAGCCAACCGTGATAATCACTTTTGATTTGCCTAAGATATGGCCATCCAAGGGTATCTTCCTGAGACTACGGCATAACTGAAATAGCAGAAGAAGAAAATACAAAAGGGTGTTCATGACACACAACTTTGAAAACACTGAAAATTGGGAAGACAAGGTTGGCAGCACATAAAAGTTAGGCAATAGCAAGTTGGCATCGCCCCTACTTCTTTAGTTTCGCGCCGTATTTCTCTGCATTCACCATCAATAAACTACAAAGTTAACTCCTTTGAAAGTTTCACACCTCCCCCCTTTGTAAAAATTCTTGGTAGTTGATTTCCTGAATTTGTTCACATTCATGTCTTTGTGGGAATCCATGAAACTATAAAAAACGACCAAGAAGGTTTAAAACACTAAATTTGTTTTAAATTTCATCCTTTTAACTGCAAGAACACAATATACAAAAGCATCCAATTAGAGACTTGTTTTGGAAAACTTCGAGGCTGGATGAGTCAAAGCTGCCCTCATCTTGCATTGACACTAGTTGTTTGAAAAATGTGCAGAAGTTGGAAATAATTCGTCATGTAGGCCTACCTTATCGAAAACATTTCTACTGCAGCAAGTAGCCTACCCTACACAATTGTATAAATATGTGCTAAGAAAAACGGTTCAAGTTACATTGGCTACGATCTGGCAAAAGAGCGTTAATATCACCTACCAAGTCTGGTATGAAATGTTACCCATTTGGTATAAAAGGTATGAAATGTTACCCATTTGGTATAAAAAGTTGTCATTTAGTACAGGTAGGCCTATTTGCGATTATTTGATAGGGTGTTTTCAGAATTTTCTTGAAGAAATTTTAACCGATATTCTGCAATTTTTTAGGAATAGAAGTTGGTTTGAAGCTTTTCTTTATTTGCTCATTGGAGATGGTGGTGGGGTCACTTTGAAAGGGCGGTACTTACACATTACAGTTGCTGTTGGGGGCCCCTTTGACAGCATAGTAGCCTACGTGCACATTGCAATTGCTGTTTGGGTCCCCATTGAAAGCATATTACTTGCACATTACAGTTGCTCTTGGTGGCCACTCTGAAAGCAAGGAACTTACACCTTAAAGCTTCTGCTGGGTGTCTCTTTGAAAGCAAGGTACTTGCTCATTACAGTTGCTGTTGGGAGCCCCTTTGAAAGTAAGGTACTTACACATTACAATTTCTCTTTGAAAGCATGGAATTTTACATTACAATTGCTGTTGGGGGCCCGTTTGGAAGATAGGTGGTAACACATTACAGTTGCTGTTAGGGGCCCCTTTGCAAGCAGAGTACTTACACATTTCAGTGACTGTTGGTAGCCACTCTGAAAGCAAGGTACTTACACATTAAAGCTGCTGCTGGGGGTCCCTTTGAAAGCAAGGTACTTGCACATTACAATTGCTGTTGGTGGCCCCTTTGAAAGCAAGGTAGTTGTACATTGCAGTTGCTGTTGGGGGCCCCTTTGAAAGCAAGGTACTTACACATTACAATTGCTGTTGGGGCCTCTTTGAAAGCATGGACTTTTACATTATAATTGCTGTTGGGGGCCCCTTTGGAAGATAGGTGCTTACACATTACAGTTGCTGTTGGGGGCTCCTTTGCAAGCAGATTACCTTCAAATTGCAGTTGATGCTGGGGCCCCCTTGAAAGCAAAGTACCTGCACATTACAGTTTCTGTAGGGGGGCCTTTGGAAGCAGAGTACTTACACACTGCAGTTTCTTTTAGGGGCCCTTCATTGAAGTTTAGAAGCAGAGTACTTACACATTTCAGTGACTGTTGGGGCCCCTTTGAAAGCAAATTACCTTCAAATTGTAGTTGCTCTTGGGGCCCCTTTCAAAGCAAAATACCTGCACATTACAGTTTCTGTACGGGGCCCCTTTGAAAGCAGAGTACTTAGTTAGGATCTGCTTTGTAGTACATTATATGAGTGAATAAGAAGTTTTTCATAAAAAATCAGGAAAATTAACGCGCATATCACCTCAAGGGGGGGGCCTCAAAAAGGGGGGAGGCGAGGCAAGTGCCTCGCTCGCCTCCCCTTAAACTGTATGTACCCCAGGTTGGGAACCTCTGCCTTAGCGTGACTTGCCCATACGGAAAAGCTTGCTGAAAGGCTGAAAGCCCACCGTATCTTTTTGAAAAACAAAACCTCCTTGAAAAAGTTTCAAGTGATCTGGCAACCCTACATCTTTATCTTACAAAGGAAAATAAGTACTTCTCTTGACTTACTGTCTACGTGCCTAACTGTCATGGGGTTTCGTTTTGACGTGATGTTGTGTTCTAGTTTGGTTAACAAATCTTATGCGGGCCATATTAAACGTTCACGCTGGCCGCAGGTTCCCCACCCCTGGTCTACGGTCTTGACTGCATCACTGCTGAACGGGTCAGGTAATGTTAGAACGTACTTTGCACTCGCATCATAACTCATTACTCATTGCACACGAGGAATCTGTGTAAAAATAGGTTTACCTAAATCCACTACGCTAAGAAAATATCTAATCGGAACCGTCACCAGAAAATCTTCAATGGGGGCTTTACATTGAAAATTTGGCAAAAACTCCACTGATTTATAGTGTTTCACATTTCATTTGGGGGACTTGGAGCTTTGTTAGGGGGCTAAGCCCACCAAATCCCCACCGTGGCCATAGGCGTAGCAGGGGGGGCCAAAAGGGCCATGCCCCCCAGATTTTTAGAAAATACAGTCATTTCGTGCTTTAAGAGGCGTTTTTCCAAACAAAATAGTGTTATTCGCCTAAAATCAAACATTTTGCCCCTCCCAAAATCCCCCCCCCATTTTTGGGCTGGCTACACCACTGACCGTGGTGACTGAACTGCATCTAATCTTTTCTATTGGCTTTATGTCTTCCATATTTTCAAAACATGGTGGTGCATTTCACTATCTGGCAACACTGTTGCTGAATATTCCAATGCCTGGTGAACAAACTTTTCACATTTTTTGCATCAAACACCAATGATATGCAATTGTCGTTTATTACGTGATAAGTTTCATGAAATACTCATATTTATTGGAACGCAAAGCAGATCATAACCTATATTCTAAGAAACCACTTGTACGTAAAAGAATTAACTGATTTTAACAGTCTACAGCGTTCTGCTAAATCGTCAAAAGCGTCCATGACACTGAAAAGATTGTGAACCACTGGTTTAGAGTATATGTTAATCTCTGTTTCTGCTTCGATAAACACCAGAAAGGGGCGCCACAGACGTTTGGGAGGACAGTTGCTCAAGACTGTCCCCCTTGGATCCATGAATGTGTGGCGACCTGGAGATGAGCGCCATATGTAAAGAAATGGTCACCGGTAGATGGCGCCCATAAGTAACAAGTCACTGTAATAGTCGCCACAAGCGAATGATCATAATTCATTTATCCCACACACTGTAAAAATAGTGCAACCTACTATCAGTAGAGAAATCAAACTGTCAGACTATCAGCCCACCTGCTCAAATATAAATCCCCCCTGTTGAAGACTATGGCGTCGCTTCTGGTTTCAGTGACTCCCATTCTACTTGGCAGGCAGGGTTGGACGATGTGATTGCCTTCTGCTTGGCGGTGTTTTTCACATAAGTGACAATTCCATAGGCGTTACTTTTAGTACAGTCAGCTAGGGTCTACCTATCCATTTGGCCGCTCAGAGAACTCGGGTGTGCGCTGCAGGTCAGCAAAGCGCGTGTGCTCGGGGATGCATGTAACCAAGCTGGCATATCTGGACTGAAAAGTTGCTGCTGTTTCTTTTCGTTAACATTCGCCTTACGATTGGCAGTTACAACCACATGGACGTTGTCAACATGAACCCAAAAAAATAGATGACCACGTTTAAGTTCTTTACCTCAAACGACACATTTTGATGTCACTCACGCACAACATCGTTTTGAGATATCACGCACGGTAACGTCATCACGACGGAATTTTCTGAAACGAAGTGATTGACCTCGAGTTTTTACATGACTATCAGACAAAAACTGTAGAGAACGAGGATAAAGTCAGGAAAAGTGCATGTGAAGGATGAAATAGAGCAATTGTATTGCCACAAACTTCAGGTCGGACACGCACACTTCTAGGATACCGTAATAATACAGCAAAACCGCAGAGGTTCTGCGGTTTATTCCACGGTTTCGTGAACAATGTGGACAATGCACGTAATAGATGAGATTGCCAGTGGTGAAAACCGCTTCGCACACCGAAGGTCGATTATATCGGTAATTTTGCGAAAGCTGTTGTTCGAAAACAAACAATGCGCACTTGTAACAACATCTTCTTTGATTGTCATGCCCATTGTTCCACTTTTCGGGACGCCACCGGGGCGTGACTGCGACAATCGTCTCTCAACAGACGACAAGAACGTTAAATCCGCATGTTATGGTCGCATAGTTCGTCCCACTTACAGCAGTCGAAAGCAGAAACAGAATACGAACAAGTGTTATGCAATGCAGTTTGTCTTCGTGACAAAGCGTCACGAAAGGTATTCTTCTAAAACGTTGCTCGATGTGGAGAGCAGCTCTTTAGACTGCTTGTTGGTAAAGCAGACGAATATTTTTTTGCTAGTAAAACAATGAACAACCAACTGACTTGGAATGGCCAAGCAACTAACAGTATTTGCATATTGCTTCTTATGCAAACAGGGCCAAAGGGTACTTTGTTTCTTTCTTTAAAGTGCAAGAAAATACACTTATTTAATGATTGACGGAAGCCATGATTTGGTCAGACCACCTCATGATCAGAGTAATGTCTTTGTTTGGTAATTTTCATTTAGCGTAACCGTCGATTACGGGCAGATAAGTTTAAGGAAAATGCGTATTTGCGTTATTGCTGCCATCCACGCTGAACAGAGCCATGAAAATCAGTCCGAAGAAGTGGGACACTGGCGTCTTGCTGCAATGGCGAACTGTGTGAGTGTTGTTTCAGCTCTGGTGAAGTCACAAAGTTTAACCACGGTGATCACCTCGTCCTTGTCGGGTAAATTTAAATTGTTTTTCACAAATTGTTTAAATTGTTTTTTAAATTATTTTGCAAGGATGACGTGCACAGAAAAACAACTAATCTCACATTCAATAGTGAGTAGTCGCCTCGTGGGACAGTTTGACTGCAATAAACGCATTGCTTTCAACAAATAGTGCAAACCAGTTTCGAAAGTAAGAGTATACGACCGAAAACCTGTTGTTTTTATCGTATCTTTAAATCAGTTTTCTAACAAACACGCATTTTATGAATGTTTTCTCGCAAAATCGGTTGCTTACATAGAGACAAGCATGACAGCAAATAATCTCTTTTTCAGGTTCTGTTTTTGTTAAAAAACTGAAGCACTTTTCTACCGAGAAGCTTATCACAGGATATCGCTTTTCATCTTGCAAGGAACTTGCATCGTCCTTGAAAGGGTTTGATGGGGTGGTCCTGATCACTGACACGAATTTTGAACGCGAACAGCCGGTGACGGTAAGCTCAGTCACGGAGATGTGCTTTCACGGCATTGATTCGCTAATGAGAAAAAAATGTCTTTTGAATGAGCTGTATTCATTGCAACATTTGTGATAACTCGCAAGTTTTTTTTCCATAATTTTTTGTTGAACTGAAAACGTGTCAAATTTTCTTTTTCTAGTGGTGCACATGGTTTTGCGCTTGATGTTTCAAAATATTGTTTAGTCCTGTGGTGAATGGAGGTCATGTTTCGCGTTACGTGCATAACAACCTTGCTCTCTTACAAAACAATGTTAGATTTTGTGGCACAAAGCTGTAAGCGACTTTCTTCCACGAAAATAAGTTTTTGCTAATATCGGGCAATAATATGGTGCTAAAATTTTATTTTAGGATGAAGTGAACATTGGTTGTCTGGTCACTGATGCGAGTCTCGCAGCCCACGTTCCCCACGTCATCTTTTTCACCAGCATGCACGTTCAGGCCAGTATTGGCCTGAGATCTGATCCGTGTGACGCCAAAGCCCACATCGCTGACTACATGGATGAAAAAAATTTGCCGCGAACTCTCTTGGTGACGCCTTTGCTTTACGAAGACTTCTTAAACGGAATTTTAAGGCCACAGAAAACTAGCAAAGTCCACGTCGTGACGATCGGTGGGTGGAATGTTGAGCCGCAACCAGTTGAAATTTTCGGGGGCGGGAAATAATTGCAACTGTTGTACCTGACAACTAAAAATGTTATTGAAAATTTCGTGGAGACAACTGCCCGATTTTCCCCTCTCCTGGTTGCAGACTTGGTGGAATGCACTTGTTTGTTAAAATCATTCGAAAAAGCCAACAAATTTAAAGTAAGATTGCTGTAAAGCAAGAATTTTAGATAGCGCGATTAACAATGCATGATAACACTGAAGATCTAGAAAGTTCAAGCTAAAATATCTGTTCAAGCTAAAAAAATATCGTAACTTGCAGAACTGCTCCCACCGCAAGTTAGAGAAAGCTATCTTGAAATTCAAAAATAAACTTTTTGTTTTATTTGCTGCGCTTAATAAGTAGATGTATCTTCAAATGATTTTATCATTTCTTTACTTCAGCGAACAAATCGTTTGCACGGATTATATTCATTCCCTGCGACAAAAAGCCACCGGTTGCAGTAGTGTGTTAACACGATGCTAACACACGATGCTTTTCGGTGGTAATCTTGGTTTTTGTAAAGTAGATAGGATGCCATCACAAACGAGGTCCATCAGTTTTCCGATTTCAGTTCCTTTTCATAGGGAAGCTGTAAATCTCAGTCAAGCGTACTTTATTTGTACGCGGTTCAACGGGTCGCAAACGGTCCATGTTTTCATAAAAACTGAAAACGCTCTGTCAGTTTCTTGCTATACTCGCAGCTGCCCCAATGGGATACATACCATTGGATATGATCGGAATGGAAGACATCGGCATTTGCGCGAAAAACGTGTTCACAGACCCGCATCGATGGCTTGGTAAAACGGTTTCACTTTCCGGCGACAAAATGACTGTAAAAGTAAGTTATGTTTCGGGCAATTCTCCTTTGCCGAGATGTGAAACGTTAAAGCTGCAAGAGTGTAAGATGTCTCGCTCATTTCACTGTAAAGTAGGAACACAAAGATCGTATTTAATCATTGCTCACTTTCTGCAGGAATACGCTCAAATTATGACCGACGAAGCATATCCAGTTGTAATTAAAGTTGACGAGGTAAGAAAAATTGCTGCGAACGCATTTAAAGCATTGATCTGTTTTGAGTTTGTCATAGCAGCTTTTGTTTGTTTGTTTGTTTTGGGATTTTTTATTCAACATTTCGCATTTTCTGCAACATTGGAAGTGTTGCTGGATTAAAGAAAAAAGGGAAGAGGTGAAAACGATAAAACATTTTTATGTGTCCATCCAACCCAGGGAAAAGCAGTAGCTCCAGATATATGTTATTCTCTGACCTTCACTGACATCTCTGTGTGAGCAAGTGCCTGTCGCCAATGAAGACACGTACTCTTCGCTGACACGAGAAGCCTGATCCACGTAAAATGTTTATCATTAAGCCAGGTTATTTTTTAAGGAAACTGTTAGGCACCCGGTATGAACCTGTTGGGACCCGATTTGTCTGATTCTTGGGACCTGATCTTCTTTGATTCTAGGGACCCGCTTTTCAATTCTAGGGACCCGATTCGGGTCTCTAAAACACCTTAAAAACCTGCATCAAGCATGAAATTGACGGACACTCTACAAAGGTTGGCAGAGGGTGGCTTGCTTCTTCAATTTAATCGTCTGATAACGTACCCGTTGTAGAAATATTTGCCTCGATTCTTCCTCATACAGGAAAAGGTAACCTTTCCTCATACAAGTAAATCACCATCTGGTGTACGTTATCTTATTTTAAATTTATTCTATGGAATCTGCGTTGTTAGCACCTCCAACTTTCAAAAGCTTTCTCCAGTTCAGACTCATTAGTCACAATCATTACCTTTCTCTCGATTTGAAATTTTTTGAAAGTTGACACAGACTTGAAAATCATGGATCTCCTTCAGTAGGTGAAGTTATCATTTCTTGCCACAAGTTCTGAGCGAAACATCCTTGTGTATAGCAAATAAAACAATCAAAGCTATCGTCACGGATTGAGGACAGCAGTGATCTAGGTGTCTCAACAATATTGATTTGATGAAATGCAAAGGTTTCTCTATAACGAGTGACTTTTATCAGACGATTTTGCCATGTGAAAAAATTGCGTTGGCCTAACAATATTTCTCACAGGTAACTACAAAAATGTTTCCAGGGGGTGACAAAAATGATGAATTTCATTTTTCCCTCTCGAAAGTGAGAAAACGACCTTTTTTTGCTAAACATCTATTAGAAAAATGTCAAATTTCAAAATCCAGCGCATGCACTGCTTTACTGAAGGAGTAAGTTTTTACTCCTGAAGTAGATAAACGATAAGTACGGCTTCGCGTAACCTGGTGCTTTTCTCTTTATAAAGCTGAAGAATTTCGTCATGATACTTTACTTATTTTTACTCGATAGTTAAGCATCGTTGAGAGATCCGTGAGCAAGGACGTCTAAGCATAACACGAACTGTGGTCGGATTTCACCGTTTACCACGACTGAAGTAAATCCAAGTTTCAAGTAGTTGTCGTTATACGCAAACGCCTGCTTTCGTTTAGCAATTATAAACTAAAACGACAAAAACGAACAGCAGTTACGATAACAACTTTAAGCTTATGTTGCTGACCACACTGCCTCAAATGTATAAACACCATGTGGAACAGCAAATTTTTTACTTTTTCACACTGGTTAGGTGCATTTTAATCGCTGTACAAACAAAAACGTCGATGGTATGAAGTTGATAGAGTTACTGTGTGAGGGTATTCCAGCAAACTTGTTTGCCCCTAGTGCTTGCGGACCCCAGAGCCTTCCGCGGACTCAGCTGAGTCCGCGGACTCGGGGTTGAGAAACACTGGACTAAAAGTTAGCAGAGAAAAGCTGGCAGCTATTGAGTTGAGGAATTTATGTCCATGTATCTCAATACTTGTTTTCCTATTTCACTTACGATTCAAACAGTGAATCAAATTTTAATTTGCCCTCAAACAACATGATGCAGTGACTTATTTTTGTACCAAGAAGATTGTGCTTTTAAGTGCAGAACTACATCTTTACTGTTATCTGCAACTAAACAGCAACACTGAAGGAATGTAGTGCAAATCAAAGCTAGAAAAAGGTACAATAGCACTACCATGCCAACTCACAACAGCTAGACTCATGTTTGTAATATAACGCAACTATACAAGATTGTTTTTTTAATGTACAAAACCTCAAAATTTCTGTGTTTAACCAAGTGTCACCTGTAGAAGTTAATAATTTAAATATGAAAATTTTAATAATACTGTAAATGCTCATTTGTTGTTTATCGTGATGAACTTTCTTCAAGCTGGGCACATTTATGGCCTTCTTCAGAAACAACCCATGTGCCTTTGATCAACAATGCGCATCATTATCAAGCTTTTTTTCTGTTCACTTTATCTGCCTGATGCTTTTCACAAATCTTCATTTTTTCTACCATTACATATCACATTTGCATGATTTCCAAATGTTACCTAATTAGGTGCCTAAGTAGTTTGTACTTTGAGTGCGAATGTGACACGCACCATGTAGCGGAACGAAACACTTGCTGCATATTTTCCACTTAATTTCCCAAATACACTCATTTCCTATTTTGGATAAGACCTACAACAACCCAGCATTATACTTGAAATCCAAACAAAATGTTTAATTAAAATATTTTATGATGGACCCAATGAAATCAAATGATAAAGTGAGGTGCATCTTTGCTGGTGATAGCCAAAGTTGCATTCACATAAAACAATGAATTCGAAAAAAACGTAGCCAAGAAGGAATTCTCGATATCCCTGGATTCCTATATTTGCGTTTTTACAACGTAAATCTTAGTTGCCACTCGATTAATGTCGCCAATTTTCATATAACATGGCTGACGATGCATGAATAATGTGAAAGCACTTCGCAGTGCTGACAGATCTGAGAGCTTGGAGTGTAACGAACGGTTGCAAAATAGTTGGCATTAACGTTTAAGCTGTCATAAGTTGTGCAGCCCATGAAAAATTAGTTTTTAAGCAATTGCTATCGCTTATACGGTTTGCAAGAGCACTCTAGTATATGATAACCAATCTTTGAAACTATTTCAATGGTGAGAATATTGGAGTCAGTATGCAGAATACAACGCATTATTGCGATTTAGAACAAACATATTGCTCAAATGAATAATTGCGCGTACGCGATGAACTTTTGGTTTAGTATTTGCAAAATTATCATTGCGCAACGCAAAACTCCCGTTTAACAACATGTGTAGTATTTTCCATTTCGTATTTCCGAATGGTAAACAATCATAAAATTTCCATTTGTCCATGACATAATGTTAACAAAAACATCCGCTTTTTCATCACCCTGCAAATGCAACAGTATCATGCACGACATATTTAATCAACGCCTTTGTTTGCAGATCACTCCGGATGACTTTATGGAACTTCATCAATGGCCTGGCTCAGAAGATTTTGCCAATTACTGTGATTACTTGACGCGGGATATGCAGCGAAAGAACAACGAAACGACGCTGTCTTTATGCAAAGATGCGGAATCCTTTTATGACTGGTCGAAAAAGCATAAAAACCAAGTGAAAGCGCTGTGTCAGTGACAACCACTGTATATAAAACCAAAAAGTTCAAATGTCATATTTTCAAAACATGCACTTCAGTTTAAGAAAAAGCATTGTGTTCTCTTTGTTTTATCCCGCTACCGAGATAAAGGTCGTGTTGATCAGAGCTGCAAAGGTTTCACGTACCAGTCAATTATCCGGGGGCAGGTCACGGATCCACACCAGAATCTACCCAGGTCTTACGTGAATGAGGACAACATGAAAAATCGAGTACAAATTGAGATTTCTGCGGTACTTCGTGCTTGCTATGAAGCATATGTGTAAGATTTCCCCGAAATATTTTTATGTGGTAAACTTTCCCATGGAAGTTATCTGTAGCTGTTGGTTACTCATCAATTCTCACGAACTTTTTTTCCTCTTCTTACACCCACTTGAACGTTGGCATGCTCCTGCTAGACTTAGAGTCTAGCAGCAGCAGCTAGTAGACGATAATGGCAACCATTTCTGCAATTTTTCCATATTTTTCCCGTAACAACAACAGAAGCGATGACCTCATTTCAACAGTCAATACCTGACAACAGTTGAATGCTTGCGCGACGTGCAGATAAAATCAGCCTGTGCTTGTGTTACAACGCCACAAACTTTTTCGTGCTGGGTTTTGTGCAACGGGAATTTGTATGAAGGTTTTAGGTACCTAAACGAAGTTGTGCTGAAATTTTCAGGCAAATCGAGCCTAAGCTGTTTGAGTTATTTAGCGATACGTACAGTACCTGAACGCACGTGCGTTTTCGAACGCAGTAGAAGAGCAGAAAATCCGACAAGGACCAGGTGATAAACAGGGTTACCAGATTGGCCGTTTGTAAGCCAAATTTCTGAAATTTCGTTTCAAGTTGTTGGCCCAAAAAATTTTATTTGGCCTTATTTTGGCCTCATCTCAAGTCGGCTAGCCTTAAAAATGTGTTTGGCCTTTCGGCTCTTTTTTGGCATTTTTACGTAAAAATAGGTTCTTCTGAAGGAAAATATTGCTATTCCATTTTTTTCGGCAACACATTTGCAAAATATTTGTAATAAATGCTATATCAGACGCCCGCATTCTAGTATTAGTAATATTTGAGGGATGATAGATTCAAAACAAAGTTTTTGCGTAATCGCTGGAAATGTGTGCACTCACAGTATAGTGTCTATTGTGTTGTAAGCACTAAATAGACAGTGTTTGCAGACAGGTCACCGTCTCCGCGACAGAAATGCGATAAGTAAGTCGTAGGGCTCTTGTAATTCTGATCGTAAGTACAGGCAGGAGTGAATGGGAGAGACGTTCGTGCAGAAAACTGCCGATGGATCAGTATGCAAACTGTGATACCATTGTGCCCAAAGTGTGCAATTTCACAAACCATGAAAAGTCAGAAAAGATTAGTGCTCCAGTACAATGCCAAGCAAGATTTAATCCTAATTTCGAAGAAAAAAATTTGATATTCTTGTTATTTAGATATTTTTTGTGACAAAGAAACGGCAATACCGCAAATAAAGTTGGCTTTTCAACAGTCGGTTTGGCCTTTTTCTGGTCTCTTTTTGCGGCATTGTTTGGCTTTTTGTTGAAATTTTCATCTGGCAACCCTGTGACAACCTGTTGTAATTTTTTTCCTCTGCCATTTTTCCTTGAAACTTGGCGGGATGCTTTAGAACAGGTATAGAAAGCTTTTCAGTGATTTTTCCTATTACTGGGATAGACGCAATGAGCCTTCAAAGTTAAAAAATAACAAAATCACTGCCGTTTTCGGATGGTTTTCATCCAAAACATCCCCTAAATTGTGGAAATTTTTTTCCCCATGCTTTCCGTGAACTAGACGATGTGACTGACAGTTTTTATGTGAAAACTGTTTCTGGCGTGCATGGTTTTCCTTGCAGTCTCTGAAACAGCGCCTTTAGCACTCAAAACGTCACGCGAAAAACACGCCAGCGCTAGAACGCAAGTATGAATGTATCGTACACCGGCTCTGTGGCAAGCTTCAACAACTGTAATTTTTACTTCACCGGTGTTGACAGTGGTGAGCGCACCAACCACAAATGAAAGAATTGGAGCTCGTACCCTTATCCAGAAATACTTTCAAAGCGACAGTTTTTCTTCTGTGCGAGCCGTTTGTTCGAATAACGGTATGGCCACAAACAAATATGCAGGTATGGTTAAGTCGGACTCCTCAACCCATACAGTCAACGCGTCTTTCTTGGTCTTGCCTACTTTGCATTGCGTTCCAGTTTTTGCAGTTACGTTCATGATCCTTTTGACGAAAATCTTTTACGTCGTGTTATGTCAACTAATACACAATATGCTCTGCATCTACTATCTATGTCGGCCGGGAGACTACAGGACCGGCTCGTTTTACGTCTTCTACGTTCATGAGTCTCAACTGGCACGGTTAAGAAAAGCCTGAAATAAAAGTGTGAGTTTTTACTTTTAGCACCTTTTATTTTCTGAATATAACGTCTCTGATTACTTCACAATTGCGATGATATGGCGCGTTCTCGTCATTAAAAACACAACACAAAATGGTCAGCGTGAAACACGAAAAGGTGACGCTTCTGCTTGGAAAAAATTCCCGGAAAAAAAACACGATGTAATGCGTTAAGCTGCGATGCCGCTACACGTCTGAGCAACAACACACTTTACCGCAAAAACTATTCTGAAAGACGTTTGCCTTCTATGCTTGTTACAGCGGTCAAGTTGTTTTCAGATCAGTGATCAGTCCCAGCACAAATCACGTAGTCTTGTGCCCATCGGGGGCGAGCCAGCTTAATCCTGTTTATTCTTTATTTTAACGTGATGCAGAGATCACCCATGGCATTACTTGCACTGACAGTCCCACGCGACCACGCTGCGAATCAGCAATTTTAAGCAACCGCCCGGCATTTGTTTCTGCGCGAACGTTGCTTGCTGGCGTGTGCGTGTGTGTTCATGGGAAATGCGCGATTGTTACTTTTCATTCGGACTTGTGCAATCCTGCTTGCATTAACGCGACTTGTGGGCTTCGGCGCACATGCTGAACAGTTTTCCAAAATCAATCATGCGACGGGCGCGACATAACTGCAATACGGCGCAAAGGTCAAACGAAACGTTCGCGCAATTCGATTTTCCCTGTTTGCTTATTCGCCAGTCGAACATTACGCGACGAAACAATTGAACAAAAGCACATGGCGAAATGCGTGAAATTGCGGTTGTACAGATAATAATCAACACGTAAAAACGCCACAAACGGTTTTACCAACCGGCTTCAGTCGTTGATGGCTGCATAATTCAACCTACAGTTACAAGAACTTTTGAAGCTACGCTCTACCAAACAAGATAACGCAAATTCTTAGCTGGCACTACAAAACGATGAGCGTGTGTTGAACAGTTCGTTCACTCAATTCTCACTGCATGTCTATCGAGCACAACTTGAACCGTTGTCGCGGAGACGTCAGGACTTCGATAAACAAGACTTTAATCATGCTCTACTGGCGGTAAAAACATAAAATCACGTTAAAAACTTGCCAACGTTATCTTCACCAAGGCTAAAAACGAAATGCCGTGAGATGCGAGCGCGGATGTTATAAAATGTGTGCGCTCCAGGTGGCACCGCGCTGATAAGAAGAACTCAGAAGGCGAGGAACGTTGATTAAAAGATAAGACGGTAAAAACAACAGTACAACCGTCGTCGTTCGGCGACCCTTTTCAAGAAACATGCTTTCCGGACACCAGCTGTGCGCGAGAAAAAGACAAACATACCGGTCAAAGTTCAAGTCCAAAATGAGTGAAAGTATTAACTGCAACAGTGAAACATGGTTGTATGGTTGTGCAGACAGTAACCTAGAGCAATTAGCAAAACAGTGAATTATTGCACACATTGTTTCACACTAAATTATACCTGCCTATTGCATTGTACGAACTACGACGCGAAAATTTCAGTCTCGAAAAATGCGAATTGCACGACGTCACAAACATTTCAAACCACTGGGACGAAATACACGCCCACGCGAGTAATACTTCAGTTTGGCGATATAAACAAACAGCATAGGGGGTGATTGCAGCCATGCTGACCTGCGATACTCGCATTGCGCCACGCGCGTTAAGCACCGCTATTCGGACCTGCAAAGTTACGTGCATAGTAAGTCTCGAACAAAGGCACTTACCATTGTAACAATACAACATGTCGCAAATGGAACTGACACGCGACCAAGAAACCTCGCGCTCTGCTTGTCATGAAGCTTCGTTTTGGCGCGATGTTGTGTTGCAACGTAGGTAATAAGAAGGGTAAGTTTTTGCAACTTTTTTTTACAGCTTCCAAAAGCTTCCTATATACTCAAAATATATGTAGTTCAATGTTTTGAGCTGTTTCCAGGAATTTTATATTGCAACTTTTTCGATTTTTACGTGCAACTTTTTACTGCAATGTTTATCAAGTATTGCGTTAAATTTAAAAGTGTAATTAAAAAAAGATACTATAAAACTATTTCAGTTAGTTCTATTTTCTTTGATTGCATGAAAAGAGCTATATGACGGATTAGCTGCGTCTCAATGTTATCTATGACGAAACAGTTGGTTTGCAAGCTAGAAGTTTTACAACCCCAGCCAACAGTGCT
>JGI24159J19872_10005705_pt1 | contig 16122 bp, 9 predicted proteins | sample Ectturendosymbi4_FD_19872 | JGI IMG/M metagenome (IMG submission 19872) | reverse complement strand
TGTTCGCTAATGGTTGGCTTACTGCATGCGATGGCTTTTATGATGCTTCTGCTTGTTGGCTGAGTCATATGAAACAATAAACCATTGACCATTGACATGAATTAGGTGCCAGTAGCAAAATGCATTTTCAGCGTATTCGATTTCCTTTCTGTGCGGTTGGTTCAGGATGCAGTGGATGAAAATTGGTTCACTTTGGCCAGACGCTGAGTTACAACATTGGCGTTCCGTTCCACTTCCTCATAGGAATAGGCGATCAGTTTCACTTCCTCTCATAGCGTGCCTCGAGGTTCAGAAAGTTTGAGGTAAGTTATTTCCGTCTCATTTGTCGACTAGACAAAAAGTAAGTTTGTATCCTTTGAGGAAACCACAGACAGCACCATCCTGCAGCTAGGTATTTTCCTAAAGGACGCTCTGCAGAAATTATTTGGTCTGGCGTACTGCGAAGCTTGTTCCCTTTCGCTGTTCTAACTTCCAGTGTATCTAAGCTGATTTGTGGCGACTCGTGGGCTCGCAGGTATGCTGATTCATCAGTGCTCGGCGGTCTCATCGTACAACAATGGTGAATCATAGTTTGTCAGCAGAACGGCATACCTGTGCACACTGCCTTCTATATGTTTCCGTGTGATACTATTGTGACCCTGCGTTTTTGAGTGTCACAATAATACGTTGTTCATGTTAGTTCTTATCTCTTGCAGATTTAGTATCATAAATGATGAGTAGGTCTGTGGCGCCATTCTCTTGCTTGTGTTGTTTTAAATGTGCAGCGATGCCTGACACCGGTAAAGCTCGGCTTTTTTGAAAGATTACGCATTACGTTTTAGCGGTGCCGCGCTCTTGGATCTGCCACCTGTGTAGCGCTGCAGTAGAGTTTATTGGGGCAAAACTAATCACTTTGTCTGATACCGCAACGAAAAAGATCAATTTTTGCAAAACTTCTGGTGATTTTTCGAAATAACAATTTCCTTGCTATGCAGAAACTAATGGTGTCTTGGAAATAGGCATATTTGCAATAAAAGGCATGCTGTGATTTTTATGGTTGCAGTAAAATCAAGGATTATTCTGTTGTTTGCTAATATGTTGCGGTTGTTTGTTTTGTGCTGAACAATCGGTGTTTAGTTTTGTTTTTTGAGAGAGCTTTGAGCAGATAAGCAGATGTCAAAAGTTGGATGCACAGTCGCACAGAACCTGCATTTGCTGCAGTTGTTAATATTCTTATTGTTGCTGTCTCAAGACCGCGAGAAAATCAAACCTCTCCAAGCACAACCACCAGTATTGTGTCATTGGCCTCGATATAGTTAGCTCAAATTCCAATTGGATTGTAATTACTGAAGCCGCATCTTTCATGTCACAGACGTCATAAAAGAGCTACGTACCTGAGTACACTCCGCTGTGTATTGCTGCAGCACACACGTAGGAGCCCTTCGAGTAAACGTCAGTGCCGAACAACTTCCGGGCCACATTTGCACACGTTGAAGGGCAGTCGATTGCAAATGGGATTGGATAATCGTTTGCTTTGACGTAGCATAATGCATCACCTTGAAGGAGGTGAGACAAGAGGTTTGTTACGCATTGAAATTCAAAACCACGTTCATTTTGTAATCGAAAGCATGTCTGTGTTGCTATAGTTTTGATAGCGTGCAAGCATGCTACCTTGAAACTAATCAAGAGATGATCACATTCTGGTGTTCCAAAGATTGCTTCATTAATTCATTTTTGGCAATGCTGAATGCATCTACTATTTCAGCTATCAAGGAAAACCTGAAAATAGCAGTGATCATACTTCTGGGTTTTAAAACAAAGAGCTGAATCAGCATGCCACGATCAAATGTAAGGAGAAGCAGCTTTGCGTATCGAAAAAACATCAAGTCATAACTAGGGCAACCAAAAGTCAATAAAGTCTAATTTTCTGCCGTTTCTAAAGTTTATGAAACGTCAACAAACCAGATTTCACGCTCATACCATGAAGTAATCCCAAGATATTCGGTCAAAAAAAAGTCAAAATTTATCATTAGGTCAAAGTTTATCATTATGTCGAACTTTTCTTGCAGCACAGTTTTTTTTTATCGATATTTTATTGAAACTACAACAACAGATATCGATAACATGCTTTTGCAAGTTTAGTTGCAAATCTGTAATAATAGTGGTTTATTCCGATTTCTGACGCAATAATGCTGTTTTGTCCACTACTGGACGATTGAATATTATGTAGGATAGGCGTGGTAGGCAAGAAATGTGGTCTTACAGCACTTGTTTTGGTAATTGCTCAATCCATAATGCATATAGTGTTTCAGCTTTATGATGTTCTCAAGTTTGACTCATGTGGTTATTAATGCACTTATCAATACATTCCCAAAGCTAAACAACCATTTTTTTACTTTTGAAGCTTAGACTGCATGAATATGCTTCAGGGTTAACCTCAACACCTGAGGCTGAATTATTTTGCAGTTGCAAATGCAGAAGATTTACAGGTAAAAATAAAGTCAAAATTTGTAAATTATAAAGTCAAAATTTTAAGTTTTTCGGTCAAAAAATTGGTTGCCCTAGTCATAACTTTTTATTGTGGCTTGGATTAAACGCTTGAATTCGGTGTTGCTAGCAGCTAGCATGTACAGCACCACATTTTACTAGCCGCAAGGCTACAGAAATTACGATAAGCAATTTGTTGTGACCTGAGCAAAGAGCACATGAAGATATCTTCGGTCGACCATTTCTGGGCAGCTCCACAGGGCACCACGGCACACCTTCAGCATTACCAGTTGCAGTGCAGGCGCGATATTCTTTGCTTTTGTAAATGAATGGTAAAATGCATCGTTCCCCGTTCGAATTACATTTGAAGTCTGTCAAAAGCAAGATGTTTGGCATGGTGCTTCATGACACATTGATATTTGCGCAAAAAATAATGTTTGAAGGCAATTTTTCGGAAACCAAACGCAAGAAAATGTTGAAATACTCCAGAGAATTTCAAAATAACAAGCCATTTTCTTTGTTCAAAATGGATAGCCAGGCTGATCTATTAACAAGCAAATCAAAGATTTTTGAAAACCTACAGAAATATTGGTACACGAAATAACCTAAGAAGTATGATTACTACTGCCCGAAATCTACTATCCAAGTCGTACATTGCAGAAAACGAATGCAAAAGTTTTTCGAAAATAATTGATTATGCTCAGTTAATTGTCACAATAGCGGATCACAGGGCCGCAGCCAGATGATTTTCTTGGGGGCAAAATGATTGTAACTCATTGTTGTTCTAGTTTCGTGGGGTGCGCAAGATGATTATAACTTGTATCTAACAACTAAATATGTTTTAGAAAGTTTCAGAGGGGGCAATTGCCCTGTTGCCCCTCCCACCGTGGTTGCGGACCTGAGGTATCACTTCGAGGAGCAGGAGACGCAAGCACATAAGGAAATATGCAGTGTATAGACTATGAACTCAAATGTTCGTGCATTTATACTTATATCGGCCTGAACCCGAGGAATTCAAAATTTCGCGTAAATGAACACAGTCAATCAAAACTTAATCATGAAATTACTAAATTGGCTGAACATTTGTATTCGCATCGAGTTTGTTTCATGGACCGTGGAAATCCTGAGATTTTCGCTTCTTACTCACATGCACCGTGAATATAATATACGCTCTTATAACAAGAGCAGCCGATAACACTAAGATTTTTTCCTCTTTATTTCTTTGTCATTTGTTGGCTATCTCTTCATCGCACAAGATGCACATAAAACTGTTACCATCTCTTGCTAACAGTCTTATTTTTCTTAAGTTTGCAATCTTTTGAGTGCGTTGTAAGCATATCGCTGGCATTATATCTCTCTTTCGTTAGTTAGAGACCTTCATTGGCTGGAAGTCTTATACTTTGCTTTGTTTTTATCGTTCTCACGTCCCAGTGAGCGTCGCAAACTTTTATGATATTGAATTATTTGCTGAATTGCTGCTTCATTCTCTAATGGACAGAACTAGATGAAGAACAAAACCAAACGTGTCGAAAAATATTACTGATTAACGTTTTTAAAGATTTTATTTGCAGTGATAAATTGTAGCTATATCTGCAAGTTTTTGCTCCGAAAAATTCATTTTCTATACCATAGTTTCAAAACATTTATTTTCTATACTGTAGTAGGTACTGTATTTTCATGATTGCTTTTACCAAATGCAAGTTTCATATTCTTTAGGGTTTTGCAGTGGATACAGTAGAGCAGACCAATGGTGGGCAAATTGCCGCTCGCTGACAAATTTTGTGTGGCTCTTCTAGCTCAAGAGCAATATCTCAAATTCAGTGGCGGATATTCAGGATGTTCAAGGTGTTCAGTGAACACCTGGAAATGAAGAAAAAAATTAAAAAATTGAATTTAGAGCATTTGTTAGCGATTAATAACAATAACTTCCTTTATATGTATTGTTCTCTCATGCAGCGGATATATTTCTTAACAAGGTCAAACGATTTTTGCTTGTCTGCTCAAGCATGACTGCAGGTTGTTCAAGAACACCCGAAGTTAAATAAATAAACAAAGAAAAGAAAAAAGCCCGTAGAGCCAACCTATAGCGCTTTAAAAACAGCCAGGGTATTCACCTTGCCTGTTGAACACCTTGGTGACGTAATGCGTTGTTTTGCTGGCATTTTTGGTTAATCTGTACAGTGGAAGTAAGCTGTGCAGTAGGCTGGATTCCTTGTAGTGTACTTGTACTGATGGGTTTTGCTTCAGGTTGAAATAGCCTACTTTGGCTCGGTAGGTGGTGTGGTTTGTCTGTGTGATGATTACTGTAACAGTTTGGACGATTTTTAAAATGAGAATGCACGAAGCTGAAATATATCTGACTTCAGTAGTCTTGGACTTGGTGAGCCTAGGCTTACGTGCAAAGTAGCCCAACGCTAAAATGTGGAATGTTGACAGCAGTGGCGTATCTGTGCAAAATGGCGCCCATGGCAAAGTTTAAATATGCGCCCATTCTAATATTTGAAATCTTAGATATAGGTACAATTTTTACGAAAGTTAAACCATGAAAAAAATTCAAACGGACAATATTTGTGTTTATTTTTGCTTTAAACTTTTCAGAAAATAAAATCTAAGTTATCCATAAGGCCCATACCATACTTCTATACTAATTTATTGTTATTATGAAGAATATCAAAACATTGAAATAATAACGTTATCGTAATTTATAGGCCTACATAGTGTTGCCTGACAAAATTGTATATTTTTAAAAGAATCAAACGACCTATTGCAACTGCAGACGACAATTTCTTTCAAATAGAAACACATTTAATTTGGATTGTACTGTACGATCACATTTTGATGCAAATCATGTACCAAGTGTGTTCGAAAAACATAATTCCATCGAAACATTATTATAACCCGCTTTTTCCGGTTAAATTACACAAAATGCCTCTTTCTATACTCATCAAAGCTAGATCACACGACCTGCCCTGACTTATTCTTAGTCATTGAGGCTCGGAGGTATGCAAGCACCAGTTTCAGTTTACTGAAAGATCGCTCGCAGCTTGCAATAGATACTGCCATCGTCAGCATCAGGGATGTGGAAGCGGAAGCTGTGGAAGCGGAAGCGCGAAAATCCTACCGCTTCCGCTTCCACATAGGTTATTTGACACGTTTTGTGTGAAGAGCTTTTCATGTTAGATGGTAGGCCACATATAGTCAAATTGATGTTGAAACAGAATTTGGTGTGGTATCATTGATTCTGTTAGTTTATCAATTTTAGCTTCGATAAAATAATTTTTAGCATTTTTCAAGTTTCTAGAGACCGTGAAAGATGTTTAACTCCTTCTGTCCGACATTTTACCCTCTGTTGTATACTGTTAGAAAGGTTATTTTCTTGTAACAGTAAGAGTATTACAGTTGCACACGTGAGAGACCACAGTACAGCCATGATTTGTTTCGTGCAGAAATGCAACTGGCTTTGCTGTAACGTTAGTTGTCACGTATTCAGAAATACAGCGAATAATTTAACGATGTTAGTCTATATAATGTTAGAAAGTTAGATTTTCAGGAAAATCTCTGCGAAGCTTTTGCCGAAGACAAAAAAGCAGCACTATTGTGGAGACTTAGTTTTGCGATACGCAATTTTGCAAAAGACTGTTTTCAACCATTAGTGAACAGGATTTATATTGTACATATATTGTACAGCCGCAACAAATTAATTTTGTGACATAAAAATTGAGTCCACCTTTCTAGTTTTAAAAATCTAAAGTGCTATTAAAAATTCAGTGGATTTTTGTGATTTTACTCAGACTTTTTGTCACAAGAAACTTTAGGGGTACATGCTTATCTGTCGAATTGCTGAAGGGGTACATGATCAGAGAAAGGTTGGGAACCCACTTGCATTTTTTACGGTATTTGTATTGACACTATAAACTGATTTTGCGGCTCGCTGGTGTTTTTGGTTTTCTGCAAAAGACTTCCCATAAGTTTGCCATCCCTGCAACAAACCTTAGCATTCGCGAAGAGAGTTGGTTGTCGTATAAAAGCAGCTGACTTAATCTTTTCGATTTCAACTGCGACAGAGAAAACCAGACACGTTTTTGTTCTTACACGATGTGAAAAATTCTTGATTGATCATTGCCTTTCTTTTATGAGAACAACCAGGCAAAATCGAAACACGAAAGTCTCCCCACTTACCAAAAGCGTATCCGAAATGTGCCAGCCAAGCGAAAAGTAGCAGAAGGACCTCAGCAATAAAGATCATGATGCGTGCACCTTTCCTTCTTCAATCACTGCTAGCAGCTGCTGCGATCAGCTATACCAGACGTGAAAATTATCGAATGTCGCCAGTAATGCCCGAGGCAACGTGAGTTCCATTTTGTCCGCGAACTTTTTCAGCGCTTTAGTTTCGATGGCTTGCAACAGTCCATTTATTACTTTCGAATTTTTCTTGTCTCGAGACTTTTTTTGTAGCAATTTTCCCTACTCAAAGCAAAATCAAAATTTTTTCTTAAAATTCACTTTTACTTTTCTGTCAGTTCTTTTTCTTAGCTCTGTTAGTTCTTTTTCTTAGACTGAAGCACACTTGGGCCTTGGCAACACACTGAACAAGCAAAAATCATGAGAGTGACCATTAAATGGCAAGCAATGACTTAAAATCAAAGTTTTCTGATAGTCTCGTCTTTAACTCGCAGACCATGCAGTAACGCCCCGTGGTTTTTCATCATTAATAATGATTAGTGCAATGCTGTGTTCTGAGCAATTATAACCTTATAAAAATAGTGCATCGACCAGTACGAAGTTTCCTCACTCAACTTTCACACTTGCTTTTCTTCTCAGCAGGGTCGCGGGGGCAACAGGCCTAGGAGGTCTCAAAATGTATCACAATTCTCAGCAGCGTCTGATAGTTCTGCTGGCTCCACACCAAGACGAGATCCATCCAGTTCTAAGACGGAATCACATCACCTGGTCCTTGGTCGACCTCTGTACCGCTTTCCCGTGAGTATAGCCAACAGGACTACTTCGCCAAACTTTCTTGGGCACTCTGGTCACGTAGCCCAACCATCGTACTTTGGTGACTGTGATTTTTGACATTTTAGCTACTAGCAAAAAGTGGACAAAGTCAAGACGAAGTATTGATAAGTGTTGAGACTTTGCAGCAGAGCATGATTCCCGTTGGTATATAGAGACGATATCATGATAGCAGTTTTTCAGCAAGGTTTTTTGAAAAAAACAAAAGGAAAAGGTTGTCATATATTTACAAAATATTTTCGTGTATAAAAGGATTCTTTTCACGCAAACCTATATGAATACACTCTTTGCAAGCTTAGAGTAAGTTAGAAATTATGTAGATTTGTTAGTAAACAAAACTCCGCAGAAGTAGAAGTACAGCGAACCACAAGCACTATGGCTGTGTTTAACTTTAAAATTTTGGGTCGGCTTTAAAATCACAAAGCCAGAGGCAGATAACTGTTACTGGTACAAACCCTGCGGTAGCAGCCCGCGGATGCGGTAGCAGCCCTCTGGGGGAAAGTTTGGGAGGACAAAGCCGGATGAAATTTACCATTCTTCAAAACATGTTTCAATTCAGTAGAGTTTGTTTTGTTGTGTTAAATAAACTATACTGTTGAGCCTTAAAACGCATGCAGCTATAGCTGGGTGAGATAAATACGTGGCACTGGCACGTAACTACTTTGTTCTTGTCTGAGTTTAAGATCGCTGTGTAATGAAAATTTGCAAAGGTCGTAGGAAAACCATTACCCAGGTAACATTTTAGATTAATTGAAGGACATGCAGAAGCAAATCGATGCAAACAAAATTGCTCCGGTAAGATAACAGAACTATGTATGATAGTAAATGGCAGGTGAGTTGAGAAAAAGTTTCAGTAACAAACTATGAAACATAGATTTTATTTTTTATAGAAATCAAACAGGTATCAGTAAGGTTTGAGTATAGAGCATGATTTTGTTACAGACAACTGGAAGAAAGAGGTAGCGAACCCCTTCCAGCAAGACCTCCGTTGAAGTTCGTCTTGACGTGTATGCTTGGTTGAAAGAAGCCATGTGAACGGCGGCGTCGCGTAATCACCGAGACATATCAAATCGCCACAAACAGAAAACACGTTCAAGAACTATCCTATATAACAGTAAAAAAACAAGTAGTAACGGGTATCTCAGCGGATAAACTCTATTTTTACTTGAAATTGTTGATGGCTGACCGCGTTGTTTGCGCACTAGTTTCGAACTTTTTGGCGACGCGGTCTGACGGCTGCATACGCGGGGTCACACTCCGGTGGATGAATGCCAGTCATCAGCTGAAGAACTACTTCAGAACAATGACCATGAAAGATTACAAAATAATTGTTCGGGTTACAAAAGCATTGTTCGGAAAGAGTTGCTATCCAATTGGGTGCCAGTGTCGCCACAAAACACGACGGTCGTTTGACAAGAATAGCCGCAGGTGCGTACATTTCCTAATCGATTGGTTGTTTGCCCGCATTATCTGAGCTCACAAAGCACCGATGAAAGTTCTGGCATGTAGTCCACTTTTGCCGTGCGATAAAATTAGCTACTTAGTATTTCGAAAAAGGAACGATCAATATCTCTTGAGTGTTCGAAGCAGTACCGTAGCAGCCCAACTCCCCCCAAATGCTTGCAGGGGCCCCCTAATGGTGATTTATAAAAAAGTTATGATGTGCTACATCTCGAGGTCGAATGGCCTTCAAAACAAAATATCCTAATTGCAGACACGATTTTGGCAGAACCAGGCCCGTAGCCAGGTTTTAAGGTTTGGGGTGAAAAGACATTTTAGGGGGAAAGATTTTTGTTTTTATCACGTGTTTAAAACAAATTTTTCTGAGCAAAACAAAATTTGCGGGACGCAAAAATATTTGGGGGTAATTGTCCTCGAATTACCCCCTCGTGTCTGCGGGCCTGCTGGGCAGAACCGTCGCCAGAAAATTTTCCATTGGGGACCTTCATGTTTGTGCAGGGGGGAAGACATTCTGAAAATTCATATTTAATTCATAACATGAACAGCATTTACAAATTTTGCAAATTAATTATAAATATTTTCCCGCAAATACCAATAGGCTTGTAGTTTCCAACTAAAATTTTTTGGAAAGGAACTGGGTCGTAAATCATTCTCATTTAATTTACGGCGATTATTTAGAGATGTCGTAATGAAATCCAAATGTACATAAAGACTGCAGGAAATCACAATCAATCCTCTCGTTCAGTTATCAAAACATTATTACCGAAGGCCGGTCAAAGCATGTGCTCCACGATAAACGTTTTCTTTCATTAGCGCAAATTGATAAACTTTACCATGAAATATGTGTATAATGCGTGCGCATTGGGCTTTTTGCTGGCCGAAATACGGATGCATAAACCTTGCTGATGTCTGGACTGTTAAGCTCCTAGTGCATGGCACATGTTTAGATTAATAACATTTTGTATCTCAAATCGCCTATAAATGTTAACAAATATAGACTAAGGCCAACACGGACGCAACGGTGAACATGCATAATGTACTGCCTGCACTACTCTGTTTTGTTGGGACAACTTAGCAATGATTGCTAAATAGACTCTTCTAACTACACAGTTATTAACTCCATCTGGCTGTCTGAACAGTAGGCTGCGCAAATGTGTAACTTTGATCGTAAGCACCAAAGCTATCTTGCTTCTATGCAGAATAAAATAAAAGAAGACTACGTGGGTTATAGACACAGTAGCCTACATCTTTTTGCACTAATCACTACACAAAGCACGTTGATCAAGTGGAAGTCTGATTTTTTGACGTATGCAACTAGGCATGTAGGCAGGGCCGGATAAATGAACGCGAGGCCCGTCAGGGCAAAGTCGTGACCGCGGCGCAAAAATTTGGATGAACGAATAATCCTGCTACCTAGCCAGAAGTCATGAGTCGGAATGTTAGGGTGGACTATATAACCCAAACTACACTGGACTATATAACCCAAATAAGACCCTGCAATCACAATAGAAGTTTTCCCCAGAAGAGTAATGGGACACGGTATTCTAAGTTTTACTACAAAAGAATACCATCAAATGGTGAAGCGGCAGGTCATCCATGCCTATTATTCCTGGCCTGGAAAAATAGGATCTTTTGCTACTACTGCAAACTTTTTCGCTCTGGATATCCACTAGCCCAGTACTCAATACCTCTCCTCTCTGCAGGTACTACATTCGTAACACCCTTCTGATCAGGGAGGTGCCTGGCCAGAGAGGAGGTAATAATGAGGATTGTAATTATTTGATTTCTTGGGTGTAACGGCGCTGTCCATTGAAGTCTCTGCTGGAGAGGTCTTAGCATCACCTTTACGGTCCTCGCTTTTGTAACATCACCGATTTCTATCATTACGCCACGCTCCCCGTCAAAATTTTCTACACACCACTGAGTGGGGCCCCGCAAAAGTGTTTCAAATCAGGCCCAGCACTTGCTAATCCCAGCCCTACAAACAAGATTACCAGATTTACCCCCAAAACATTCATTTATACTCATTTCTTTAAACTATGAAATTAAACCAACTCTAACATTTAGAATGATTTATAAAAAATTACAGTTTCTACAATTTGTGGTTCAGTAAATTTACTCCCTTGGAAGATGAAATTTACCCCAGGGGTAAATTTACCCCGGTTTAAGAACCACTGGTTTAGAGTGTACGTTAGAGACTGTGTCTATTTGGACATCTACCCTGTGATATGTTATGACTCAGCATTTTGGTGTGCTTGTATTCTTCGAGTAACCCTTGTGATGTGGATCATAAGTTTGAGCAAAACCATAGGTGTAGCAGCAGGAAAAATATTGGGGTGCAAAAGATTTTTAACCGAATTCCCCAAACTTGCCCGAAAAATTTGTGTGGGACGAACTCTCGCAAGAAAACATATAGACCTTTTTTGGGAGGTCGCCAATGTCTATTTTGCCATCAGAGGCAAAAGCACTGCTGGAGCTATTTGTCATTAGGTGAACCCGATTGGTTGAATTGGTCATGTGACAAGGACAATACACCTGGATTAGCGTATGGTCCTTGTCACGTGACCTAAAACCCTCACCCAAAACCTAAACACAAAAGCCAAACCTGACACTTTTTTAAAACCTGCTTAAAGCTCTTCCATCAAAGGTGTCATTTCTGCTAGCAAAGCCAAAGCAATAATGGTGAGAGCCGAACGTCCGACTATTCACACAACAGAGCTTTTTCTGCGGGCGGGAAAATAGACACTATCACGTTTTTAATCAGTCAGTCTCATTGATCATACAAACATAACAGAGGTGTCAAAGCATCTGTGCCCAAATTTTCAGGGATTTTGCCCGGATTTTCGACAAATCAAAACTTTTGGGGTGCGCTTGCACTCCCAGCTCCTACACCACTGAACTTACTGGTGCCACGTCTTGTGATTTTCCACTAGATCTAGTGTTTTTAGACTGGCCTAGTGATCTAGTGATTTCTCACTGCCATCTAGTGATTTTTTACAAAGTCTGAAGAAGATCGCTTCTCTTTTTTCTAACTTTTCAACTTTTCAGCCCTTTTTTGAAAGATTTTCAGCCTTTTTAAGCCGTACACTATTAATTACTTGAATTGTTGTTTGAAGATTTGCAACAACAGAAGGACAAGTGTTTCTGATTTGAGTTTTTCATTGCTTTCTTCTGTGTTGCTTATTGCTCCATTGTTGGCCATGTCGGTATTTTCATTTCTTTGCAGGAACACTGCAGTGGAAATAATGAATTAAATGTTAGGTTGATAGATGTAAAATACTCCGTGAATGGTGTCGCTTTCAGCCCTTAAAAAAATCCTGACAATTGTTGGTATGATATTTTCCAGGCTTCAGCATCATGTATTTTAACAAACTTGCAAATGATGATGTGAAGGTTTTTGGGCAGTAAAGTAAATAACTAAATCATTTCAAGCAAAACTGCGAATTTCGACGCAAAATGTTTAAATCTAGTGATTTTTTTCAGATCTAGTGAATTTTTTTGTGACTCTAGTGATTTTTGCAGAGAAGCCTATGGTAGCACTGACTGAACCAAACATTTAATAAAAATGACTAAACATGGATCATTTCATCATGAAAACGAATCCTATATAATCATCAGCAAAACCGCTTGTGAATGAAAGTAGCAGTAGAAAAGGAGGCAAAACACACGAGAGAGAGTGAGAATTATTTCATGTGACACAGCCAATAACTAGAAACAATGCAAAAATCCATCATGCAGAAAAGTAACCAAATGTTTGTGGAAATTAAAACAAATGAAAACACAATGGCAAAAGAACTGATCAATGTAAACAGGTTGTAACTGTGTCACATAGGATTTGTGAAAGACCACGCAGGTCATCTAGTGCAGGGGTGGGCAAAATACGGCCCGCTAAACATTTTTTCCTCCCTCGTGTACACAATGCATGCTTTTATTATTTTTTTATGCTGATCGAATATCACTGACTTATCATAAGTCGCTTCTGTAGTATGGCAGTCGAGTGCATAGTGATCTTAGCACGCAAGCACAGATCAACCATCCGAGACGTTGCGTAAATGAATAAATGACAAGGTATCTCTCGGGTAGTACCCTAATATAATTGTGTAATTACTGTATGTGACATCATGAATGGTATTTGTGTGTTCCCCTATTTATGTGATTGCTTGTATCCGAATGTTTTCGTTTGTAGTGAAGTGCACACTTCATTAAATACTTATTTGAAAATGAGTTTGAAGTGTTGTTGAAAATGGCTAGTGTTGCGATCAGGATCGGATTTCGCTAATGCGTGGCCCTAGGGTAATCCTCTTGTGAGCCACCTTCTCCAACTGTTACGAGAAAAAAATGGAAAAGCGTTATTCAGTTTGAGCTTAACCGAAAATGACAGCGGACGCTCTAAAAGTACGGTCAATAAAAAATTATAAATCATTACTAGAATGCCCACTATCATCGCTTCTTGCTGCTCTCGACGCAAAAGCCTTCAATGACATGGAATTGTTGAAATCGTACTTGGCTGGCTGGAACATTATTATTAATTTTTGCAGGTAAACCAACCGAAAACGTCACGGTTAAATATTTGACACAACACATGGCCTACATTTTCATAAGTTTCACACCTGTTTTTTCTTATCTGTGTTAAAAAAAACAAACACATTGCACATATGTGCAGCGGCATAAAACGTTGAAGCTCGTGAGGACCACGTTGCGACTCGCTTACCACGACTGTAAAAATGTCACACACACGAGCAAAACACGTCAAGCAATACGCACCCAAACGGTTGCAACTGCTATGTTCACAATTCGCGTTTTTGTTAACTTTTCAGACTGCTAAGAATCGAACGCAAGTCGCAGCGAGACCGTCGCGTGAAAGGATGCGAGGTTTAAACCAGAACCGTCTCCCAGAAGTCTTCACCAGGGGGCTTTACATTTGCGCAACGGGACTTGACATTCTGAAAATTTGATTAAATCTCCACTGATTATAGTGTTTCATATTTCAATTTGGAGGAGCTGAGCCCACTAATGCTCCCCATAGCGACGGGAGTGTTTTATGCTTCCCTTATGCTGTCATTATTGAAATACGTACAAAAAGCTACAATGATCGCACCAAGTAAGACTGAACAGAACACAGTAAACAATTAAAAAAGGTTTTGTCCTAGCCTTCTTCATAACAAAATCATCTGGAATTTATTAAAATTTGTTTGCCTAAGTTTGTCACTTTTAAAGCACCGAACGCTTAGTGCAGCTAACCTCTCCTGGAACATTGCGACCCTGTAATTCATTTTCAATTCTTTTGAATCTTGAAAAAGACCTTTCTCCTGAGCAGTTAATGTGGTAACCACCAAGCTAAGAAATAAGGGTCTTCATGTTTGGATAAACTAAGAACCACTAATCTAAGGCATCAGATCCAAACGCGCTTTTGTCATTTTCTTGCTGTTACTCTTTTCTTTGTCTATTTGGGGTTGAGTTTTGTGGTTGCCAGTTGGCAAAGTGACTTTTTCTTGCTATTCAAGCTCAAGATCTTCTCTGATTTGCTTAGCATAGGAGAAGTACAAGCTTGCGCAAGTACTCAATAGCAATCTGATTTCTGAATGACTTTGTTAAAGAAAATTAAATTGGAAAAAAATCACATCTAAGACCTTTACGTAATAGAAACTCTAACAAAACTACAGTATTGTTCAGAAGAAGCAACTATGTTTTTATTGTAGGATAATGCTGCTAGCCCTACACATAGTTCTTGTCTGCAGTCCAACCTTAAGCTTTCATAGGTGCGTTTCAAACACGGATAGTCACAAGTTCTTTCGCCTGATTCACACGTAACAATCGGTACAATTCAGCAAACACAGGACTTAGCCAACGTGCTTTGAATATATCGACACAATAATCGGCATACGGCTTGACCAATGGTCATATTGAGATTCATGGAAAAACGTTGGAAGACCCTGGCGTTATCAATATCGTGGCCGTAGTCAGGGTCATATTTTTACCGAGGCGAATACGTTAATTACGTCACCCGTTTAGTACGTTGTTAAAGCAGTTTATGCAAACCTAACATCAGTGCCAGATTAACAATAGCAGCAAATGTATCAAATGGTACGGGCCCCGCGGTCCTTTGTGTTAAACTTTTTCATTATTATAGGCCAGGGGTGGGGAACCTATTTGCTACCACGGGCCGCATGAATTGTGCATTACCACTGGCGGGCCACAAAATTCATTAATTTTATTCTAAAAATTTACCTTTATCTCATTATGAGCAAGAGGGAGTTTTCTTGATTTACTTATGTGAGTTCTTGATTTACCTATTTTTATCATGTTGCTTGGTATTGACACGATTTTGCGTTCTAACTTGCGAACGAAATTCTGCTACGGGCCATATCAAATGTTCACGCGGGCTGCAGGTTACCCACCCCTGTTACTGGATATGCGAGGGGTGGATACTAGAATTTAGATAACCAAGGGAAACTTTGGGGAAGTGGGCCCTTTTCTTCACACATGCTATATAGAAACTTTATTCGCGGAAAGCAAGTTAAATTTTTCATTTTGTCTGGTAATTTGCTTCTGTGTCCATTTCACACTGTAAATTATTTGAAGTCATTTGATGTTAAATTGTTTTTTGTACATATTCTTTGTACAGTACAATTTGCCTAATTCGTCACCTCAAGGGGATTAGAAAAAAGTGACGAATTTGGCGAACTGACGAATTACGCAAACAGGTGAAAACTCTATCACAGAAGCTCGTATACTTTATCATAGTAATTCGTATGCATGCATAGTGCTCTTATTTGCAGTAAAATACAAGTTTATTGACGTTATGGTTGAATAAAACAATTAATTCCTCTGCTCTATCTGGACTCCTCTATTCAATCAAGCACCTTTTAAATCTTTAATAAACTTTTCCGCGTTCTATCAATGGGGAGTCGGGTCGCGCTTCGAACCTCGTGTATAAATTCGATAAACAACTTGCAAGATGCAACAATTCTCAGATAAAGATCCTTAACTTTGTTTGAATTCCCACACGTAATAGCTGCTTAGACATCTAAAGCGAACCTGCAAATGACGAACAAGACGAACAAAATGCTTCACAGGGATAGAAAGAGGTGACGAATTAAGCAACTTGACGAATTAGACGATGGCGAATTAGACGAACAGAAATGTACACAAAAGATAGGGATTCTGCCGGGACCGACGAAA
>JGI24159J19872_10005702_pt1 | contig 16127 bp, 15 predicted proteins | sample Ectturendosymbi4_FD_19872 | JGI IMG/M metagenome (IMG submission 19872) | reverse complement strand
TGTATTATGCTGGCTGGCTGAACGCCAAAGCGGGACGTTTGGCTGACCGGTCGGGAAGCCGGGACAAGATGCTAAAAAGCGGGACTGTCCCGCCTAAAACGGGACGTATGGTAAGCCTTTCTCTTATCCCTATATAATCATAGTGCAACCTAATAGTAGTGGAGTTAACTCAGTGAGGGAGCTCTATTGCTGCTGGTTGCTATCCCGTTAGTTTAATGCCCCGAATTGCCATCTTTCGCTTGTGCTTGCCTCATTAGTCCAAGGCGATGCAGTCAACTGCAATATTACCAAGCGAGAACAGAGTGTGAACAACTAAGCGCAATTACACGGTGCTCGGCGCAAAAGTCATGGAATTGCAGGTCCATGTGCTGAGTTTGGTTTTCCGGTTATGTTTGATGTTGCGCAAATTTGCCACCGAAATGATTTTGTATGCATTTCAAGAAATATTAATTTAGTGTGAAACCATTTTGGAAGTTTTTTAAATCTGGGTTCACCGTTCACAGCACTATTTTTAGTTTGAAACAAATATAGCGTATATTTAACTCAAACCATTAGCTCAGTAGTTCTATGAAGTCTAATTTAATGGCCTAGCTTGTACCATCAAGAGTTGTGGGTGTTGTGTAGGCCTGTAGGCTTAAATGTGACAGTGATAAAGCTTTCTGTTCAATTTTTTTGATTAGGCTCAACTGTATTTTGTTACTTGCATTCCTTATGTACATTTCAGTTGCAAGGAAAGCTTTTTTCTTTGCTTAAAGGTATTGTTGTGGTAGCTTATGCTTAATCCATTTTAAAAATATACCAAATTTGTTTCTGGTCATGCAAGTTAATTTTTTTCCAATATCTTTTGCTACTAACAACATATTTCTACAATTCTCAACCCACTATAATTATGCATGGGCTTAATGGCTTATTTGTTGTTGGCATTTTGTTTAATAAATTTATTTAACTGTTACAATGCAACTGTTAATTTCATTGAAATAATTCTGGTGTTTTATAATATGGCTAGGCTGCATTGGAAATAGTGATGGTTCCAATGGACTTAATGTGTTTTTTAACTATTTTATCAATTTACTATACGTCTAAAGCCTCAAGATGTGTGTCAGTTTACTGTACTTCAAGCCACTTTACACCAATATTTTTTTTCTATAATGGTTGGTTGCTTTCACTTCTTGTTGCGTTTTTGTTTTCTTTGTGATTGGTAGTTTATTTTCCCAAACAAACATTTGAGCTTGGTGCAAGCAGTCTGTATCATGGTAAAAATGCACACAGTCATTTTTGCTTCATGCTTATATTTTCATGATCCACTTTCCCATCTATGATTTTTTTTGCTCATATTGATTGTATTTCATGAAAAAGAAATGTAATTGGTGTGATAGTGCAACTTTTATGCACACACTAGAAAAGACAGTTTACATTAAATTTGTGTTTTTCTTGCAATATGATGCTTTGCTAGCAGTTGAATATTACTTGACGGATGTAGTTGCTGCAGTTAATAAATTCACAATGAAAAATGTATAAGTATTGCGAGGTGTTTGTCATGCTTCATATTTTGGTGTCAGCATACGTAGGTGTGAAATTTTCAATTGAGAGGTTCATTAAACAATCCTAAAGTTTACAATAAAGGATATGTATAATAAAGAAAAATGAAAATATTAAGAAATTGGTGTAGTCCTTTTGGCAGCATGTGTCTTAGAACAGGGTTACGAGGTTAACTTGAAACAGTAGCTAATTTTCTGTTTAGATTTTCAGGTTTAGATGTTACAGTAACATAACATTTTTGCACATGCAAGCATGGAGACCTTTTACAAAGATGAAGTTTCTAAAGAAAGATTGATTATTGAAGGAGAAAGATGTAATTGCCTGTATAACCAAAGCATGGAATCATAGCACATTAAAGAATCCAGAGCAACTGATTGGGCCAAAGTAGCAGCAGCATGTGATTATCCTGGAACTGGTGAGTGCATTTGCTTGTGATGTTGTGATGTTTTGAACCTAGATTAGACAACCTATTACTTATATTTCAGAAGATGCTTGCCAGAAGACTTGGAAAAAGGCAAGGGAAAATTTTGAAAGAGAAAAAGATGAAGTAAACTCTCATCGATCATGTGATGCAGCCAAGCACAGCAAAACATAGAGTCTCTGTTCTGCCATGAGCTTGGTCAACCAATGTCTGCAGAGCCAATCGTAAGTGCTTCANAACAGAAACATAAATTCCTATGAAATGCTGACCTGTACCATGTATTTGTTCTTTATCACACAAATCCAATCTTACAATTTTATTTGAGCATGTTTATGAAAATTCTGCATGTAAGAATATTTTGTTCAGTTTGATTACACTACACATGACCATGTTTGTGGTCATTTACAGTGTAGTCAAACATGTAGAACTTTTTACAGCACTACTTCAAATATCCAGGAAAATCAACCAGAAAAAGATTCAATTAGAGTTGAAACTGCTTAATAGAGCACCCTCGGGAATAGCAAAACCTGCTCTAATAAATGGTTGCTCTTTCATCCGATGAGAACTTTTTGCAATAAAAATAGGGTGTCATTCACACTTGGGGTTCACCAATACACATATATCAGGGTACTGTGTTTTATTCTCGTTGTGAGCACTGTACACAGTATTGTAAAAAGAAAAGTTACTGTAGTTTTGCAATATTTTTGTCATAGTGTATTGCACAGTAGCTGTTGTGGTGGACACTGTTGATTCACTGCTGCCCCTCTTGAGCACAAAAAACTGGTTGATTTTTAATTGTTTTGATTCATTTTTGCGCCAACTGCGTGCAAGCCATGGTGCAGCCACACGTCTAACTGCTCTAATAAGTGGTGTGCCTGCCTGCTGTAATAAACCAAAGAATTAAATTGAGGAGCAGTGGGATGTTGTATAGTGCTGTGCGTTGTGTGCAATTGTGTTATCTGTGTAGTGGATGATTGCACATATATGGGAAGCATAATGTATGTATTACCAAAGAAACTATGTAAGTTGATGTAAAATTTCGCATTAATTATTGTGTTACAGTAAATACAAAGTGTTTTTTTTTTAAGACGACCTTATTTCGATATCTCATTTACGTGAGTGCAAGGGCCCCAAAATTTTCTGCACAGGAGCCTCCGAATTGCTAAGACCCCTACTCTCTACAGTTTATTTACTGTATTTTGTTGTTACAGCTGAACAGAGTCTGCTGAAAAAGCAAAATGAAGAAATGTTTCAGAAATAGACGCTACTTCTCATGCCATCCTGAATGCTCGGGAGAACGAAGATATAGCCTTTTGCAAGATAAACAAATGCTTGCTGATACTTATAAGATCAACTTTTAACTGAAAAAGTATAAATAATGAATTGAGTATCACGTAACATTAGTAACGTGTTTAGTTGCAGATACATTGTACAGTACTTGGCTGCACGATTAAAACGAAACAAATTGTATTAAACGGCCTGAAGCAAACAACGACGGTGGTACCACATCTGTTTTGCAGGTCTTGGCAAGAATCAAGATGCAGTCGAACAGTTCTATGGAAGCATGGCGAAAGGAGCTAGAAAATGTCTAAACGTCGATACCTCCAGCTGCAAATGATTATTCTGCAATTGACCATTAACGCTGTTGAGGCAGACAGTCGCTGATCTGCCTTTGTATGTAGTCGTGTTCTGCTGTTCATGTATGCTTGCCCATTTCAACATGCTCCTTTGCAAGCTGAGTCACACGAGCTTGTAATGTTTTCACAAGTTCTGAAGAAAAAATAATATGTAACAAGAGTTCAACTGAGTGATGTTGTGCTGGTTACAGCAGAATGTTGCCACGCGACCGATCCGACTTCTCATGAAGTATTCCTTAAATATGTTCTCGTAATGCAGAGGCTTCTTGAGAGTTTCTTCGACCTTTCGCACCATAGTTCGGAGTTGCTTGCTTCCTTCATGCTGCTCACTTAGCCGTTTTCTTAATGCAAAACTCCACCGAGATTTTCATGTTCAGTCGTTCTGTTGTTAATGTGCTGCACCCCTATTTCTTTGCGCAGCAGGTTGTGAAGTACCAACGCAGCTTTGACCACTACTTCAACATGCTAGGGTTTTACCATTAGAGGCCGGTGAAAGCAACGGAATGGAGGCCATTGATTCGAAAGCGTTTTCCACAATTCGGATGGGCCCTTAACAGTCAGTAGTGGAAAATTCCACGATCTGTAGAAATTAGTTGCCCGGGATATGGGCACATGAAGTTGCGTTGTAGGGAAAGCGCGTCGTCACCCGCAAATAAGGCAGATGTGGTGCTGAGCGCCCCGAAAGAGGCCAGTCCTCTGGGCAACATTTGGGTTTGATTTTAGTAAGTGCCCGAAAAGCGATCTAACAAAAGCGTTTCCATCGCTTTGCCTGCTGTACGCGCCGATATCCACAATCACAAAGATACACAAAGCATCCATAACTACTAGCAAAACAAGACTGTCTTTTTGTAATTAGAAATGAGAAGATCTTGCACTAAGCGGTGCTTGCAAAGTCACATGCTTCCCATCCGCACAGACCCCACACAATGCGGAAACTGCTGAAACCGTTGAAAATTTTTCCCACAGAGCTTTATGTAGCAGGCAAGTTCTAACCTGCTACATCTAGTTGCTGTACAGCAGCCTAACCCTGGATCAGTAGTTGCTGTACAGCAGGCTGAAAGCTGGAAAGAACATTGAAAGAAGAAAAACGAGTCAAAAGCTTGAAAAACAGCCGACGATCACCAGTAGAGGCACACATCCGATCATGAGTTTAACCACATATCCGGCAAATAACTGATCATGCGTATAAACACGAAAAGACGTAACCAGACATCATATGATCATCACCTGATACTTATTGAAGCAAATCAGGGTATTGCGCAATAATGATTAATGAGGTATCATTAGTAAAAACCGATTGGGGAACTCCAAAAATTCGGGCATAAATAGGACAGTCTTCGCACCTAGAGTTCGGATTGGAACCAACTGCCTTGGCGACAGGTTCCGATTCCTTCGGGAATTTAAACTCTTAAAGTTTGACTTCAGAAGTAAAACAACTCTGCCTCGTTTGGCTGACTACCAAACGTGGTGAAGTCATGGACGTCCTGCAGGTCAAGTTGTTGATTGTTGGAGTATATGATCAAGAGTTTTTCGAACTGGTTAAGTCTGTTCCAAAGGATGCTAACCGGTCAAGCAAAGTGGCTTGTCGGGGTGAATCCCTGTCACTTTGGATGACGAATTTTGACTTGTTTAAAAACTAAATTCTTACCAGTTCGCTCAAGCAAGGTGCTATCCAACGAAACGCTTCCTTTGGCTATAAGCCTTTCGTCACGAATTGTTGAAACGTGACAGTTGCAAACAAAACTGCACATCACTTTGAATAATGATAAGTTTCCGTCGAGAAACTAAGTAACTGTATTTTCAGAACCTAATATTACAAGACAGTCGAAGTAGTTCACAGCGTTCTGACTAAGTTGTTAAAGATTCACTCTGATATATGAGTCTAAAGAAATAATATTTTGCTTGATTGTCCAGTTGCATTGGTGTCCTTGTTTGGGAAGTTGATTCGAGAAGTGTTGCAAGTTAAATGAATTATTATTAGTGAGTACGATTGTTTGATCATCAATTCATGTCATTAATGAAATCAATAAATTACTGAAATGAGATATACTTTGTGATAATTGCCGGTAGCATTAATTAGGTGTCGGAAGCAAGTCGGTCGGATAAGCAAACGAGTTTTTGTGAAATCTGGCCGTGATACAGTAATGAAGCGAACCCATTTAAGATTACTACTGTATCTAAATCTATCTTTATCCTTCCACAGTGAAGCAAAAGAATTAGTACATTTATTTGGGATTGGCTGCAGCACTTCCTACAGGGTTGCTCATGTTTTAAGTATAATCATGGAAACTGAGGCGGATGGAGGAAGCATTGATAAAATAGATGTCTCTGGCTGCCAAGAACCTTGAAATATAATGTAGCAGTGATTTTGGCATTGTATGGAGAGAGAAATACACAAAATAAGTTTTTCTTGCTGGTTGGTTACATACCTCAGTGTAACTGCAAGGCGTGCACCAGACGACAATGCACCATCGTATGCAAAACCACGTGACAAACAGCTGTGCCAAGCGCATCGAAAGGCCTTTTGCGCTTACATCCGCCTCAGTGTAAACCAAAACAACGCTTAATTGAACTTAAGAGCGCCGCACTAAGCATGATTCCGCTTCAGTGTAAACGCGGCTTTACACTTTTCGTGCTACATGTGTTCGAAAATTGGGCTTCTTCAGCGGGGTTTTGGGCTTCTCAAGGGTTGTTTCATTACAGGAATAAATGAGTGTAAACCGGACCGGAAAATTTCGGGCTTATTAAGCCGGTGGGCTTTTTAGCCAGGGAATTGTAAATAGATTGCTACCATAGAAGTGCCAGTGCAATCCATCAAGACAGTCCAGTAATATTAGACTTTAAGGCGACGTTCATAGAGTGAATCACTTTGAACGTACAGAGTCGCACATATTGAAATCTTGGTCACCGAAAGCACAGTGTGATGTGGTTAATCAACAGTTAAGATGTTTGGTCGCTGCGTGCCATTACAGCCTATTTGTTAGTCTTCTGATTGATATCTTACACACTATTGCAGGTCTTTTTTTCAAACTTCCAGACCGTGACTACTTTAAAAATCCCAAGACAGTGTCTCCAGACTTGATATTCAAGAGCAAGACCGAGACTCGGGAAGTCAAAATTTGTGCATTTTGCTGAAGGTATTGTCGAAAATGTCGCCATAACTTTTAATTGAATTTCTTTCCATTTCTGGCATTTTTCCGACATATTTTGGATGTTTCTTACCTGCATATACAACAAACAAAAAGACGTTGAATTATATAATGCTTTGCACAAATCTGATTCTTTATACAAATCTTTATTTTTCCTCAATTATTCAACGCTCCTGTATGGTGGAGACCAAATGCAGTAGTTGTCCGTAAATTGTTTCGGTGTTTCCGTCTCATCAGTATTACTTTTGTGTAGTAAAAATATGTGGACACTGTGCACACACTAAGAATAAAAAAGTAGGAAGTGCTGGGAAAGTGTTTTGCTCCTCTAAAGGTTGGACACGAACTAACACCGGTTGCGTGATGCGCTACTGTATGGTTATCCATTTTCTGTGCTATTGCGAATGACGATACAGCTGTGGTGAGGAAAAAGTGCTTTGCTCCTCTCAATATTTGTCCTGTGCAAACACCATTTCTGTACTGTGCGCTGATGTATAGCTAACCACTTTTTTTGCTCTTGTGCCTGTGATATGGACCATGACTCCAATAAAAATATTATTATTATTATAACAGGTTTTTTTAAGGCGTTTTAGGGATCTGATTCGATCCCTAGAATCAGAGAAATTGGGTCCCTGCAGGTCCATGCTGGGTACCTAACATTTTCCTTAAAAAAAACATGATTATATAATAAATTTTGCTACTGTAGCAGCACAGTGGCTGCTACATGCGGCGCGCTGGTAATAACATCCCTATTGGTGCGGAAAGGATTGGAGATCTCCTATGGCATAGCGTTATGGCGTGCACATAAGCCGCTTCCTTAATGGTGAAGATGTGGGGTATGACATGGTAGGGAATTCGAAACTGCGTCGTACAACAAAACATACCATCCTTGTACAAGGCTTCACCACTGAGAGCGCTCGGAGCATGGCTCCCGTTTGAAGAGAAAAGGGGGAGCGATGTAGCAGCGCCGTGGCTGCTACATGTGGAGCGCTAATAATAACATCCACGGTGGTCCAAAAGTCATCGGACACCACTTTGCTTTAGCACTTTGGCAAGTCGCTTCTTTACTATACCATTTTTTGCAATATTCAAAGCCTCGAGACAAGTAGCCTTTGAAACTGAGGCGAGGCCTGAAACCGTCGAGACCGAGACTTCCACAAATGGGTCTCGAGACGAGTCTCGTGAGTCCATTACTGCAGCAGCACATCAAAACGTGCATAACACGCTCCCCCCAAGAAGCCACTCAGCACCAAATTTTGAGACCGCCACGCTCATATAATAAGTTATCACCGTACACGAAAAATTTCTTAAAGTGTACCTGTCAGTCGGGCCTGATGGCGGGCTCACATATGGCAAAAACAAGTTTGTCTGAAAATGCAGCACTGACAAAGCAATGCCAAGCAGATACAGAGTAGTTTCACTCACTTTTATTGCCACCAAGTGGTTTTTTGAACTCAAAAAACTTTAAAGTTTTTGCGAAATTAGGTGGCCGCTTGTAGCGGCTTAGCGAAATACAACCTCTGAAAATATCGTCAGAGGCCTGTTCGTTCAACCTCAGCGGCCCGCTTAAAAAAACAGATTTTCAGCGGCCCGTGCCATCTCTCTTCTCTACTGAGGATCCGTGGCCACCTCTGAGTTCTGACTGTTGTTTGGTGCGAGCCAGATGCAGATCTGTCCCGTCTGTGGCAGGGGCTGAAAATCGGAGGAACCCATGTTTTCCCCTAAGAAATGACAACTCAGACTCCTACTACTGCCGAAATGGAAAAGTGACCCCAGATCAGGGTCCGGTTTTTCACAAATTTTTGACTCCTGGTCCGGATCCGAAGAAAAAACGCAGAATCCTGTCGGAGTCGACTCCGGCAACCCGGATCCGGTCCCATTTCTGCCGTGCAGCAGAGGTGTTTGGACTCAAGTTTTTTCGAGTCCGACTCCAGTCCTGAGCCAAAAGGTAGGAATCCTGATCCTGATCCGATTCCTGTTTGGAACACATCTATGAAATCCGAATCCTGAAAAAATACTGTTAACATATTTGACTAATCAATGTGCAACTTCTCAAAATTTTTTTTCTGAAAGGTCCGTAGTGGCCACAGGTCTGTCAGTGGACTTTCGTATTTGAAAAGTTGTTCATCCGTAACCTGTTACGCGACAGTAACGCACGATGAATGTGTAGTAGAGTGCAATAGGTTTGGTATTTATGTACTAAACCTTAAACCTCAACCACAACTGTAAATCTGATTACAAAGGTTTGGAAACATTTGAAGAAAGGAAAAAAGTGGTCCCTTGACAAGTGCAACCATTGCACTGCTACCGAAATGAAAGGCGCCAAGGTGAGAGTTGAACTGAAAACCATTCACACAGCAGACGTAGACGCATTCACTACACTACCACAATGGTGCTGTTAAGGTGAATAAGTCAGCATTTTATTCTAACCACTTCAATCTCGCTGGACCTACAGCCACTTCCATTCTGAAAAGCAAAGCTTTGCCAAACACAGACTAGGAAAAATAAAACCACAAATAGCCAAACATGGCACTAAAACTCAGATCCAGAAAATGCAGTCAACCAAGTTCATGCAATGAAACATGAAGCTGAAATCAATATTACCAATTAAACTTACAATCACAAAACAACTTCAGTTTGCTAGACTTGCTACATCCACGAACAGTACAGTAACTCAGGGATGAGCAAATAGCTGCTTGCGGACCAAATGTGGCCCGCCACAGCGTTTTCAGTGTCCTGCGGAATCATTCACAAAAATCTTCAAATTTAAAATATCCACCAACTCAACCCAGCAAAAATCTATACTGAGGCTAACTTGAACTGGGATGTGTTTCTATTTCCAGAAGTTATGGCCCTCCGCTGATGACGGCCTTCTCAAAGTGGCTCCGGAGCCAAAATAGTTGCCCACCCCTGCAGTAAATGATGATTAAGCCCTAACCGACAGAGGTGTGCGGACTCTGCTTTTTTGACTCCACATCCGATTCTGTTTGCTAAATTTTGAATCCACATCCAGTCCGACTCCGCCACTACCATGATGCAAGCAATCCGACTCCTGTTTGACTCCGAATCAATAAAAGTCGTGCATATTCCACATAATATCAACTAAGTGAGCACCATTTTATCTACTCCACTGTAAACACTCCTCTCACAACTTGTTATACACTTAACTTAAATTGATCGCAGTGTCTATTTTGCTGTGAAAATGCCGGCGGCAACAGGCTTGGCAGAAACGAAGTAACCTTAATGCCAACTTTAACTCTAACGCTAACCCTAAAACTAACCCAAAGNCTAACCCTAAACCTAACACTTAAGCGTAAACTTTGGAAAGTTTTTAAAAGAACAAAAAGAAAGAAAAGGGAAGTTGACAAGATGAGAGTCAAACGGAAAAGCAATGGCATACCAGATGTGAAGCATAACCGCAGCACACCAATTGCATGACAAACTGACCCTTCTATTCGAATTGCGTCATGCCACGAGACCGAATGTTCGACTGGCGGCACAGTAGCTCCAGCCGATCTGTTGCCGCCAGAATCTTGGCGGTAAAGTAGACACTACCTAAATAGATATCAAAACATATGAAGCATTAATATAGGCCTCTGCCAAGCGTCTCTTACCTGTACAGCCAGCAGGCCAAATGCAAATCCAACGCACAAAACCATTTCATTCGGCCTGGTAAGACATTTTGTCAATTATGAAACTATGATATATCAAAAAGAACTTGTTAATTTAGAATGTAACATATCCCAATACAATGACATATAATCGATGTACAATCATCGTTGGTGTCTGGTGAATGAGTAGCCAAAATGAAGTCTTGCCAAATGTCACTTTTCCCACCAGCATAAGGCTTTTCTGACAGCTTTCCATCCTTAAGCAGCTTAAACACAGGGTTTGTATAGCCTATATATACGTGGGGCGTACAAACTTTTGTTGGAAAATCACAAATATAAAACAACAGCCATTCCAAAATGCATGGGATTCTCAGGAGTAGTTCGAAAACAGCATAAATTGATCTGTCATTAAACTGCCATGCAGTATCACACAGCCATGAACGTAACCTGTGCGTAACTCACTTATGCATTGCATCTGTGTAGTGTACTTTTCTGTCAATGCGTGGAACACTCTGGAAGACTTGCAAAACTGTAGTAACCATAGCAGGTTGTACGTAATTAGCAATTACAGGCACAGCTCAGTCTCACAAACCATTCTTCATCAGAAAACCTCAAAATCCAAATCCAGGCCGAATCCGGTTCTTGTTAAGAAATGCTGAATCCGGGTCCAGCTGGATTCCGGCTCCAAAAAATCCAAAAACCAGTCTATGCACACCTATGCTAACCGATAAGTAAATAGTGTGGCGGCCTGAAGATGGCGCCACATGTAAATGAAAATGGTCACCGCTAGATGATGCCCGTATGTAACGAGTCACTGTGATAGTCACCACAAGCGAATTATCGGAATTCACTTATCCCTGTATAATCATAGTGCAAACTAGTGGTAGTAGAGTGAACTCAGTGATGAATCTCTATTGCTGCTGGTTGCTCTCCCGTTAGTTTAATGCTCCGAATTACCATCTTTCTCTTGTGCTTGCCTCAGTAGTTCAAGGTGATGCAGCCAACTGCTACAATAGGCACTAGGTGGTATTGATGAACACTAAAATAGGTGTTACAGCAGAATAGGCACAGCAACATCACATCTCTAACCTCGACAACTCACAATTTGCAAATGTAACCTGACATCACTTTGCATTGAGCCTGATACTGGACTGATGGGATGCTATGGTGGTTGACTGGTGTTCTGCAATACGCGACACGTCCGGTGTAACAGCGCCTTTTTCACACATTTGCAGTTGATGCGACCTACATTACACCCTTTAAAAATTAGCAAAAATTCTGTTTATGATTGTGTTGGCGTCAAATTTCAAAAAACTGAAATTTAAAAAACGGATCCTGAAACTTGAACAAAAGCGTAGACCGGATCCGACCCGGTTTGTTCAAAATTTGCTGAATCTTGCCCTGACTCGAGTCCTGATAACCGGATCCTGTACACCTCTGCCGCGCAGTAGAGTTGTTCGGACTCTGATTTTTTTGAGTCCGGATCCAATCCTGTTTTGCAAATTGTGAATCCAAATCTATTCCGGTTCCGGTACCAGCTAGATTAAAAGCTATCCGACTCCTGTTTGAGTCCGGGTAAATATAAGTCAAGCAAACAACCAGAAACGTTTTTTCAGTAAAAACAAAATCCAAATCCAACCTAGATCCGGTTGCATGAAAGAAAACTTCACTCCTGATCCTGTTGGAAGCACCTGGAGCCCGGATCCAAAAAATCCAAAATCCAGTCCATGCAAATGCAAACCTCTGCCGCGCAGTGCTCAGTGGTGTTTCGTGCCGATTTATTGTAATTCGGTTGAGCTTGTTTTTACAAAGAAACTGGTCATCGCCTATCATTTCACTCTGGGGAATGTACCTATTTGAGACTGGCTAGCAGATGTGAGCGGATATTTATTTTCTAACTCCTGATCAATATCCGATAAGTCGTTTAAGATCCATATCCAATCCTTATCCGAAAATTTCTGAAATTTAATATCCAATATGCATCTATATCCGAATGCGACACTGGTTGAATACGAAACAAGCAGGCAGTGGTTATCGGTCTACCAAAGTACCTTCATTTTGAAAACTTTTTCATCTATCGCCTGTAACATGACACTAATTAATGACAAGTGTGCAATGGGCTGGACTACTCTTTCTCTTGGTAGAATCTTAGTAAACCTAAACCTAACACTTATTGAACCTGAATCACATATCTGACCACAAAAGTTTGAAAGCTTTTGAAAAAGGTAAATAAAAACCGGTCCCATGAGAAGTGCAACCATTGCAACCAAAACAAATGGTGCCCGATTATGGCAAGAGTCAGCACGAAAACCATTTACACAGTAAGACACGTCTGCCTGACTACCATGACAGTGCTGCTAATGTGACAAACTCAGCGTTTTATTCTAACTGTGTCACTGCCAGCGGACCTGTCGCCTCATCCAAACAAAAACACCCTGTCATTTTGTGAACCAATCCATCACAATAACATCACATGTTGTGCACTTTCAATTGTAAAAACAGAAAATTAGTGTATATTTTGCTGCCAGAGGTATAGCTTTGTTGTTACTTTTCCATTTGTACTGTAGTAAGCCACCCTTATGTCGCAGGTACAAACAGTCGCTTTATAATAAATAAACTCCTATGCTGGAGGTGNAAGCAGTTGCTTTCTAAATCAACTCCCTATGCTGGAGGTACATCCCTATGCTNGAGATACAACCCTACGCTGGTTGTACCGACGCAGATGATCCCTACTCAGATTATTTGCACTGACTATGCTGTGTATTCATATTTTCACTGAAGTGGACTGCACAGCATGCTGTAATAAAAAAATCTCCTGAGTTGCCTGTAAAAACATTTCCAAACTTTTTAAGTAGTAGTCCATGTGTCATGCTGTTTAGTGTTTATGCGTACGTTCACAAAACAAAAGTATTTTCAAATATGTTGAACCAGCCAGTTAGTTTACAGATGATTTTGAATTCATCCATAGTGGCTGAACTGCTAAAGCTGGTTAAAGGTTCATAAATGTATAATTAATAATTCTAATTAGTGCGAAAACTTTTGTCTAAGAAAGAGAGCAGCACAAACATCTACTTTTCAAGTCAACAACCAGGTCAATTAACCAGTTGACTTACACTAGAAAACAAGCAACCTAGATTATATGAAAGTCACTGGAATTGAAACAACACTGTGTGTATGAGTATTGTATGCAGAAAAAAACTTTAATTCACATTTCAGAAGCCTTGAGTGCAGGTGTACATTTAAAAAGTTGCCTCAAAGGTTTCAAGCAATGTGGAACATTTCACCATGCTGTATTCCCATTATAGGCCATGTGATTGACAAGATGGTTAACCTGTGTACAAGGTAACACTGCACAACTGAGGGAACAATGAAAGCTACAGAAAGAATGAGGATTAGGAAGGCGATAGCTATACATTGATGCAGGGGCAAGTGACAGGCAGCAATGCTGGTTAGTAAATTAAAAGCAACCAAAAATAGAACAGATGATATAAGATCAAACTTACACACAAGACACAGGCCAATATACTGGTGGTAGCATCTCCTCTGATCACAGCCAGGGACAGGCGCTGGTGGAGCCACTGGGTGGCGCTCCATGGAGTCACCAGACACATCAACAAGTTTCTTGGCAAGACCACTCAAAAAAGGGGCAGTGGATTTGCCATACACACCAGTGGTCTCAATTGCCACTGGTGGTTGAAAGTGGTAATTTTTGGAGGCCATGGTGTTTTGGGCATTTTGCATCCTCAGCTTTTGTTTCCGCAATATCAGCCTGTCTAGCAGTGTCATTATTATTTGTGATGGCCCTGAGCAGAAGTGTACAAAACTGTTGCATCNCATACTAGGCTTAGGCCCCTGTACTACTAGGGACCCAAAGTCAATCCATCCAGCCTCCTTCTATCATTTGTCAGGCTGCAAGGTAGAAGGGAGATTGATGCGTGTCTGCGACATTTTGAGGATGGAGTTGATGGCTGAATGTCTTGGGAAGCAGCCTGTATTTTTAGTACAGGAGAGGCCATGGGGTCCCAGCTCATCAACAACTTTGCTGCAGTGGTATTTTGTACTTCAAAAATTTTGGCACCAGTTTTTAGAGGGCATTTACAATACGGAGGAGCTTATCAGGGCTGAGCAGGTTTCCAACATCGGCAATTGCAAACACTTCTGACTAGGCAGCAGTGTGGCTCTCTTGTGCAGCGAGTAACGGACAGTGGTTCCAAGGGTTTTTGATGTTTAGCAGGCTATACTATCAAGTGAATCTCTGAAGACAAGATCATCCCAGGCTACTTGTATTCCCCTTTGTAGTGGAGTGCTGTATGTAAATGTACCAATGCAAATGGGGAAAAGCACTGAGTCACCCAATGTGTTTTTCACTGCACCTTTGCCAAATACTGAACTGCAGTTAACACAATCCATACAGAGTAGTATTTCAAGAAAAAATAAGCAAGATGCCAGGCTGTTTTTGTGATTTTTACTTTCAAAAGTCAGTTGTCACCTAATTTCTTCAAAACACCCTGTGGGTGAAATGGCATTAGATACATACATTATTTGCATCATTAATCCAGGAATCCCATATAAAGTCTCTTGCAAACAATTTTATTCTTGCCTTAACCTTTTCATGCAACACTCAGAGGTTGTAATTGTAACAACCTTTTGCTCGTGGTGCAGTTGTTTGGAGACATCACCTAGCTTTCAATACGACTTCAAAGCTTCCAAAGGCAATACAACTTAGCATTAGGTGCAGTCAGTGTTCACTGTAAGAAACTTCTACACTGAGCAATTGTTTGTTTTGTTGTGCATGAAGCACATGCAGTTCAATTGCGCTACCATGCAGACACACAAACAATGAAACGTTCCAAGCATTAAAATGGCTATGCCATATTATTAAATTTGGAATGATTCAAGTGCGCGAAAATGAGATTCCACTGCGCAAATTGTCTAGTGGTACTGTGCAATTGCGCAGTTGGGCACCTTAGCAAGGTGCTAAGTGCAATAATTTTTGTTTTTCAAGGAACCACTTACAATGTAGGCCATTAAAACAATTTAGTTATAGTTGGTGTACTGTTAAAGTGTTTTACTCCTCTCGCTGTGCTGATTGTGTGTTAACACCTACTTTGTAATCCACTATGACTATCCATTTTTGTGCTCTTGTGTTATCCAATTACCCTTGTGATATGGACCATGAGTCTGTAGCAAATCCAAAATATAAAATATACTTCCCTACCTTACAAACTTCTATATTCCAAAATTCTTTAAAGCAATCCGTTGCCCTGGAACAAGCTCTTCAAACAAGCATGGCCAATTTGCATTTGCATGCCTGCGAGTTTTGGAACAAGGATGCACAGTCTGGTATTAAACACCACTGTGTTGCCCATGACAAAGCTTGTATAATTTGGCATTTCCTCCATATCCACAACAATGAACATGCTTTCTGACATCAAGTTACAACTTTTGTGAGGAGGTTTGATGCCCTAAGTATTGAAACAGTTAGCATTAGCGATGTGCATCTTCATCCAATTTTTTGTCATACGTACTTTAACTGGCTGATACTTTTTTGAAATCTCCATTTTCTCCTACTGTGTAATGCGGCTGTATAACATTTGTATTGTATTGTGTAACGTCTTCACTCCCACACACAAAGCGCTAGGTTTTTAACATGCATCGCAGTAAAGAGAAAAGAAAACGCAAGTACACCAAAGAAGACCAGGATGTATACATGGCGGTAGTATAGAGTATACGCTTGATGGCACTAATGCAGTTACTGTACTTTGATGAAATA
>JGI24159J19872_10005701_pt1 | contig 16127 bp, 5 predicted proteins | sample Ectturendosymbi4_FD_19872 | JGI IMG/M metagenome (IMG submission 19872) | reverse complement strand
AGGGGCGCGTTTGCGGTGTGAGAACCATTAACCAAACCTTCCCAAACCCCAGCCCTCAAGGCCTCTGGCACCGTAGGGTTTCCTACATTTATTACCAAAAACAGCACACGGACTAAAACACAGACGTCACAAAAGGACAAGGAGTCGGAGTCGGAAATTGTGGAAAGATCGGAGTCAGATATTTTACCTCCGACTCCGCAACCCTGGCTGGTGGTGGTTGGTGCTTGCCAACAGTATTTACAGCGGAAATATACTTTGTATTTTGAATTTTCAACACATTTTTTGAGAGTTGATCTGTCAAAAAGAAACATTTTACAGTAGCCTATTTTTCCACCCCAAGAAGGTTTGTCAGCGTTTTAGGACAAAGCCCACATCTTCTGTAACGACTGGGTGCACCATAGGCTCTCTTGATCGAAACTGCTAAGGTGCATTCATCAAGAATTCTCAATGAAACAATTGCTCATCAAGTGCACACATGCCAGGCCAGAAACCAGCTTGGAATACCAGGGGAGGCGAAGAGTTTTCTGAAAGGGACCCAAATTTGTTAGCTGTGTCCAATAGTTTTAAATTATATCCAACACATTTTTCCAGGGGGAAAGAAATTTTCAACGGAGGCTTCGTCCCCCCAATTTACGGGTCGGACGCATGCTGAGTAAAGAAAAAATTTACGAAACGCAAAGGATCTTCCGTGAAATTGACGCAATTTTAGTCGGACGTGAAACGCAAACATTTAATAACGTTGCATTGCAGAGAGTGGTCTCTTCAGTTTGTGTCTTATTGCTCCAGAGACACGCTGTCGCCTATAATTTTGAATAACATATTGCAACAAACGGAAATACTGTCGGATCAACACGCATCTTAACAAGGTTGGTCTAGTAAGTAGGCTACTTTACATTCAGTGGTGGACTTACTGTTGAGGGCCCGAGACAAGGCTGAAAATAGGGACTTTCTGATGACGTCATCAAACTCAGCCAACCGCGATATAACCTTTTAGTCAAGCCTTAGAAGGGAATATGCAGACCCAGTGCCGTAGCAGCCCAACTCTGGTCCTCCCCAAAATACCTACAGGGGCCCCTTTAAAGGTGATTTATAAAAAAAAATTATTCTTCTTTTGAGCCAGTTGTTAAAACCAATGCTTGGCCGCACTAGATCTCGGGGCTGGTGTTGAGCAGCCATTCGGTTATCTCATCGTCCAGAACCGCCAGGCCATGCAGCCCACGGGGATGTCGATGGATTGGACATTGGGGGACAACATGGTCGACGGTTTGTTCTTCTGCGCCACACTCACAGGCCGCAGAGGAGGCCATACCACATTTATACAAGTAGGAGCGGAAACGTCCAACACTGTTGCTGAGGCAGTTAAGCCGGACCCAGGCTCTTCTTGGGAGGGTCATTCCGGGTGGGTGGGTGCCGGTGTCGGGGATGAAAGTGAGGAGGCTTGTGGGATTGTTCGCCCACTCCGCATTCCATTGGTGTTTTTCGACGTTATGCTACATTTCGAGTCCGAATGACCTGCAAAACAAAATATCCTAATGCAGACACAATTTTGGCAGAATCAGGCCCGTAGCCAGGTTTTAAGGTTTGGGGTGCACGATATATTTTTAGGGGGAAGAATTTTGTTCTCATTATATGTTTAACACAAATTTTTCTGAGCATAGCAAAATTTGGGAGGGCACAAAAAAGATTTGGGTGTAACTGCCCTCGAATTCCTACCGTGTCTGCGGACCTGGGCAGAACCGTCGTCAGAAAGTCTTCCATTGGGGGCCTTCATGTTTGTGCAGGGGGGGCTAGACATTCTGAAAATTTATATTTAATTCACAACATGAAAAGCATTTGCAATTTGTGCAAATTACATTAGAAATATTTTCTTGCAATTACCGAGGTTCGTGGTTTCCAAATAAAATTTTTTGAACGAGCTTAACAAAAGGAATTGGGTCGTAAATTATTGTCATTTAATGGACATCGATTATTTAGAGATGTCGTAATGAAATGCAAATGTATATAATTTGCAGGGAATCAGAATCAATCCTATCGCTCCATTATGAAAACATTATTACCGAAGGAGCAAACATAAGACCAGTCAAAGCATGTGCGCCGCGATGAACGTTTTCTTTCATTAGCGCAAATTGATAAACTTCACCATGAAATATGCTTATAAAGCGTGCACATTGGGCTTTTTACTGGCCGATATACGCATACATAAACCTTGCTGATGTCTGGATTTGTTAATCTCCTGGTGCATGGCACATGTTTAGATGAATAATATTTTGTCTCTCAAATCGCCTATCAATGTCAACCAATATAGACTAAGGTCTACGTGGACGCAACGGTTAACATCCATAATCCACTAACTGCACTACTCTGTTTTGGGACAACTTAGCAGTGATTGCTAAATAGATTCTTCTAACTACACAATTAACTCCACCTGGCTGTCTGAACAGCAGGCTGCGCAAATGTGTAACTTTGGTCGTAAGCACCAAAGGTATCTTGCTGCTATGCAGTACCAAATAAGAGAAAACTACCCTGGCTAGACATACCGGTAGTACATTTTTTACAACAGTCACTACACAAAACATGTTGATCAAGTGGAAGTCTGACTTCTGGACGTATAAACTGGGCATGTAGGCAGAGCCGGATAAATGAACGCGAGGCCCATCACGACAAAGTCTTGACCGTTAGGCCCCCGAAAACGCTTAGCGCAGCTGCGCAGTTCGCGCATGTCCGATCCTTTGCTTGCAGAGGCAGGTTGCGAACCTTGCTAGTGGATTGTGGTACTCTTTGTCTTTACTGCGTAACAATAACACGGCAGTAAATCTTCAATTGTTCACTTCAAGTTACGGTAGTAGCGTTTTTCCGCATGTGACCAGGGCTCCCACTGCGGGTTTTTCCACCCAGATCTGTTTTTTAGTCGACCTGGTGTCTAGGTTTCACTATGAAAAATCGCGTTAAATCTGTGTTTTTTGAAGTGATAAACTCATCAGAAACTTCAATGTGTTCAATAATATAAAGATAACTTTACATTACAGTGTTTACATGCGCACATCAGGTGAGAAAGTATGCATATCGGATGAAGCAGAACGTGTTCAATCGGATTTCATATTTGCATATAAGATCATTGTCAGGGTTATACACAGTGGTGTGTTTAAGGGAAGGCAATCGAGGCACTTGTCTCGCCCCCAGTGGCGTGCAGAGGTCTGGTGATGCCCGGGGCGACTGCTTGATTGGTGCCCCCCTACCAAATTCTGGTATTGAGCAGTGGCCTATGGTGGTCATTGTTACTAGATATACGTTGTTTGTGACGTCACAACATGACGTCATAGCGCCATATTCACGTTTGCAACCAAGGTTTTGGCGAAGTTTATTGACACAACATGCATATTCAGGGACGTCGAAGCAGCGGTAGGGCAGGGGGTGCAGGGCAGGGGGAGCAGTAAAATAGTTGAGGGCAATGGAAATTTATAACAAACAAAAAAACCGTTACCAATTATGTTTGTTTCTGTTCATCAACAGTGCTGACTTCAAAAATCCTGACAGAAATTATAGAAAATCATTCTGAATTTTCTGGGTGCCGGAATAGCTGCAGTAAATTTATTTCAGGTCGATCTTGATAAACTACGAAATTACCGATGTTACCTGTATGCAAAGCAGTTGTGTTGGAGGTGGGGAAAGCGCAACCCCAAAAGGTTTGATTTGCTGAAAATCTGGGTAAAAATGCCACCAAAAGTTAGTTGGCTTAAAAAAATGGCGCCCAAGGTTTGCAGAAAAACACATGAAGACCCTTTTTGGAGGTCACACCAAAAAAAGGTCAAATCATCTTTGTGGGAGAGAATTTGTAGGGAAAAGTTGCACAAAAACCTTTTCGGACATGTTTGGGAAAATTCGGGAAAAGATCCTTCGCCCCTCTCAAAAATTTGCCTGCTGCTACACCAACGATCTAAAGGCACCTCCGATCCTATTGCCTCACTTTTGAAAGGACAGCGGGGGAAATCCCCCGCCATGCCTCCATTCTCCGGCGTCCCTATGCATATTATTCTACACGTACTCTCTTTACTCGTTGTTTTAGGCTACAGTGTGTCACTGTAATGAACATAAATTATTACCGGTATCCAAAGACAGAGCAGTTGATAACTGCAAAAATATCCAGCAACGCGTCGAAACAGAGGAGTCGTGGAACGCACTCAGCGCTACACCAGCGCAGTTCACAACTGCAAAAATACAAGGCTGCGCGAATGTCTCGTCGAATAGCAGTCGATCAGAAGGTGTGCGCCTGGGATGGCGAACACCCAGGGTTGACAGTTTGAAACTTGTAAATTACACACAAATTGAGAATGCGCATAAAGTATGCAAGAAATTTTTGTATTTTAATATGTGGCTGTTATATGTCCAATTACTAAGGCGAAAGAACAGATACAGGCTTGTGTGGGCCATTATGATCAATCAGCCTGAACTGCCAACGAATGACGAAGCTCGAAATGAAGGACATATTGCAAGTAGAGATGTGCGACTTTATTAGCACAAAAAACGAAAACGAGAAACTAGTGATGCATCATAAAATCAGCTAAATCAAGCAAATTGAACTTGGACAGCTTTGAAATTTGGCTCAGAAAATCAATCAAACGTCGATAACTACCTTCACGTAATTGGATCCAACCAAAGTAAGTCACCCCTTTTTTTAAAAGCCCACGTAAAGAAAAACAATAAAAACCACTAAAAATCCCACTCTTTACTTTTCCTTTGAAAAATGTACTATGAAGTAAAAAGTAAAATAAGCAGCACACTTACACTGTTACTGTAAATTGTTTTTTAATCAAACAAAACGAACAGCAACTAAATTTTATCGACTTGAAAAAAAGGGAAGAATAATTCGAACAGTTTGAGTTAATTCTACTGGTTATCTTCTTCAGCTTTGTAAAAATAGGTATATTTAAATCAAATTTTCTGCCTTCTCTGCATCCAAGCTGTTTCCGATGTTAATACACCATATATATCTTGAGCTAGCAGGGGATGTACACGAACTTGACGTGAAACTGCGGAGTTTGTATGGGAGTGGCTTTTCTCTGTTTGCTGTGCGCATTTTTGCTAAGCTTTACCACTTCGGAGTGAATTGACCAACAACACTTTGCGAAAACAAACACGGGGTACATTTCTTTAGCCTGAAATTTGAATGCCATAATAGGTATAACAAGTTATTATTGTGTAATTCTGCAAATGATGGTATGCATGATGCAATAAAAACAATTCAGAATGGGGTTTGTGTGTTTTTAAAGAACAAAGACTTGTTTCTTTTATAAAAAACTAAAAAGCTGGATTAAAGAAAACACGAGGGCTGGGTTTTTTTAAAAACCCGGGTTTTTCTCAACCCTGATTACCTTTCAATTATTTTTTGTGATTTTCCCTTGATCGCACGATCTGGAAAAAGTCACGTCACTATCAGTTTAATTGGGTGTGCGCCGAAAATCCCTGGTAATGAAGAAGCTGAGAATTACTGGCATTTGAATACATAAAAATTAGTGTTAACAACAAATCAAGTTTTGATAAATTAAATCCATGCAGCATCTATTAGTACACCTACAATAGGAAAATCATCTAGTTACTTCATTTAAATCTTTGTAATTTCACTCTTTGGATGCCCCCCCTGCCATGGATGCCCGGGACCGTCGTCCCGTTCGCACCTCCTCTGCACGCCACTACTGGCCCCCCCCCTTTTAGGGTTCCCCTCAAGGTATTTCGCGCGTATATACCCCTCATTTTGGTAACAAATTGTTATCCGCTCATATAATATTTTCCGAACCACATCATAATTCAGTACTCTGCCTTCAAAGGGGCCCCCAACAACAACTGTAATGTGCAGGTAGTCTGCTTCACAAGAGCGACCAACAGCAACTGTATTGTGTAAGTACTCTGCTTTCAAAGGGACCACAATAGCAACTGTAAAGTGTAAAGTACCTTGCTTTCAAAGGAGCCCAACAGCAAGTTTAATGCATAAGTAGGCTACTTTGGTTTCAATGGGGCCTCCAACAGCATTTGTAATGCGTAAATACCTTGCTTTCAAAGGGGCCCAACAGCAGCTGTAATGTATAAGTAGGCTACTTTGCTTTCAAAGGGGTCCCTAACAGCATTTGTAATGTGTAAATACCTTGCTTTCAAAGGGGCCCAACAGCAACTGTAATGTATAAGCATTTTTTCTTTCAAAGGGCCCCCCCAACTTCACTGATTTCTAGTGCTTCATATTTCAATCTGGGGGGTCGAAGCTTTCTTTGGGGAGATAAGTGGTGATGGGACTGAATATTGGGCCCCTGTGACAGCGTAGGCCCTCAACTGTGGGGTATGGAGTGCGGCTGATACAACTCTGTGCAGACCAGCCAAGGATACATTCCTGAGGCTACGTCATAACTGACATAACAGAAAATGCAAAAGGTCAGGGACCGAGTTTCAAAGAGGACAGGAGGGACATGTCCCCCTAACTTTTGGACAAAAGGGGCACAATATCTCTTCTACCCCCAATGTTTTGTGATAAAAAGTATTGCAGTTGTACCAATTTGGTGGTTACACTACTGTTGAAAACCCCAGCATAAAGCCAGGGAATAGACAAGAAAAATGGACATTATCACCATGGGCGTAGCCAGGTGGGAATTTGGGCCATGGCCCCAAAATATATCATTTCCATAATTTGCCTCCCATTTTGCTAATTTCACAAAAAGGTCGTAGGCTATAATGATGAGTGTGAAGATGGTGACCTCATCGAAATGCAAACAATAATATTATATTTGTGTGATATGCACAATAACATACATATCACGCAAAGTTTGTCCCCCCAAAGTTTTCTATCAAACTCTGTCCCTGCAAAAGGGTATTTATGATACACAACTTTAAATACACTGAAAGTTGGGACAACAAAGCTAGGAACACATAAAAGTTAAGCGATTGCAAGCAGGCATCGCCTCCTACTCCTCTGGTTTCACAGCTGTTGTTGGAGGCCCTTTGAAAGCAGAGTACTTACACATTACACTTGCTATTGGGCTCCCTTTGAAAGGAGAGTACTTCTGAAAAAACTGCATCATGAAAAAGCATTGTTGTACAGGAAATCACCTTTTCTTATTTGTATTACACAACAATAGTGCTGATAATCACGATAATGATTTTTATGGCCACAATGGTGTGGTGCATAGATAGCAATCAGAATGGAAATACGTATAAGATTACGAAGTGCAGTTTAACAATAAAGAACATATACATACATAAATATTATCATGACGAAAAAAATATGAAAACGGATATGACGTGAATAACAAATAAAAACATCTCATAAATACAAACGAAAAAATCTACGCGATACATCATTCAGTATACACAAGTGCTAAATTTATTAATCTCGAAGGAATGTGGATAAAAATGGAAAATCCAGCAGCGGAAAAGATAAGCGATACTTTAACATCAGCAAAGTGGCATCTGAAAAAAGTACCAGCAAATATCAATTCAAATATCTGAAGCTTGCACCCACAGCAGTTATGAACACCGACATGAAAGAAAGCCTATTTCACTCAAAAGACACATGGTCAGCATTCCAGGGGTTCGTCAAAGAACACTAGAATAGAAAAATGCTTCGTCGCAACAACACACCGCAGGGAAGATGTTAGTTGATACGCGCAGCAAATAACGCAGAGAACAAACACTGAAACAAATTACCAGCAGCAGTTCGCCGCCACTCAGAAGCGTTAAATTTTGTCCAGTGATTTGTCAATTGTTTTAAAATACCAGAATCAACTATTATTTTGAAAAAATACTGTAATTCACTGCTTCCCAACAAAACATTAATTCAAAAATCTTAGAAGCAATTTTCGCGACATTCAGTTAATCTCAACGGTGTAAGCATTGAAAAAATTGAAATAAATATCTCATACATCAACATTACATGCTGTGACGCAGAAAATAAATAGAAATATTTTGAAAACAAATAAACTCGAAAAAAGTTTTAAAAAAACGTGAAGCTCAATCTGGGAGGAGATAACAAACGAAAATGTGTGATGTTCTTTGAACAAAACTTGAACTATACGTTTAACTGAAAGCGTCTGTGATGATGATGATGTAGGAAAGGCAAAAAAAAATTTCATTACACTTGCTTTGTATTCCCTTTGGAGTGTCACGAGTGGTCTGCGGCGCCGATCTCCGCTTACTGGCGTCGTGGTCCACGCAGCTACTTTTGCAGTGAGTGCTGCACTGGTGGCGAGTCAATAGCAGTGATGGCACCACAAGCAGCCTTTAACTTAAACTTTAAAGTTGTTCATATTCTGGCATAGCGAGTCGTTCGTCTCAATTTTGTCATGCGCCCTCCTGTGGACTAATCAAAGTAATTTCGTCAGGAATCGAGACTGAAATTATTTTAGTTATAATTTTTGACGCAATAACTATCGATTGTGACGTACAAAATGCTGATGAGGTTTTTGGAGCTGAAAAGTGTTAAGCATTGCAACTGAGTGAAGATGAAAGCAGAGCCCTGTCGGCTGGTTCCACGAAACCATTAACAAAACCATGAGCTTTTAAACAAGGCTTTCGCATCGTATACTGTGGAAAAATGCTGTTTTTGTTTCAAACGTGGAAAAACAGTAAACATTTTTGAGATTGTTTTATTGTTTCTGCTGGAAAGCAAAGTTGCTTAAATCTATTGTTTGGTGCATCTCTGGTTTACTCTTTATGTGAAACATCGAACCTGTTTTGATAAATCACCGACCAAAAAGTTAGTGAAACGAACGTAAAATGTGTAGAAATTTTAAGCGCGTGGAAGCAACTGATGATCGTAGGACAGATTTTATCCTGTGTCAAAAAGTTTTTATTTGGTAAACATTAATTAAAACAGCAGTTCGTCAACCAATAACGTCAACATAAATGTTTTCTTAGCAATAGTTTGACAAGAACTGGTCAGCGAAGTGCATGATCTAAAAAGCAATCAGTAAGTTGCAACAGAATCATAGAAAACGTTTAAATATTAATTCAATGCTTCATGCGTAAATCACGATGATAGATTTTTTAACTAGAAAAATATGGCAAAATTTTTCGGGACTTCTGTTTTGAATTTATTGAAAACTGGAGTTAATCGTATTTTCCTGCCCATTGTTTGTTTCTTATGCAAAACAAAATTGTGGCCTAACGTGTTCAACAGGGAACATTCTTTCGGCGAGTTCCACACATGAGATCAGCAGCTACAAAAACAATTTCACTTCAACGTCACCAGTTGACGTTACAGCGGATGACTGTTCGGGTGAGTGCAAGGGGGGGCTCCAGGGATCGATTTATTCACCATGATTTTGTACAATTCGGAAAACAGCATTCACGATATAAGGCCACTGGACGCCCATTATTTTGTCACAGCAGTGTTGTGAAGTATACTTCGTCCCTCTTACAACAGTGAACCTGTATGGGGGCTTGACTAACAAATCACTGAAATCGTCCCCCCTAATCTTACTGGCTGGATCCTCCCCTGGGTGAGTGGGTTGGTGCGAAATATTCAGAATACCTGACTTGCAAACAAGTAATTCTACCAAGGAATCTAATCAAAAATTTTACTTGCAAATCAATCCAAATTTGGTTGAGGATCTACTTTTGTAAATTCAAAAATCACCTTTTTTCTCAATTAATCCTTTGGATTCAAAAACAAAGAAAACTAAATGTTGAGAAAATCTATACATAGAAGAAACTATTAAAACCAGAAAACTTTCTTTCGTAACACACAAGTGCGAAAAACGACCTCAAATGACGCATGTTTCGATAAATTTGCATATCGTTTTTGTTGAAATACGAATAGTTGAGTAAATAAATAAGCTAAAGAGAATGGAAATCCAATTTTGCAGTAAATTAAGTGTAGTTCACTACAACAAATGAGATTCAAACGGCAGGATACATGCATAGAAGTATACTCGTTATTACGTTTTTTTCCTTTGGTGTTTACATAAAGGTGCGGATTGTATGTGACCAAATGTTCATGGAGCAGTTTGGGCCTTAATTAGATTTTTAAAATAAAGTTTATACCTAATCAAATAAAATAAACGCCCGAAAAATGACAAAAGTAAACATGAGATTATTCACAATCTTCGTAAGAAACGTGGAACGCAAGTGCACCCTACCGCCACCCACTGGTGCGATTCATGGTACCCTGTACTGTTCCAAACCCCCACCGGGAGCTGAAGCCTGACAGGAACGCTGATTAGTTCCTCCAAGCGGCTGTTCGTTGTGTGGTTGACACAGTTGTGGCAAACGCAACATGCTTCGTAGATCAGGGGAGGAAAGCGATGAACGTCATAATCAGGTCTGTGAAATAAACACTGGTTAATATGACAAGTTTTTCAACCATTCCAACAGGTTTTTAACTAAATTCTTATTAATGACCGGAGCATTTACGTCCTTTTTTGGTCACGTTTCTTCAGTTTATTTATAAAAGTTAGGAAGTTTTGCAATAAATTGATCCTTGAAAGTATTTTTTATATCGAATTGGCAACCTCCCAAAGGTTTGTGATTCAAATCGTTTTGAGACGTGACTTGCAACTTTTCAATCCTCGAAACTGTTTCGTGACGCAACAAACGGTTTATTGTTTACGTAGCGAGCGCATTAGGTCGCAGTCTGTTTGACTCTCACTGGAGCCAAGTTTCAGGATTTTATCATCGGCTTCACATCATACAATGGAGTGGATAAATAGACAAATAGACCGGGGTGGTTTTCGCAGTTAGGCATGGCAGTAAGACCGGCAACCGCACCTAGCTTTTTTCGCACCTTAGTATCCATGGAGATATACTGGTGGAGTTGAGTTGGCGTTTTACTTTCCAATTCTCGTTGGAATTTATGTACGGGCAATTTGCTCCATCCTTTGTACAAATGTTCGCCTAAAGAAACAGAAATCAGCTGTTTCGCAAAGAAAAAAATCAAAAAATTCCAAATGAAGCAAATCCCAGCATTACATTTTTTATATTATCTGCATAACAACTGCCTGAAGCAGACACATACTGCGACGACCTGAGCAAACATGGGTACAACTGGTGTTTCCTCTCTTTTCGCTTAAAATTATTGCAGACCTAATCTTCTGTATTACTTCAGCTCAGAGGTTTTATGTATTTTGATATAAACAAAATCTTGGTGATATTTTACTCACAACAGCATAAAACAAACATCCATGATCGAAACTCAATGCAATTTAATTCATCGACGTTCATTTCAAAGATTATTTTCATGAAATCACAACATTACACAGAGTGAATTGTCGTTATGGAGATGAAACAGCGAGAATCATGAGGAATGGGTTATGGTGGGCACAGGAATAGGGCATATTTACTCAACCAGAACAGGTGTATATGTCACGACTTAGGTTATTGGTGTATATAGTTAGTTCTTAATTAAATAAAATTCAAGATGTTGAGCCGTTAGTTTCAAGAAAAAGTTGCGTCTGAAAGCTTCACTGGGTAGATGCTTAAAAGATTGGGATAATATCAGTTATACCGCGTAGAATACCAAAATGCAAAATTGTTTTTGACAGTTGAAACATGAAATCAACTTTCACCTTCTTCCAGAATTAGCATTAACATTGTTCGTTCATAATGGCTACAACAATGTCTCATAAAGAGGGTCAAAGGTGAAGAGTGCAACATTTGCTCGACGTCTCCGCTACGTTGAGTGGCGGCACAGACTGATCGCACAAAACATTTCACGCCGCGGGGCGTTGCGCAGTGCTGAGAGTTTTGCCGGCCTGCTGTCTCATTTGACCTCCAGCGTGAAGGTCACACAACCAGCTGCCACGTGTTGCGTCACGTGCGTGAGACGCAGAGTGGGAAAGATGAAAAGCCGTATGACCTGATGACGTCATGTGGTGGAAAAGTAGTCGGGAAGTAACTTTATGCCAAAGGATTTTTAGGGCGAATTACGTAAGATGACGAAAATTCGGAAAATTTGCCGAAGCACATCTTCAAAAATGGACAAAACGCAAAAGCGAATATTATTTTATTGATGAGATACATTGTGATCATCTCATCCACGGTGCAAAATACTTTGTTGTCAAAGTTCGCTTGCATGCGATTAATGACGTATTTGCGCAAACTGCTGCTTTAAGAATATAAATCTATTAAAAGCGTCATTAACAGCATGAAATTCTTGCCATCAGTTTGATACAATTCATAGGTCCACCACACGCTTACAGAATGAAGACTAAGTGTTAACATTTCACCACCAGGAACGTACCCGATGATTGGACGATATCCGCTTTGCTTTGTGGCGAGTCAGGTGATAATGGTTTCTGGGCCATCTTTCCCGCACATTGTTTATGACTCTGCAAAGAATCAGCTGAAACGTTATAACATGTTTGTGAAGCCACGCCAAGTTGCTAAGAGGAAATGAGAGTTTTGTCAAAACTTCTTTTGCGAGCTGGTTCACATGAAATGAATGTTACAGGTTTGTGTTAATGTCTTGACGCACTTGAGGGGGTGCATAACATCCGTTCACTCAGAACCGTTGCCAGAAAGTTTTCAATTGGGGGCTTTGCGTTTCTGCGGGGGGACTTGACACTCTAAAAATTGACAAAACTCAACTGATTCATAGTGTTTCATGTTTCAATTTGGGGGGCTTGGAGCTTTGTTTTGGGGGACTAAGCCCCCAAAAGCCCCCCCGAGGCGACGAGACTGCGTTCACTAATGGGTTGGAGGAGCGCAAAATTGGAGCCAAACAAAACGCGGTGCAGCCGGAAGTTGTTCAAACGTTTTCATGACAAAGAACATCTCAATGTATCTTTGTTAAACACTTCTCGTCTGCTACATCTGACGTAGTTAATAACCTCCACCTCTAAACCACCCTTACACAACAATCAATCCATTTGGGGGTTGCCTAGTTATGTTTGCGAGGAGTTCAGCCTGTCTTGTCAAAAGTGTGATCTCAACCAACTCCATACTTGGAATTATCGATGTTGTTTTGAGTGTGATGTCATCCGGCAAAGTTGAGCTGCAGTTGCAGCTACTTTTTTCTGTGAGCATTTCATCAAAATCAAATGAATAATTATATCCACAATTATAGCGCCGAAAAGCGCGCGAAATGGTTTCGTTAAATCTCTGCAGATAAGCGGCGAGCGCCCTGCCATAGCAACCCTATTCTACCATAGCAACCTTAATCTACCATAGCAACCCTATCTTACCACAACAACCTTATTCTACCATAGCAACATTAATCCACCATAGCAACCTTAATCTACCACAGCAACCCTATTCTACCGTAGCAATCGTATTCTACCACAGCAACCTTGTTCTACCGTAGCAACTGCCATAGCAACCTTATTCTATCATAGAAATCTTATTTACCCCAGCAATCTTATTCTAGCAACCAGTCAAGTTTGTTACTACCACTTTTAGGACTTTGAAGACTGAAGATTTCACAGAAGTCTGCAAAGGGTCACTTTTTAATTCTACTCCTGCATAGACATAAAAAAATAGAAGCACCATTCTTTTTCAAAACGTGGGCGTAGTTTGTTGCACCCTTCGCCACTGATTACTTTTTACATTTGTTGAAAAACTTCATTAGAAAAAGCATATTTTTCAGATGTACGTGCTACTTGACATCAAGATGTAGATTAATGGTGAAGGCATCATAATTATTTAATATCAGGCGAAATACCACAATTTTAAGAGTTTCAATTGCTGCTCCACTTTGATGCAAATAGTAAATTGGACGTTTCATCAAATTGGACGCACAATACTGATTTCAATTACTTGGAATTTCTATAAAATGCAGAATTACTTTTTACACCTCTCCTTTTCTTTACATATATTTTTCAATTAAAATGGACTTGCTTTTCGAAATGCAACTACGGTACGTGAAGTGTGGGCGGCTGAACAAAAAGGTTCGTGGGGGGGGCAAACCCTCTGTTAAGGGGAGTCCAACCAAACACATATCGCACACACGAGTTTGGCGCCCATAGTCTAAGTACACAAAGTCTTACAAACGAATATGACGTTACTGTGTCGGAATGTTTTTGGTTCTTAAATTATCGGCATTGCTTTCAACTTTCTATTTTTATCGCAGGCTCCACAGTGAACCACGTATCTTTTGGAGATGGTGATACTGAATAAACTTGACAATACGTAAGATGAAAACACAGCAAGTGAAAGTGCGTTTTCGCATTTCAATCGTGTTAGAACTCGAGCAAAAAGACATGCTAAGGTTGAGTGAACACCAGTTATGTCATACAATCAATCATACATGACGCAGGTAATACGCCCAGATAGGACTCCGTTCCCGCCAAGACAGAAATCGTCCCATTGCCGCTATTGAGAGCTTAAATACCTCTTCCTCCGCTTTGAAGGTGAAATTATCGTGAAGCCATAAATGCAACACAATCTGAATTTGTGGTATCTCACTTTCATCAGCTTGCCGAGTCTTTGTTCAAAGAAGCAAACTGAACCATCCAGACAGGTAATCCAAATAATCCAACTAATCTATAGAATCTTAAAACTTAAGTTTTGTCATAAGTTCATGGAATTAACTCAACGTTCCCTGCAAGTTGTGAGTTGAGATTTTTGCTGATCCATTTAAATTTACGGTTTAACAAAACCTGCTTCTTAGCTTCGATTACCCGGTTTGTATAATGTCATCTCTGGTTTCATCGCAATGTTAGTAACAATTAAATATTTTCTGAAAACTTTCGAGGCAAGCTTTCGAAGAATCATTCGCCTGGGCTCTGCTTTCATCTCTTTGCGATGATTCAAACTTGCACATTACCTGCACTCAAGTAACTTCATTTCACAAAGGTGGATGGTTTGAATCAATCATCAAATTTCTATGGGAAATCGATTTCTCGTAAATGTACCCCATCCTCAGTTCTGAAATATTATTCAAACGTTAACCTGCTTCCCAGATCCTGCACGTCTAAAAATTGGAATTGAGATGTTTGTCCCCCTCGCTGGCCAAAATCCAATGGCGCCCCTGGTCATTACGTGATTTTCAACTTACAACTACGTCATTTATCCTTATCTACAGCAGTTCAGTGACATCACACTCATACTTGGCGGTAGTTTATTTTAGGTTTTGTTTAACTGTTTGCAATGCAAAGTCAAAACATGTGATGAATCTGATTAATACTCAGCAATTAAGAAATTTTTAAATAAAAACCTTAATCGTGTTCACGAAGTATCCTTCTGAGCAATGCCATTTATTATGAAGTTATTTACTTTTCTATTTACCACATTCAGGGTCATTTCGTGGGAACTCTGTGTCGGTGAAAATTTTGCGTTTATTGCAAACTTTTTGGGTACTTTTTATCATTTTCACTGGTATGTGTCATGCTGGCATAAAGTTAAGGATGCAAAGGAACTATTTTGAAGAAATAACATTCGAAGTTTCTAAAATGCTCTAAAATTACGTGAAAATCTTTTGAAACTTTGTTGTTTTTATCTTTCCTTGTTGAAGATTTTCGAGTGTGCTTGTAGTTTTGCTATTTGCGGCTTTGAAAGAAAGTTTTAACCTCAAAATCATTAATTCTTTGTCCTTCTGCCATCGCTGAAATAAACAATTAGAGTAATTCCCACTCAATGTCCATTCATTCTTTGTTCCCAATAAAGGCCAAAGCCTGATATAGTCATTAGTGCGAACCTTCACCACTTGTAAAATGGAAACATGAGGAGGAAAAAAGTGAAAGAAAACTTGAACCTTAAAGAGACAAAATATAATATTTTCATTCAAAATACTACCAGAATAAAACGCAAAAAAAGTTAAATGAAGTTAATCGAAACTCCCAATAGAGAACAAGATTAAGGAAAACCATGCAGGTATTGTGACGTGTGTCACAATGTGGATAAATTTATTGAATTTTGTTAAAGTTTTATTCCTAGAAGCCAATATGTGCAGTGCTGACTTTTGATGTTGTTGTTTTTACAAACCACAGCGAAGTTTCGTGACAGGAAGACACTACGCGTATTTCCGGCAAGTCGTATGCGCGCCGCAGCCTTGTAGAACCTTAAAAATAGTTGCTGTGTTTAATCACGTCTCTTCTAACAAGGCACGTTTCGAACAAGGGACTCTGCAGAGCGTTTGTCTTCGAATCGCCGTACCTTTATCCTGGTATCAATTTAATTTTTAACTGTGAAGTAATCAAAGCAGGAAGTTCTGA
>JGI24159J19872_10005700_pt1 | contig 16128 bp, 9 predicted proteins | sample Ectturendosymbi4_FD_19872 | JGI IMG/M metagenome (IMG submission 19872) | reverse complement strand
ACAATATACATTCATATAATACTAGACAGAAAACATCTCAAGAATATATAGTTCCCAGAAAAAAATTGGCAATTGCACAAAAATCTCTTGCTTATATAGGAGTTAAGATTTGGGAATCTTTAGATCAAAATTTAAAAGTACAACATTTCTTTTTTCATGTTTTCAAAAAGAAATGCCAGATACACTTAACCAATATTAACCCGTGTCAATTATATGCTACTTTCAGTATTCCCCATTATTATAATAAAACTTTCTGATGGTACAAACCTTAAACCCATTAATGTAATACCATCATAACATTAGACTAGTGGGGGACCTAACTAGAAAACCACCTGGTTATATTAGGTACCCTGGGAAGACGCAAATATAATTTTGATTGTATTTCTATTCATGAGTTTGCTTGTTTATTTTATGTTGTTTATTTGTGAATTTTTTGTGTGTGTTTATTTGCCGAATAAATGAATGGATGAATGAATGAATGAATAAATGAATGAATGAATGAACTAAGGTTCTTTCCTCAAATTCATCAAAATCAGAGCCACACCTTTTCCAAGCTTTTCTTGTTGAAATGAATTTTTCTGTGACCGCAAATGTTAGGTGTGCAGTTGAACAAAGACTTTTACGAAACTCACACTGACTGTGGACTGGCTCTGATTCACTGTAGTTGCAGTTCAAACAGGCAATTTGAGCTGAAAGTTACCCACGCAAACGCACCATCTGCACAACCCCGCTTCAAGAACGTCATTTTCCGACACCATTATGTCATGCAAAAAACGTCGCTTTACTAAAACTGAGCAACGTTAGTTTTGCAGAGTTCTTGATAAACCCACCTAATGTCTACTCTAACTGATAAGCCCACCTAATGTCTACTCTACTGCTTATGGCACTTGTTGAAATATCCTACTGTACATAAAAATAGCATGAGATGTGCCAAGACATAGGCTATTTCTTAAAAAATTTGGCAGCAGCAATTAGCGGCATGCCAACGCTTGAAATACGCTTTTTACCAGGGCAGTTGAGGTGAATACTCTTGCCCAAGAACCGCTATTGCGATTCAATCAGTGTCGGTTAATCGATCACCCCACCTTCCAATTGCGAGACGGTCACTCCATCACTGAACTAACGCCACCCCAGCGATTTCTTCGCCACCACTACCTAAGTGTCAGGTGATGTTATATGATGTGCCGTTGGGGCATTACTGAAGAACCAACCATAGGTGAAAAAGGATTAAGCTAGCCTTAATTATTTACCGTGATTTCATGCAGTCTTTTTTGTCAAATTTTGATAGGAGGGCAAAATGTGTAAACCGCAAACGACTGGAGGCCCAATGTTTGCTGTTATGCCGTTCAATGTCATCTCTTTTCTTTGTTCAAAAGTCTTTTGACTGGGATTGCTTCGTCCACCGAGGAAGGTGTAGGGACTGGGACACAATTGCTCCCAAAGTAAGTGTGTTAAAAAAATGCTGATTTCAACACAAACACTGGGGCATTTTAGCACACTGGATTTGACCCAGACCTTTGAGCAAACATTTCATCAATTTGCTCACTCCACAGCCACATGTCGTGTTTTTAGGGTAGCCTGCCAGTGTAGGTCTAAACACAAAAATTGAAGAGTTAGAACTTTTAAAACTTTTAAAAATTAATTTAAAAATAATAACGAAAAGCTAGAACTTTTCAACTCCTTTCAAAAATTTTATTCTAAGCAGCAAAGTGCTGCCACCCAAAAATTTCCGCCCGGGGCCCGCAGTCCCCAGGGCCTCCCCCTTGCTACGCAACTGTTCCCTTCCATTACCCAAAATGGGAAACCCCGACCTTGGTTTCAGCCTTGTGCATGGAGTAAGCTGAACCACCTGAGAACGCGAGTCGGACGCTTGCGGGAATCAATATGCCGATGGAGTATGGCGCCGGATCCTTGGTGTCCAAGCGGTTCCGGATAAGCTCAAACTGCGGAACATATCATAAGTGGACGATGTGCCTCGTTCCGGATGACTAGAGTGAATGCGGATTTTGCTCCACTCCATTTGGCTCTGTGCGCCTGGTTGGAGGAAAGTGATCTTGCAGTTTAATCATATGCACGACGACGACGACAACGTCTACTGCTCCGGGTAAAGTAGGGGATGTAAAAGGCGCACAGCGATTAACTGAATTCACCTGTGTTTAAAAACCTGGTGACCGAATTTAATGTGCGCTCTTTCTAGGGTCAAATGGTTTTGTTATATTTTTGAGTGTCGCCTTAAGGCAGTGGTTCTTAACCTGGGGTAAATTTACCCCTGGGGGTAAATTTTATCTTCCAAGAGGGTAAATTTAATGAAACATAAATTGCAACAAATATAAATTTATACAAATCATTCTGAACAGTAAGAGTTTGCTACTTTTGTATTTTCAACAGACGATAGACCTTTGAGTACATTGGGGGTAAATCTGGTATCTTGTTTGATAAAAGGGTAAAATATGCAAAAGACGTTATGAACCACTGTCTTGAGGCGTAGCTTGACAGCGTTTGATAGCTGGTGAAGCCTTTCTTGGCTAAACGAGTTGCCTTGCACCCAGGGCCGGCCCTAACAGGTGCAGGGACCAATGCAAGACCTAGGCGCGGGGCCGCTCTGACCAGCGGCGTTATTACGTCATCGTGGTCAGTCAACCGTGCTATGATCTTTTTGATGAAGATAAGATATTTTGTAGTAAAATATCTATATGAATATAAAAAAGACGGCAAATTATTGGAGATGATCTGTGTGTAGGCTACATGATAAAACCACAGCTTTTATGGAGCGTGGGCATAGCTAATGTGTCGCCAAGCTACGCCCAAGTTTATGATGACTAATAGCATGCTGCTGTGGTGGACCTCGGACAGTGTACCGCTACCACTCGTAACCAAGCCGAAATTTGTAGTGGAAGCTCTGCAATGGAGCTCCAAACGGCGAGACCAAGTACAAAGTTACATCAATCAAACCGAACTGACAAGCGAATTGAACTTAAAATGCAATTATTTCGCTGTTGTTGAACGGAACTTTCGTTCGAAGAATAACTGGATTAGAGAAAACTGTTAGCATAAACTGATTGCTTATCTCCCTTTCGGTAACCACAATCTCAGACGCGTTCGTGCATAAGGAACCGTCTGGGCGCAAGATCAACTATCCGCTTTATGACAAAATACACGAAAAAAACAGACTTCACAAGAGAGCAACCCATGCATCAGCCCAAAGTTCCCCCAAAGCCCAATTTTATAGTTACTCATTATTACGCTTCATTATGCATGGACGTGGAATGTAAACTGTTTTTTCTGAATTAGAAATGTAATGTAGGAAGATTTTACAACTACTTCGTCACAAAGGTAGAAACACTTAACAAACGCAATATCTAATGGGCATGGTTGATTAATGAAATAAAATCATATAGCAGACCAATATATTAACAAACAGGAACGAGTGTGCTGGATGACATTCACAATATTTGCTTTGCCTAGCTAAGCTGCAGAGTAGCTTTAAGTGTCGTTTACGTTTATGAACCTGGTCTTTGAAGTGGTGGTTTTTCTACCTATTTACTCTCGCAAATAGGCAAATCACAATAAAAATTTAGTGGGAGGGCAAATAGCAAAAGTACTTGCACGACCTATAAATAACGCGGTACAATTTTGTGGACAAAGACAAGGAAACAACTTTAAGTGCGAACATTTCACAAACTTTAGCTCTGGTTTGGATGATAATTTTGGCCTCCGCAGAATCAATCTCCCATGTTTTGTCGTTTGTTTCAATGTGGTACAGTTAATTTTATTTTGACAAAATATTAAAATATGTAGTCCAGTGGTTCTTAACCGGAGGCGCACCTGCCCCGGGGGGTCAACAAGTTTCCATTGGGGCGCGAGCCTTTATACGCGTTCTACAACATGGAAAGTTCTTGAATGGGAAAGTGTTCCTCCAATTTACATATTTAAAGTCAGGGGTACTTAAAACACAGGACAATTACTTAAGGGAAGCGTGGTAGAGAAAAGGTTAAGAACCACTGATCTAGTCTATGTCAAATCTTCCATGAAGCAAAAATGCAGATGACTTGCGACCAACCAAAACTTTCAAAAAAAGGAAGAATCTTTCGAGAACTGAACAACGTTACGTCAGTAGAACTGCCATCACAGTTAATGTGACAGAGACTCGTCTTGACCTGTTCATTGCAAGTTGAATCACTACACACTTTATTTGCAGTAGCTGTAGGTCTACTACAGTCTTATCTGGCATTAGTAACAACCAAATTCTATCTATAAAGAGTGGGACATGGTGGAACGCAGATATAAGGCCCTATAGCATGAGAACTGAGCGCGTTTGATAAGTTAGATAATTAGAGGAAATTCATGGTTCATTTAAACGAGATAATTATTTGCTAACAGTGACATTTATAAGCTCATCTACAAGTATCGAGCGCAGGGAGTATCTGGCAAGAATGAACAACCTGCACAACCACCATGGCGCGGAGGCCCCTGAGGCGCGGGGCCCAATGCAGCTGCATCGGTTGCATCGGCTTAAGGCCGGCCCTGCTTGCACCTTGTGTCCATCAGCGCAGTCCGTGACAAGGCTTCGGCGATTTCGTAATCCCCTGATGTCCACAAGAGCAGTTACCACCGTACAATGTTTTTGTATTTTCCGTTCTTGTTGTGTGAAACGCGCCACAAAACTTCCACTCAATCTGTTTCCCATTAGTGACGTTTTGGACCCCTGAGTGCATGACCCAAATCTGTCATGTGAAACAGCGAGCTCTCTGATAAACAAAAGACCTAAATTTGGGAGCTGTGGACGCCACATCGTTTTGGTACGTACACTATTATTTGTTGTTGGAGAATTAGCGCGCAGTTGGAGTTCGCCAATCGGCATTGATGCTCTATTATAATCAGTTCTCATAACTTTGAGCCTGTGTTTACTTAACTGTAAGTAACCGCAGTTGCGTGCTTCTATCATTTCTAATTGTTTGTCGCACGCTCGACAAACTGACAGGGAAGTTTGTTCGCTCATTTCAGCTGTGCTTGGTAGCATGCTTAGTTTTGTTTCTGCTGCATTTCATAAACCGTATTCGAAGACCAATTGCTGTTGAAGTTAGCTGCTATTGTGACAAGTGTTTGCATCGATCACCTTCTGTTCTGTATGCAAGTATTGTAGGGAATGCGAGGCTGCGGTTCTGTTGATGCGCGGAATTTGGAAGGTGTAAGGGAAAGGTCATTGGACACGCGTTCAAAACTCTGTGAGTGCTAGCTACCCACAGCTCGCAGTAAGGCTGACGCCACCACAGTTAAGTTAGTGTTTTAACTCACTCATCCCTCTAGTGGACACAGAACTCACCAACAAGTCAAAAGGGACAATCAAGCAAAGTCGCGATTAATACATTACAAATATATACCGATGAATATTTGCAGACCTACCTACAGTTTTTACAATTGAAAGAATCGGAAATGGAAAGGGCCAGTTGATACAGTAGATGGAGCACGCGCCAAGTCGACGGCGATGGAGATGGGCGCCGCAGGCCATTCGCGACACTCCGAAAGTGTACTAAAGAGTATAAATAAAACTGAACTGATAACGAAAAAGCAGCAAGAACGAAGATTACCGGCGCTGTGTATATTTTGCTACTTTATGCAGTTTTATCGCCAAGATTGATGAGTGCCTCAGACTAGGTTCATTGAAAATCATTGTTCTAAGTTAAATGTAAAATTTCTAAATCAAAGCACAGTGAATAGCGATGAAGGTTTGCTGAAAGCATATCAAGCAAGTAGCAACGAATTCTTTACCGACAGCTTTTGGAGGATTTTGACAGATTTTAGATACTTTGAGGTGAAAACCTGACAAAATGCTTACTTGTAACAAACATGCATCTTCGATTAAACTTGCGATTAATAAAAAAACAACTCATTATGCTGGAAATGCTTGAACTCAGCACCTATCGGAAAGAACTTTTCACAAAAAAGATGAGGCAATATTCTTAAAAAAAGGTTTATTGCACATAAATATGGAATTGAATTTTATGTTAAAATTATCGGATTTTGTGTTAAAAACGTTGAAAAAGAAAATATTAATTCGCAATTAAATCTTGGATTAAAAAAATGAAATCTTTCAAAACAAGGCATTGCTGAGATATATCATAAACTACAATCTTAGTATAAAAATTTCATTTGGTAATTGCAAAAAGCCAAAGACATATTGCTGAAACGAGATTTTTTGGCAGAGCTTAAAGCTAAAACCACTTTGCAGTTTTTAAGCACTGGTCATAGTGCACAAACTAATTCTTCTGTTATAAGTTATAACCAGCATCCATAATCTCATTTGCTTTAAGAAGAGTATTGCGTGGCTTAGACAAGACAAACCAGTCAAAATATTGTCTCAGATTATTTCAACAGTGTTCTAAGTCAATATTTTGAAAATCCTGTGCAAACCAATCCCAGGTAACATTATGTATTCTTTAATGTATACTCCATTTTGTAATGCAGGTCTCTTTTGTAAAGTATCGTCCAGTATGGGGAGAGCAGCATAAAGACCATGATGTTGCGTTTGAAGCTCCACTCACCAAATATATATTTTACAAAATGAAAGTCATCAGCATCTGTACTTCATGATAGGATTGCAAGTTAAACCCGCACAGGTCTTCCGTTCTTTTTGAGAAAGAACAGATTGTATTTCTGAGCACCTTCAGTTTTTACACATTCAGTTGGTAAGGGGGAGGATCAGGACCATCATCGTCAGTTGTGCTTGCATCATCTGAGGCCTGACCATCGCTGCTTGATGAATCTTGACTTGGTTGGAAAGAACGGGATGGTTGGGTAATTTCGTTTTCTGAAAAAATGGTCGTATGTACTTCTATTTGCGAATCCGCTGACGGCTTTGTCAGTTCTTCATAACTGGGAAGCTTTTCAGTAGCACTTGTTCGAGAAGCACGTCTGGAATCTTCAGTGGACTCAATGCGGAATAAATCTCTATTGAAGTTGGCAGAAGAATACGCAGGCGGGAGATCTAGCCCTTCATTCGCATAAGAATCGTTGCGGACTACTTCGCTGACGGTGCTGACAGCATTTGCATGGATTTGCCTTCTTATGCGCTGTCGAACTTCACGACCATTGCGACAATTCCGGTATGTCTTCAGAAAGCATTGGCAGGTTAACACCAAAGTGAGGATAAGGAAAAAAAAGACAACTAGAGGTCCAACAATGCCCCACCACGTAATACAGCTGAAATCCCACCATGACTGACATGATTGCTCATTAGTTGAGGAAGAATTTGATGCTGAATACGTGGATAAATCCATAGGACACTGAATTCTTTAAAAGCTTTCAGAGGTTGTATAATATTATAAATCAGCAAAGTCTAAACCTTTCATAAAAAATGTAAAAATGCAAGAGATCACTGTTGAAAAACCTTGTATTACTAAAATTTATGAAGTAACCGTTGTAATAGAAATTTTACATTAGGTTTATTTTCCAAAAGTGCCCATACAAGAAAGCAACAATACTTCAATAAATTTATAAACCAATCAAACACCACGACGAGACAGCTATTGAAGAAGGTGTATTTGATTCTTACTTTTGATATATTGTGTTTCTCTACGTGAAACTAGTTTCATAAACCGTTTTTATAAGTTCTGAATTGTGTTGGTTACAAATCATTGCAAAGAAACGTTTTACTTGAGGAGTGCCCATCAGAAAGTTGAGGTAGAGCTAAAGAATGTGAAAACTTTATAACTGAGTTAGTGCATCACACGGCTAATTAAAACAAATTTTTGGAAACCAGCAAATCTTTTTCACACCAGTGAAACCATTTTGGTACTTTGCAACCATATCTGTGGCAGAACGGTTTTTGTCACATGAACCGGATAAACGGTGATAAAGCTGCGAGTTGCCACTTTTGTTAAGTAGTTGTTTGAACTTTTTTCGACAAAAGTTTTCTTTTTGTTTATGACATTGACGGCTGTTCGCTATTAACACCCTACTGCATGCCAATAATACACTAAAATTTAGCATGTAGCACAGAAATAGAAACCAAACCTTTGAATTAGCGTTCGACTAATACCAGCCTGTAACACGAAAACAAATTTAAGACGAGGCAATATTTCAAATAACGTGTGCTATAAGTAACAACAAACAGGACGACATCAATATTCTTCTTCATTTACTTGTTTACATCTATCGTGAAACAATGATCTTTAGAAATCCTGTAATATCGTTTCACTGATGGTGAAAAAACAAGGTTGGATTATTGAAGGACATTGATCAAATAACGTCACGATTCCATAATAAAGCTTGCTGCATCATGGCTGAGAATCACGTGAGATAAAATGAAAATTCCTTTAAGTAGGCATACCATATTTTTGTGATTGAAAACTGGGACGCTTCAGAAGACAAGCCTTATCAGATAAATGTTGTTCATATCTTGCTGAGCATGTAGCCATTTTGGATTCCTGTAGTTGAGGCACCAAGAAAAACTAAAATAATGTATTTTACTAAGAAAAAAAGCGCTATTTGAGCATTTGTAAATTTACATATTCGGCCAATCATACTTTTGTGTAGACGATACTTTCTTCAAGAAGTCTTTGTTCGATTTCATTTTCTCGTAAAAATCACACGAGGAAAAGGCAGTATTAATTTTACTTGTGATAAAGGCTTACACACTCTGCTCCAGCATTTTGCTTCTGTTATCAGACAGCATGTTATTCAAGATAGAACAGTTTTCTCAATGAGAGCTGATATGCCAAGTGTAGGACCAGTGACGTAGCAAGGAAGGGGCCGTGGAGGCTCCGGGCCCAGGGTGGAACCTTCTGGGAGGTGGCAGTTTGTTGATTGAAAATTAATTTTTGAAAGTAGTTTGGTAGTTCCAACTCTTTATTATTTTTACAGTAAATACATTTTTGAAAGTTCTAACTTTTCAGTTTTTGTTTTTAGAAGCCCTAGACAGGTAGGCTAGCCTTAAAAAATAGGGAACATGGCTGTGGATAGAGTAAATAGATTGAATGTATACTCAAAAGCATCGGTCAAATCCAGTTTGTTAAAATGCCCCAATGTTTGCTTTGAAATCAGGGCTTTTTTAATACTTGGAGGCAATTTTCCTTCAATCTCTTCACCTTCATCTCCAACCAAAGCCACTTCCCTCACCCCAGTTAAAAATCCTTTGAACAAAGCAAAGAGATGACATTCGATCGCAGATAAGCAAATATCACTTACCCGGTATATCAAGGTTTATATTGCCCCTCCACCATTCAAAATCTAATACAAAAGGCCCTGCATTAAATCACAGTAAATAGTCAAAGCTAGCTAAATCTTTTTTCTCCTATCGTTCCATCCTCAGCAATACTCCAACGGCACATTACATCACCTGACAACTAGGCACTGGCAGCAAATATTTCTTGGCATGCATCATGCTATTTTGTAATGTTCAGTGGGATGTTTTCAATAAGTACCACAAGCTATAACCTGGTTATTAGGTGGGCTTATCAATATTAATTTTTGGCGGTTGAAATAAAGAACATCGTCTTCATCATAATATAATTTATCTTCTTCAAAACGCTTTCAATTTGACAAAAGCAGCTGCCTTCAATCATTTGGAATTTTTATTATGACACAACGAAGCTGCTTCAAGCAGATGGTTACGTCGTAATTTAAGTAATTATATGGCTTGGTGAAGCTTTAAATGATTTGCTTCTGTCACGTGCTTAGTGAGCGCCTTAAGTAAAATAGGTTATATTGGTGGAATTGGTTTTTATCCCCGACACATATGATATGTCCGACTGGTTCCGTTACGCTGGTGGCGGTAAGTAGTAATCTCTGGTAAAAAAACTCTTTGGTCTGCCAAAGCAATACCGTATTGTCAAAAGCTTCGACATGATACTTGCAAGATTCAGAACTGGAAATTTGGCTCGGTGCTAACCACTGCCCGTCCTGCTGATTCAAGAAAAACCTATTGCAAAGTTTGCAATAATGCATTCATAAATAGATTCCTCGCTTTGGATTGTTGTAAAAAAGATCAAAGTAATGAAAAAAATTTGTCGAAATGAACATTGTTCGGAGCTGTTAAAACACTTCGGCGCCAAGGAAGTACGATACCGTTCAAAATGTACCATGTTCTTTTAAGCAGAGCTCCATCATCAGAAACATATTTCACTTTTTTCATGTCAAAAGAGCCATGCAAAATTATTTTCACGACGTTCATGTGCCTTGCTAAAGTTGCGCAACGTGGTACGAGACTCGGACAACTTTTTCGCTTCTTAATTCTCACTTGAGGTGAAGCTTTNTTGGCGAAATGCTTTTGCGTGTGGGAAGGGTTTGGGCAGGTAGTTTTGCTGTGCTTGTATTTTTACATTCTTCAACAATAGAATTTGGTNGGGGGCATACAATCAAGCAGTAANCCCGCGACTCGGAGATCACAAGACCTCTGCACGCCCATGAACTAGACATTGTTTACAGATCATGATGAAAGTTGCAAGCCAGCGCTTCTTAACAAGAGCCGGTTTTAGGCCTGTTTCGCCTATTTTATCTAAATGGTTTCCGGACCTTAAGAGGGCCCCATTGCAAGTGTTGACAGAGTTAACGTTTATCTTTATACATTTTTAATTATTGTAAGGAAATTTGAGGTGTGGAAAGGGCGACACTTTATTGGCCCGCTCTGGATAGCACTCACCCTCGCTACGCCACTGTGTGGGGCTATCCTGCCCAACTAAATGCTTAAACGGGACATTTTGGTTGACTGACCGGGACAAAGCCCTTAAAACCGGGACTGTCTCGGCTAGAACGGGACGTATGGTAAGTTTATTTCAGGTTAATTTGAGAATTGAAATTTACAAATTATAAAAGGTGGTGCTTGTGGAAAAATTTGATTCCTGTGGACTCGACATAACTTTGCTAGTTCGATCTCCCGTGCCGAACTCGCACAGAAAATGATAGGTTTGGTGTAAGTGTAGTATTCGCTAAGCAATGCCTGTGTGGAAACCATAGAATACCGGAGATTTCTATAATTTAAGTTTGAGAGCTTTCCATTCTAAGTCACCGGTTTGCTTGTCTATTTGCTGGTCGTAAATTTTGCCGTCGTAACGATATGTTAATCTTGTCTTTTACTGAAATGCAATTCAAGTTTTCCGCTTTATTCCTTAATTATCGTGGTTCACAACTCTATATTTCAACTTTCACATGAAAGGGGTAAAACTCAAGCGCATGTAATACTGACTTTGCAAAAAATACTTGAAATTGAATTAGTTGCATAAACGGTATTTGACTTCAACTGTGTTTACTCCGTTTTGGCAAACTCTCTCTTGCTTGTTTCAATGCTTTGCTCAGTACTTCTCTTCTCAAAAAGCTGTGTATCATGAATCCTCCTGAAGAAACTTTTTTGCTTCTTCCATCAAACAATTTGTCATAGTATCCAGAAACAAGGTGCATTTGCAGCACAACCAGGAACCAAGTTGACTAACGTTGTACATTCTTCAGCCGAAAACATGTTGATACAAAATGCGTGTCAGAGCAGTGTTCGTTAATGGTTAACCACGAGCAAGGTAAAGCAGCAGCAAGGCATGCGATTGGGGTTTCGTTTTCTCCATTTAGCTGTGTTGTTCAATCTCTTTTGTTTTCACGAATGATCCTTATTTGCGGATGATGCAGCAGTGTAAAATCGGACAGCTATTGATTGTAAATGACAAGTGACCTTCAATGTAGAAACGCACAAAATGAAAGACGTAACACCCTTCTACTCTAACTCGAACGAACGAACATCTCCATTGTTAACCGCAACGTGGTCAACTTGTAATAAAATCTAAGTGCGATGTCACACTGATGTATTTTTTAAGGGCAAACTCACATTGCAAAACAACAAAGGAACAGCACCTAAATATTCCAAACCTACAACTATGCTATTCCCGCAGTTCTGCTCTTAGTTTCCATGCGCTTATTCCAATTATATTTACTACTGTTACTGCTCCACCAAGATGCATCAGTAGTGAATGGACGCATATTAATTTTTGTATCACATGAAGCTGGAAACATTCGCAATCCTGTTCCATTCTCGAAAGAGGTTTATCCTCAGCTTTAATTACTGCCGTTCTTGTAATTATTTCACCGTTACATGATTGGGCAGATTTTCCACGACAGTTTTTAGAAACTAGCGTTTTTGNGGGTTTTATTTTTCTTCCTGAAAACTCAGTGTTACAAAGCTTTCACTGAGCAATCAAAAACAAAACGTTTCAAGAGAAAAACATNTTTTCATGATCAAAACATGCTATAAACAAAACATNTGTATNTGTGCTTTGATGGGCAGTGCAGAACGCAACGCAACCCTAACAAAACTGTGCTTTGATGACCTTTCTGATGATCACACGTTGCTTTCTGTTAAATATCCGACTCGAGAATAAGTTTGCAGTCGTATTTAAACAACATAAATCAACCACTTTGCTTTCAAAATTTTGTTTAAACCTACCTAGTCATTCTGCATATAATTCTCTCTACCTCGCAATTTGTAGATATCGGCATATTTCTCAAAATATTGAAAAACTTTTAAAAACAACCGGACGTTTCCAGTCTTATGACAGTAATGTATTCTTCAATCTGCGCAGCGCTGTTGTACTTCGATGTTTAACGTGATGCTCGTTGCAGGTAAACAACGCAGTCAAACTGCTCATGGCACAAATTTACGTAAAGGTTGTGAAAATTTATCATGAAATCTTTTACGACTCGGTTTGTTTGCACCAAGCAAAGAAGTAACCTTTGGATGGAACCAGGAGGTGAAAGATGCTATCGGAGCAAATAAAATAACTTACAAAGTGTCAGAACAACCTTAAACTTTTTTTGCATCCGCGGTACACTAAAGCGAGAAGGTCCTCAGCCGTCATTGTCAAAAAGTCTAAAATACAATCTTGAAAGAGTTTCGGACACAAACTGGATTCCAATTAATGCCAAACTAATAACCTATTCTGGCAAACTACCCGGTATCTTCGCGGAAAAAGATCGCATACTGCTAGAGGTAGATCCATCAAAGACCAAGCTGGTCCTTTACTCAGCAGTAAAGAAAATATCCTTGGTAGAAGGAGAGAGAATTTCTAAAGCCTTTTGAACCTAGTTACTATCATGCCATCAGACACGCAGGTGGTGATGTCAGGGGAGGAAAATACCATCACTGCAGCCGAAGTCTTTTTCGCTGTCAAAAACTGCAAAGGCTGCATAATGTGATGAAATCCGATCTGAAATGCTTGAGCCAGGTCCCTCGCGAAAAACTGTGGGGAGTGTTGCGGTAGTAATATGCTTATGACCCTCTTGTTGCTGGTCGTTAAGTCACTGTATTCCTGCTCAAAAGTTTGGGTCCGTTTCTCTGGCGTTAAATCACAACTATTCACCGTGGGTGTTGGACTCCTACAAGGGCGAGTGCTTTCACCGCCCCCTTCATAGTGTGTATGAAATGGATAGACAGTCAAAGCCGGGTCGAGGAGGGTGTTGTTGTTTAAACTATCAAGGAGACTGATACACAGATTGGTAACGAAAGCACAGTATGACATGAGCTTTTCCTTCATTGGTGTCAAAACGGGAGCTTTCAAAACACACAAAGCTGTAAGTTTTACAATCGGTCTTTGTTCCGATCCTCCTCTATGATCATGAATCTTGGGTGATGACCAAAGGAATGCTATCTTAAGTGCCAGGGGCAGATACGGGATTTTTGCAAATACTTTACAGCAACAATGTGCGCAGCTGTTAAATTCATAAAATCTTGAATACAGAGCCACATCTCATCCGGATAGAGACATTCCAACTACAATCCTTCAGTCTCGTCACCAGAACGCCATAGGAAAATTGGAAAGTCGAGTACTACTTCTGCTGACTTCAAGGTTTATTTCGCGAAGGCAGAAAACAACCGGAAATATCACTTTTATATATGCAAAGTTTAATTATGAAATAAAAAAAACAATTAAAAGTCTAGGTCATGAGGAAAAAGCGGAGTTCACTTTTGACGAGTTTTTGTTTTTCTTTAAACACAACAGCTTTATGGCACAAGGTACGTGAAATCATTCCCGTTTTTTTGTTTGTTTCTAAAAATAGGAAAACGATTGCAGTAAATTTTTGTGCGAAGACAAGCAGCATTCAGGTAAATTGCTTTTGATGGATAAGTTGAGTCAATCCTAAGTACTCCTCTTTCCAAGTGTGCAGTCACGACGCGCTTTGAATACCTCTACTGTATATTTACTAAAATATTTAAACAGCATTGTGGCCTTGATTGAATGTTGGCTGTTTTCGCTAGTGTTGGAAACCAGACCAGCCTCATAGAAATTAAAAACTGGAGGAAAAACTAAGAAATGAGGACAAAGATGATAGCTTGGATAAAATATCCTCAAACGCAACAAAATGTCTGGTTATTCTGGCTCGCAGGGGATAACCAACAGCAGTGGCAGTTAATTGCTTCTTGAATTCGGGGAGATGCTGGGTCGCAATCAGCAACCGCCTTATTTTTAGCTGTACTTGAATCACACCATTCTCTGTTTTTTATATTTTTGTTTTATTTTATTTTTTTAAATTTTGGTGACGCCAATTGGTGGCTGGCCGAAGCCTGAATTGTGCTTCTTGCCGGGGCGGTTGAGGTTAAAGCTCTTGCCCAAGGAGCGCTACGGCAATTCACTCAGTGGCTGTGCATCGAACATCCAACCTTCCAACGTGCGAAAGTGGATACAGGTATTTGTTCTCTCAATGACACGACCTTCTGATTGCCGAATGTCAAGTTGTGTGTTTGTGTTCCTCGTTTCAAACGGTGTAATCGCCCAGTTGTCCGCATGCATATTTGTCAATGGAAACAGAGAAGCTCGATGACACAACAGCGGTAAACGAGCTTCTTTGTAGGAGGTAAATGTCGATCACTAAAATCAATATATTCTCGTCGGTCGTACGAAAGCAACATCCGACGACAGTCGCTATTTTTAATTTGAACAACATTCCACAAATCCCATATTCTGCAGACGCGACAAACAAGCACGTAACAGCTCAAAACAAGAAGCAAGTTGCTTGGAACAAAAGCAAACTTACCTCAAGGCAAAGTGCGATTTGGGCGAAAGTTTAAGTTAGTACAATTTTTTGTGATGTTTAGGTTGAACTTGCCGAACCAACCTCCGCATTATCTGCACTGCACAATTAACAGGTTGTTCAGATCGTATGCGGTTCTTCGGAGTCATTACTTGCTATTCGAACAACATCACGTTTTGACAAACCTATTCAGTTAAAACGGTTAAAATAAACCAGGTTAAACTTCAACGAATGTTGAAGCGTTGATGGTTTGATTTAATGTAAACGCTCAAGTTGGTTTTACGTTCTCCTGTTTTATAGTTTCGTGTGTGCATGCAACAGTTTGAAGATTTTAATCTAGGACCATTCTTCTGAAAAAAATTTTGTTACAAGAATGTTGCGCACCAAGCCCAAATTCTTATTTCATGTTTTCTAAGAAAAATCAATGCTTCTAGGTCTTAAATCTTCACACAATGACACAGGACTGCAGTTTTAGCACTTAGAGTAACATTTCGGAGCAATGCAACCCCAACAGCAAACTGATTGCGTCAAATCTAATACTTTCGCTATGATTTGCCGTTTGTTACTTTTGACAGACAAAGCACCAAACAACAAATCCCTGAGAAAATATTTATCTGAACAGACGCGCCAAAACATTTGCCACCAAGTCCATATATAGTAAAGTTTTACAATGAATCGAGGAATCGCGGTAGTTGCGCGAGTTCCGGCGACGATTCTTATAACGATCGAAAAATTAATTGCTTGCTTGTTTACGTTTTGTGGAGTTCGCTTCATAACATTTAGGTCTTGTAAGTAAGGTGTCAACCGAAGCAGCAAAGTCGTTCTTTACCACGCGTTCGGCCACTGCAGTATAGTCGTGTTCTATCATTTGATTAATTATTCAGAGCGTAGTTGCGTGCTATTCTGCCGATGCGCTTAAAGCGTTGTAATTTCACGAAAACTACAGTTTGTACGTGCATGCTGAACTGGGCTAGCAATATTCAGTGAGCTGTGGCGCTGAAACGTTGAAAAAAGAGCTTTAGTGGGTTTTCCATTATTTGCTTTACTGGCATTCGTTTCTTTTTCTGTTCGTGACTGAATTTAATGCCGCTTTGTTTATTTTCTTTATTTTGCAAATATGAG
>JGI24159J19872_10005696_pt1 | contig 16135 bp, 13 predicted proteins | sample Ectturendosymbi4_FD_19872 | JGI IMG/M metagenome (IMG submission 19872) | reverse complement strand
GGTTCGTTGTAAAAAGGAGAGGATGTTGTTGCAACCTCTCCGGTGGTGTTGCGTTGATTGTGTGATTCACCACGAACGGGATGTGTGCAAAGAATAACACCATTATATACGTACGGCGAGCAAGCAATAGTAAGAGAGATTGTGACGTAGAAGCTCTGCTGATAGTAATGTGTGAACGATTGAACATGATGACTAGCGTACGGCGTACGCGAAGAGAAATTGCGACGCATGATCTTTGTTGCTTGCTGCCACGGTGCGAAGCTTTGCGCATATGCCGCTCGAGATTTCCGATTGCAACACTATACTTCCAAACTTGCGGCATTCTCATGGAACCGTTATAACCTTTTGACTTCTGAACCTGCAAGGGCTAGTGATTTCAGACCACATGTCTTCTTTGCAGTTAAATCACATAGAATCCGTGAGCTCACAGTTGCTATGATTGATCAAACTTCAAGTGGTTTCAACTTGTGTTGTCATAAGAAGTACTCTTTGCCTTCTACACTAATACTGTATAGGCTATGTGAAAATCTATTAGAATGCTATATAATGCATCATAGACATCATATACAGCTCTGAAATGACAGGATTTTTTATTTTTATTGCTTGATTTAAATCAGGGGTTACCAACCTTTTTGAAACTGTGAGCTACTTCTTGTGTATCGATTAATGTGAAGGGCTACTAGTTTGATATACATTTCCGAAATTAAAATTTTGCTGAGTTTACTTTCAATTATTTTATAATTGATATTCGTTGATGTGAAGGCATTGATCATGCTAATGCTATTTTTAGAACAGGCCCGCGGGTGACCTACTTGGTCCTTGCAGGCAACCTGGTGCCCGCAAGCACCATGTTGGTAATCCCTGATTTAAATCATGATTTTTATTGCATGATTTAAATCATGGTTTAAATAAATCAACCCTGTTTGGGAGCATGTCAAAGCACTTCCATCACACAAAATTGCAGTCGTGGTCCCACCCAGGTGGACCAACTCAAAAGAACCATGCTTTCAAACAGCCTCTGAGCCACAGAGAGGATTCTTATTCCAAGACCTAATATTATTAAACTCACCCTAGGACCACATTTTTAGATCATGTTGAGAATGTAAATTTGAAAAAAAAAACATTAATTTACATTGGCAGGAACATTAATGATAAGCAAAAATGTAAATTTATGTCTTCTGAGGACAATGGACAGCATGCCCTGGACACAGATCTACATCCACCGGTACTGAAAGTGTTGAGGACCACAAAAGCCACTTGAATGTTATCACAAGGTGGTCCCAATGATGCTTGGGAGCCAGTGAAAAATAGCAAGTGCCAACTCACACATTTTTGTAAAAAAGAAACTTGATACATATCTGCTTCTTAACAGCCTTTAGGTCTAGTGCAGCTATGTCCAATCCAAATGGCTTACTGGGCCAAAAAGTATGTCACTATCTTAACCAGGGCTGCACATTGAATGACATATTATTGAGGGCTGCACGTTGAATGGCTTACTTTGATCTTAGCAAACTAAATTTAGCTTAAACTAATACACTGAAAGTGTGCGAACCTAACTGCAATGGTAACAAAGGTGATGAAGTGGTTCTGAGGACCACCTGCATCAAAAATGTCAAATTCAAGATTATCAAAGCAAGGACAGGTTGTCAGTATGTGGGAAATTTTACTACAGCCAAAACCTAAACTGGGCCGCATGCGAGCTGCGGGTTGGACATAGTTGGTCTAGTGCAATTGGTTGTTGAATTATCATTAAAGTGACTATCGTGATCCTGCCTATCATCATGCCTGCCTGCACAAATGGGGTATGGCCTCCCCTACAGCCTGTGAGTGCAGCGCAAAAGAACAAACCATCGACCATGTTGTCCTCCAATATCCAATCCATCAACTTCCCCATGGACTGCATGGCCTGACGATTCTGGATGATGAAACAATCAAATGGCTGCTCAACACCTGCCTCAAAATCTAGTGCAGCCTAGCAGTGGACACAACAACTTGCTCAAACAAAGAAGACCATGCCAAAGGCAAAAGGAACACTCCACAGAAATGGAGCATCAAACTGATATAAAAGAAGAGAAAAAGATTCTTCCAGATGCATACCACATTTCATAACAATGCAAGGCACTCAGACATTGCAGATTATACATAAAGGGATTAGCATGGCACTTTTGGCAAGAGAAAAAATTGAATTATGTTGTGGAACTTAGCATGGTGCCCTTCACAAAAACGTAGTATATTCTGCAATGTACCTTGGTACCAAATGTGTTAGTAAACGAGTGGAGAAACACTGTTCCAGCTGATTGGCTTTCCTGACAGCTTCAAAAATATGTTCAGCAGTAGGTTGTGAACAAGTTGTATATTGATGTTTGTAATCATACGGCAAATCTTCTGCTATATTGGTGATTGTGAAATACACTCCTGTATATCGTCGTACCATGTCTTGAGTATATGTCATTAAAGTAGCATAATTTCTCAAAGCATTTTCTTTTTTTTGTTGGTCAAAATTGTAGAAATCCTGTCAGCATGATATTTTCTAGGAAAAAAGTTGTTTTCAGCAAGATTGTTCACTGAAATATCAACTGACATTGTTTCTTCTGTCATGAAAGTTGCTAATACTGTATCAGAATCTCTGCTTTTGTTTTTCAGGCTGGCTAAAAAGTTGGATATTCCTCAACTTCCAGAAATGACATTTGGACACAACAGACTAGAAATCAGACATTCATCTGGTTTTTCAATTGATTTTAATGCTGTTGCTGCTCTGGAATTAGTAAATAACAAACAAGACTTGATGAAAGTTGCAGTAGCTGAAGAGTGGTCAGAAAGCAGGTGCTCATTAGTGTGTTTTTAATAATTATATAAATTGCTTTAAATCTGTACTGATTGTAAAAAGTATTGAAGTTTTGCATGGCTTAGTGTTGATAGCTGCACTCTAATTTCAAGTTAAGTTAATATGTATGATTCTGAGCTACAAAGCAATTTGACAATTAATTTAAGTCTTAGGAACAGTATGAGTATGGGAAACAAGCTAGTTCAAAACAAGATGGCTGTCTTCTCATCCCTTGGGCAACCAAGTAAATTTGACATCATTCTTGGATGTGATGCTGTGTGCTCATCTTCTGATGCACTGAATGATATGTTCCTCTGTTTAGCACATTGTTGGAAACATGCTGAAGGGTATATTTCTTGAGTCAAAAGAATTTTCAGATAGTGGTGTCTGAATTTTTCCTGATTCTAACTGATTTTAGGTTCATGTGCAATTTTGTAATACTAACATGTTTGGCAGACAAAATCACAACTAGTCTCAGTGGTGAACATCAGTTGATGTCATCACTGGGGATTTTTTCGCTGAGGCATTTCGGTCATTTTTTACTGAGACATTTTGGTCACTGAAACATTTCGGTACTCACAGTTGTATTAAAACCCACCATAGCAGTGTTCATTAGCCTATATTTTCAGACATTCTTTTGAAATGACTGAAAACATTTTGGTCTGTGGCTGTAAAATCACTGAAAAAAAACAGCGTCAACATACTTGATTACTACTAGAACTTGACTGGTGAGGCTTTTTTGGGTCAATGCTGGTGTTTTTTATTGCCGATAATTATGCTGATACCGATATTTTTGCCTTTTGGCAAACCAAAGTTGAAAGACATTACAGTGCATTTTTTCCTTCATTATGTGGGCCACATAAACAAATAGAATAATTACACAAGTTACAAATGAAAGAGCAGATTGTGGTAAGTTAGGAACACACTGTATTATAAATAAGCAACAAAATGTTACAAATGACACAAGCATGAGAGAAAAGAGTAGTTATGTAGATAACATTGTATAAATGACATAAATTGAAGATGACGTATTATACAAACAACAGTTATGGAATCCATCCAAAAATGTAGTATAACAGGTTAAAGACAACAGAGTTGCAGCATGTTAGTTAACAATTTATGAGTAGTGTTGCGATCGGAAATCCCGAGCGGCATGTGTGCAAAGCTTCGCACCGTGGCAGCAAGCAACAACAAAGATCACCCAACGAGATCACTCTATTATTGCTCGTTCGCCCCACGCATATTTTTGTTCTTCGCGCACATCCCGTTCATGGTGAATCACACAATCAGCGCAACGCCACCGGAGAGGTTGCAACAGTAGCAATTTACCATAGGTAGTCGAAACAGAAAAAGAGAACAGCGTTGTTAATAATAGCCATATTATAATAAGTAACCAAAAAAAGTTAATAACATTTCTTCAGCAGTATCGTAACGTCATGACCCTCACACATAATGCTACATTGCACTACATATTAAACTAACTCACAATATGTATTCATGCACTGTGGCGGGATGTTTTCATTCTTTGTGGCTATTGCAGTCTTTATCCTTAAAACTCTGAATCAGTGGTTGGCAAGTTACGGCCTAAAAAAACATCCCTTATGGGGATTAATTACTTCATTATCAATTTTCATATGTATCTGGAATTAACAGTGCTTGGCTAATTTCCAAAAAAAAAATTTTATGATGTTCTAACAATTAAGTCAACATTTTTGCATGTGTGGTTTAATTGCTCAACACCATTATGCGCTGGATTTTTTAGTCAATAATGTAGGGAAACTTTTAGGTTTCCTTTGACAGATGGAAAGCAGTTAGTAGCAGAAAACAAAATACAGGAATATGGGCATAACAGAGGCATTTTTGGGAGTATTATCTGCAAGTCGAACTTGAAATATTTGAACAACGTCACAAACTCTTTTCTCTGTACTAAAAATTTACACCCTTCATTTGAAATTAATTTTGTGCCAGGCAGAACAACGATATCGTTGCTGAAACAATGAAGCCGTTTGATTGGACATTTACCACGCGGTACAATGGTTCGATTAACGATGATGGTCAGAAAGTAAAGGTGTGTGTCAGGCTTCCGTTGTGCTGCGTAATAAAAAGACATTTAGATGTTGCATTATTTCCGCTGAATCGTAGGTGAGTCAGCAATTGTTTTGCTACATTGCTTTGTAGTGTGCTAGTTGTTTGCTGCACAGCAATATGTATCTTATAAATCGTAACTCTTTTCAGGTCAGCGAGACCCAAGAAAGGATTAACATTGAACGACTAAAAACAAGGGAAAAAATATTGTTTTTCGAGCAGATGATGTTGTTTGAAGACGAGCTTGCTGACAACGGCTGCGCTCAGCTCACCGTGAAAATTGTGAGTGGAATTGATCGATTTGCTGTCACGCTTCGGGACTCGTGTGTTTGGCTGCGTTTAATCTACCTCAGGGGTTCCCAAACTTTTTACGATCTCGTACCACTCGGGCACCTCGTGTTGTCAACGCGTACCACTTCCTCCAGAACAGCTAATTTGATCGAGTCTTAGTTTAGTCAGAAGAATAGTATACACTGGAACAACAATAAAATACCACAACCAAATTTAATGAGATTTTTGTTTGCTCTCCACCAATTTGTCGATGCGTGGTATGAATTTGCTAACAGCGCATCGAAAGTCATAATCTTACGATACAGTAGGAAAATTCATTTATTTAGAAATAATGCCCGATACGTAATACGCAAACTCGAAAGCTGCGAAGCCAGGTTTTTGTAAAAAATGAAAATTACTCGCGTACCACCTGGAAACCTTCGCGTACCACAGGTTGGGAACCCCTGATCTACGTTGTACATGAAAGATGCTCACCTTTTTTGCGTGCTCTCGAAGTAGACGTCCTGTTAGGCTGTACAGATCATTTGCCCAATTCACCAAAGCTAACTGGTTTTGGTAGTTGTAGTGTGGCACAACCTCTACGAGAGAGAATTCTCTTCGAGAAAAGTCTTGAAAAACCAACAGGGCATGCACGAACGTGCAGGGCTATAGGAGGTCCTACCGAACAAAGTGGGAAGCACTGGCAGACAAAGATGTAAGAAAGACCTTTGCAGACAGCGTGTCGTTCTTGCTCCAAGAACTCCTGGAATAAAACATCGGAGCTGGAGTGGCAACTATTCAAAGCAGCTGCAGCACCACCTGCTGCTGGATGTAAAAGATGCCATTCAAGCAAAGCAAATAACCTGTGCAGTATGTGTATATAAGGCATTGTTTCGAAACAAAACCGAACCCTTTTGCATGCGCCGTGGCGCGAAAATCCGCAGCACTCACGGTGAAAAAGTCCAAAATGCAATCTTGGGAAGATTTCGGGCGTAAACCAGATTCCAATTACTAGCAAGGCAACAAAGTGTTCTGNCAAACCACCCGGCGTCTCCTCGGCAAAAAGTCTAATGTTGCTANATCCATCATTGACCAGAATGGTGTCTTACTCATCAATGAGGGCATCTGTAGCAGATGGAGAGAGTATTTTAAAGATCTTATGAACTCAGTCACTCTCCCACCATCGGATGCGCAGAAGGTACAGTTGGGGTGGAAAATACCATCACTACAGCCGAAGTCTTCGTAGCTGTCAAAATATGCTGCCAAGCCTGTGAAGGCTGCAGGTTGTTATGAAATCCGACCTGAAATGCTCAAAACTTCGAACAGAGGCGGAATCCTGTAGCTGACTCGGGTATGTCAAGTGGTTTGGTGTTCTAGGAGGAAACCGAAAGATTGGCAAACTTGGTTGATCATCCCATACACAAAAAGGAGACAGGAGAGAATGCACGAACCACCAGGTCATCTCCTAATCCTTTCTGGAAAAGTGTATGTCAAGTGGCTTGAAGAAACATGCTGAGAAATAATGGGACCACAGCTGGAGAATATCCAGTGCGGTATTCGTCCTGGCCTTAGCACTACGGAGCACAGACCAAATTTTCACTCTCCAAAAAATTTTCCAGAAATCTTGGTGTAGTATGCAAAAGACGTCTACGCAGGGTTTGTCGACCTCGAGAAAGCATTCGACCAGGTCTCTGAAAGCTTTGGGGAGTGTTGCGAGACTACGGTGTTGACAGCCGCCTTTTACTGTCCGTCAAGTCGTTCTATTCCTGCTCAGAAATTTGGGTCCGTGTCGGCGAAGTTAAATTACAACTGTTTACCGTGGGTGTTAGACTGCGACAAAGGTTTGTGCTGTCCTGTCACCACTCCTCATCTATATGATATGGATAAACATTCACAACTGAGTCGACGAGGATATCATACTGTAAGTGGCAGGATCAGCCGTTTGTTTTTTGTGGACGATTTGTTACTGCTGGCATCATCTTGAACAGGGCATTCGACATGCACTTGATCGGTTTTCACCAGCGTTCTGAAAATTAGCACTAGACTAAGGCATTATGTCTATCCAGAAGCCCAAGCCAGAGCGCGCTGCAAGCAACAATACTCTGCAGGAAGTCGAGATGTTCAAGTAGGTTGGGTGAGACGCAGACTGGTAAAACAAACACAGTTCTGCTTGATCTTTATCGCCCTGTGGTAACAACACAGGAGTTTTCAAACACAGCAAAGCTGTCAGATTTTAAATCTGTCTATGTGCCGGCCCTCGCCTGTGATCAAGAATCTTGGATAACAACTAAAGAGTGCTGTCAAAAGTACAAGCGGCAGAGATGGGATTTTTGCAAAGAAATAACGGCGTGACGCTTGAATGTCGAGTCCCTTCACCCAGTGGAGAACTCAGCTATGATTGTTCTGCCACGTGACCAGAATGCCCAGGAAAGATTGGCAAGGCAAGTCCTACTGGCCTCACCCAAGTGAGAGCTGCCCAGAGGTCGCCGAAGAACCAGGTGGCGTGATTACATCTCCGACTTTGCTTGGTCCAGTCTTGGTGTGGAACCAGTAAGACTATTTTCAATTGCTGAAATCTGTGAAGTATTACGATTCATCCTGGGGCAGATGCCCCCGCGATCCTTCCTATAGGTCAGTGGTTCTCAAAGTTTTTTCGCATTCCTCCCTGACAAACCCAAACTCTGTCAATTCCTCCCCAACAAAGATCACAAATGATAANTGCAAAAAATTCACACTACCTGCTGTGAAAAAACAAGACGATCATGAACCAAACAGACTCATATGAGATCAGTCACTGCAGTTAAAGCAGCATATACCTGCAAGTTACTGCGATTGCTACCTGACAGGCGCACAGTCCGCTTGATCATGGAACTGGTTGGTAATTGCAGCTCCACGATTGCCACTGACAACAGCAAATGGAGCAGTTTATGACGCCTCAAGAACGATTTCCCACAGGAATCCGTCCTGGTACCTTTCTCTTCAACATCTACATCTCTGAGCTGCCAACCACCGTCCCCAGAAAGTATGTATATGCCAACGACCCAGCAATCATGTATACTGGTGGTGACTGACAAACAGTGGAAGGAGTTCTCAGCAAAGACATGGGCAAACGTAAGTGAATGCCTCCATATCTGGATGTTAAAGCTTGGTACTACAAAAGCAGTGTTGGCAGCAGAACTGTCGTCAGAAAATCTTCAATAAGGGGGATTTACGTTTTGCAGGGGGAATTGACATTCTAAAACAGACAGAAATTCCACTGATTTATATTGTTTCTGATTTCAATTTGGGGGACTGGGAGTATTGTTTGGGGAGGCTTAGCCCACCAAGTCGCCAGACTGGTTGGCAGTCGTCCACCTCAACAACAAGGAAGTTACACGTGAGCTGAAAATCAACCACAAAAACAAAACCCTATCTCTTTGCTCCGACCCCACATACTTCGGAGCAATTTTGGACAGGACACTCACGTACAGCCGACACCCCGAGTCACTTTGCAAAATGTTGACGTCATGTGTTGCAATTCTTGAGGCGGCTTGCTGGCTAGGGTGCTGGAGCAACAACGTTGCGAACAGCCACCTTAGTCCTGGTACATTCAACCGCAGAGTACTGCGCTCCTGTCTGGTGCTGCATTGCCCACGCTTGCCTCAGTGACCCTGCCATTAACGACACCTTGCGGACTGTGACAGGATGCCTGCGTCCTACACCAGCAGGCAATCTCTCTATCCTCATAAGCATCCAACCTGCTAAGCTTTGTCGCAAAGGAGCCAAACTATCTCTAACACCCCGTCCCACGGAGCTTGGATATCTGCTCCAGTCAGCGCTCACCTGTCAATCGAGTGGGAATACAAGGCATCTCGAATCAAGACACCCATTTTGTACCCGCTGCACAACAACTCAGTTCATCTGACGAGAATAACAGAAGTGCTGTGGAATGCGGAAAATTTGGAGATCACTGCGAGACTCCATATTTTCATTCCCAACGCACCCTCCTGGAATGGCCATGCCAGGCACTAGCGTAACCAGCCCAAAAATTTTGGGGGAAAAATGTTTGATTTTAGGCGAATAACACTATTTTGTTTGGGATACCGCCTCTCAAGGCACAGAATGACTGTAAGTTATAAACATCTTGGTGGTACCGTGGACCCCTAGGCCCTGCTGGCTACGCCTATGCTGCCAGAACAGCTTGAGTTCGGCCCAATCACCTCCGCACCGGTGTCGGACGTTTCCACTCCTGTTTGCGCAAATGGGGTATGGCCGCTTCTGCAGCTTATGAGTGTGGTGCAGAAGATCAAACCGCTGACCATATTATCCTCCAATGTGCAATCTATCGACCTTCCCCCTGGAACTGCACGGCCTGACTGTTCTGGACGATGAGACAATCGATTTGCTGCTTAACACCTGGCCCGAGATCTAGTGCAGCTCAGCAGTGCCTGAAAGAACTGGCTCAAACCATGAAGCAGCTCTTGCCAGCATGTTCTTGCATACTGCAGACATTCCAATATAAATCAACCTCACTGTGCACTTTTTATGGGTTGAACAAACTAATAATAAAAACTTAAGGTTTTCACCCACAGCTTTTCCTCTCTGGGATTAAAAATTCGTCCCTTAGGGAGCCAAGTGGCTCCCCTTTGAGAACCACTGCTATAGGTAAAGCGAGTATGAAAATGAATGTCGATATCCAGGAAAACGTGGTGTTCGACTACACGTCAAACTTTAGGTCTTCAATAAAGCAATTGACAAATTTTCGCTTTAGCAACGATTCACGCAAAATGTTGGTCATTTTTCTGCGTTCATTTAGTTTTGTTATTAAACACCATCGCTGCGTGTCATTAGGTTTGCTCATTGAGGTGTTGACCTTCAAACGTTTGAAGCTTTATGTAGACACAATCTTTACATCGGGATTTTGTGTGTTGCAGCGAGTAATGCCGTCGTGCTTCTTCATCTTGCTGCGATTTTTCTTGAGAGTGGACGGTGTTGTGTCGCGAATATTTGACACCAGAATATACCACGAGTTCGGTGCCAGGTACATAATCCGCGAATACACTGAAAAAGAGAAGAAATTTTCGGAAATGCCAGTAAGTTCACCGGATATTTGCCTAACTCCGTGCAACTGACATGTCCTCCGTCAAATCGCTGTATGAATTTGGAGAGCGGTGTATATCATTGTCCCAACCTCATAGCTTCGTTTAGTCAGGGTTGCAGAGTCGGAGATTTTTGGGTGGAGTTGGATTTTTTTGTCCGACTCCGGATGTCCAATTGAATCATTTTTTACATCACACTCCTAAATTGAGAATTCCTGTAGAAATGGAACAATTTCTTTTTTGAAACTTTTGTTGAAACAGGTTACTTGCTCTACCCCACGATCTCCATTGATGTTTACAGCCAAATTTCATTCCCTTTATCTTAAGGAGCCGGAAATTTTGGAAAGGTTTGGAGTCGGATATTTTACCTCCAACTCCGCAACCCTGCGTTTAGTTGCTACTTACAAAACCCTATGTTTCAAATCTTCTCAGTCAGTACGAATAAATTTGCTTCGGCACATACTAAACAGCAATGATTTTACTACCCCTTTTTCGTTTTTGCTGAACTCCAACCTGGCTTGGTACCGCCTTGGTGTGGAGCCAGCTGAATTATCAAAGATTGCTGAAAATTGTGAGGTACTTCCATTCCTTTTTGTGCTGCTGACCCCGCGAATGTCCCCAGAGAAAAAAAAACGGTGTGAAAATGAATGAAACTGTGCTGGAGACAGAACAGCTGTTAAAACTTCTGGGCTTTGCAGTGGAGTTCCATGCAAGATATTTTTAACGCTGTAAGCATATACTGTAGTGCCACAGATGACTCTGCCACAGGTTGTGCAACAATGTTTTTCACTTGTTTCACAATTGTTACTACCACATGTAAATAACCGACAGCTTCCTCGAAGTTCTTTCTGTTCTTCATAGGAAAGCATCACGGAAAATTAGCAAACTTCTTGTGTCAATATTGAGACGTCGCAATTGATTCAAACCACGTGTTAAAAACCTGAAATTGTTCATCGGATCATGCGTAAGCACGAATATTTTTTGAAAGCTGACCGTGGGTTTTGCTTTTTTTCAGAATTTACCGCCAACCGCAATGACCGACGACAACTATATGGACAAAATTTTGAAGTTGCAGACACAGACTGTCGAAAAACTCGAGATCCCCCTCGAACAATCGGCTGAGCCCGAAACTACTAATTTTGAAAGTTCGCCATCAGCGAATAGCGCGGCGACGAGCAGCTCAACGCCCAGTTAGCCAGTGCTTTCCGCGGCTTTTCGGCTCGCGATGCAGTTGACCAATTAGCAGTTCTCCTTTTTCCGTTTCTCGTCGGTGCTTTTAACTTTGCGCCTGGAATGTGGCGTTTTTGTGTGTTGTGGCGCTGGCGTCAGTAACAATGCGACAGTGAAACCAATGTGACGATAAAACCAACGCGGCTTGCCGTATTTGCAGATTGTCGTGACGCATTTGCTACTCGCTATTCGGTTTCAGAGCGCTTCATCAAAGCAGCATTCAGCGTACGTTCGTTGCAATGAACGGCCTGAGTTCGGTGCCACTGCTTTTCGGCAGTGACAAGCCAGGAGTAACCGAGCCAATGTGACGCCACTGGCCAAAGAAAATTTTTTCGTGTCTTCACAACGGTTGGCCAGCTTACCTGCAGTGTAGGTGGATACTATGCGCGTTCGTCAATCGTACGAGAAAAATCGCGCGGAAAACCCGCTTCGCGGTTGCCCCGTCGAACAAAACTCGTGGAGTGATCGGCGGGTTGGCCTCCTCTTGTCGTCATTGTGTGGGCGAACGTTTAATTGTGACTATTACAAACGAAATTTTCTAAGCTCGAACTTGTGGCGAATAGGCGTAGCAAGGGTCCGTGTCCCCTCAAATTTTTAGAATATCTAGTCATTTTGTGCTTTGGGAGGCGGTATCCTAAACCAAATACTGTTTCTAGCCTAAAATCGAAAATTTTGGGCTGGCTACGCTACAGCTGTGGCGATAGATCGGTCATCGGTAGAACATACGAGTCTGAAGCGCTAGGCATTAGGCAACTTCCACCGTACGTGCAGTAGCGCAGTGCTCAAGAACGATGTCTGGTGGCGCTTTTTCGAAAAGAGCCCTGCCTTAGTAAAGAACATGCTTTGTTGAGAATTTGACAAAAAATTCACACGTAAATATAACAGACGACTTGGGCTGCGTTGTGCCGTTGTATCTTGTTTTTTTGCAATTTCGCATGTCAATCATGCTAACATGGCCTGGCGCTACAAAACGTGACTGAGGTACAGCGCCAAAATCACCAGGGAAATCCATCTGGCTTGGTACGTATTACAAGCGACATTACTGCAAGTGATGCATCGTGCTATATAAGTTATAACACAAAGGCATTGCCAAGATCCAAAGACAAGGTCACAACGTTAAGATTTTTTTGCTGTACTCGTCAAGACGTACCAAGATAAAATAACGTAAATTTGCTCATAACTTCTAGCCTGAATTACAAAGCCGATTGATTTGTTTGCGCTCAGTTTGTATGATCTTAGTTAGATCGCTTATGCTGAAAATTTTCTCCTGCGCTTTGCGGAATAAATATGGGTACGACTTGATAAGCTGTATGAAGTTGCAATTTCGGCATTTGTTTGTTCTTGATCTGTCCAAACTTAAACTAAATAGTCAAATGGTAGATCACCGCTTTAACCTACCGTATGAGAATGATTTTCCCGTAACATCACTTGTATGGAAGTGCTTGACTCGAAGAAATTTCTCGAACTATGCTTATTTTTTTAATTTTACGGATTGAACGCAGACTCGTTTTCCGTATCGCAAGGACAATCGAGTAACACAAGAGCACGGAACGGTTAGTCATGCTCCATTAGAGTAGGTGTTAGCACACAAACACTGAGAGGAGCAAAAACATTTTAGCAGCGCCCAGCTTTCACTGTATTCACTCATCGTGATACAGGCATCCGTCAGTGAGAAAAATGAAGACATTCTGACGGATTTTCAGGTAAACTGCTAACAAAAAATAAATCAGTTGGGGTGTTCAGAGGCATGTAAAGTGTATTGAACAAGGTTTCAAACTTTTTGCAAGACATTTAACATAAGGATGACAGCCAATTGTTTCCACTGAATTTAAAGGTATTTCACGGTTGGTGTTCTACTAGTTATATATATTCATTTGTTACATGTTTGGCTTGCACATCGTCTACATGTTGGAGGTGATAGAGGAATTGCAAGAAAATACAGAAATCCTGAGGCACACGGAAGGTTTTGTTTGCTACGCAAGCAAAGGTAATACTGATGAGACGCATACACCGAAACAACAACTACTGCAGTTTCTCACCGTCATACAGGAGCGTTAAATAATTGAGGAAAATTTGTAAAAAGTGTCAAACATTTGAAGCGATCTGATAAAAACGTTAAATGAAGATACGCAACGTTGTAAAAAGCGATGCAGATTGTTTCTAAAACAGGCATCAAACGTCCTGACGCAATGGTTAACTTTGTGTGGGCCAATGCTTATTTACATTTTTGGGTGGCCTATGCAAAGAATAGTTAGCTAGGTATTGTTATAGGAAACGCGTAAGTGTTGGAGACTTTTGATTCCAACATCTGTCAATATATGAAGACTGAAAACAACGAAATACTTCAAAGAGACTGAAGTGATTCCGGACTCAAACGAAAATTATTTTGTTTCTATATTCGAACGACTACAGACGGGCCTTCCCCGAAACAGACGATATTAGACTGAGATACGGCACTGAAGCTCAGTCTGATGTAAAGATAGCACGGGTCAGCACTTGCAGCCCGGCCCGCCTGGAGCTAACAAGAAACCGCACGGCCCGTCTATGCTAAACCACTACTAATTTTCCGGCCCGTGGCCCGTAATATACCGTAACCTCAAAAGCAAAGTAACAACACTTAAGTTTTCAGTTCATTGTCTTTTGGACAATAAAACCACGTAGTCTTAATGGCTGTAGGTCCGCCAGAGCACTTTTGAAAACTTATTCGCTCGCCGCCTGTAACGTGACTCTAACACAGGACAAGTGTATGCTAGGCTGCACTGCACTTGCTTGTAACACACCGAGCCTCAACCTTAAACTCTAACCTAACACCTAATCCTAAACTAGGGGTCCCCAAACAGGGGTACATGTACCCCTGTGGTAGTAGGGGTGCATTTGCCTATGTGAAGGGATATGTTGCAGTTGACTGCATCGCCTCGAACTACTGAGGCAAGCACAAGAGAAAGACGGCAATTCGGAGCATTAACTAACAGGAAAGCAACCAGCAGCAATAGAGCTCCCTCACGGAGTTCACTCTACTACTACTAGGTTGCACTATCACTCTATAAGGATAAGTGAATTGCGATAATTCGCTTGTGGTGACTATCACAGTTACTTTTGGGCACCATCTAGCGGTGACCATATATTTACATGTGGCGCCATCTACCCGCTTCCACATCACTTCTCCCTTCATTAGCTTGAAGTTCTAGTACTTATCATCCATACTTTAACTCTGAATTTGCAAGTTCGACCCTTAGCCTACCCTTTGGTTCAAGACCATCTTCAACGGATGATGTTACTGAGAGGGGCTTATGGCCTTTCTCCCAGGTCCCTTATCGGACGCTATTTGTTGCAGTTGACTGCATCGCCTTGAACTACTGAAGCAAGCACAAGAAAAAGACGGCAATTCGGGGCATTAACTAACAGGAATGCAATCAGCAGCAATAGAGCTTCCTCATTGAGTTCACTCTGCTGCTACCAGGTTGTACTATCATTCTATAGGGATAAGTGAATTGCGATAATTCGCTTGTGATGACTGCCACAGTGACTTGTTACGTACGGGTCTGCTCTTATGTTTTTGCGATGATTTAAATTTGCACATATCTGCAGGCCTATTCAAGTTGCGGGTCCCCACAAAGGCGACAAGCAAGCGAATCAGTCAAGATAATTATTTTTATAGGACATCGATTTCACGTACCATTACGCATCCACAGCGCTGAAATCTTATTCATACAAAATATCCTATCATAAATTTCTTTTATTCCATTATTAAATTAAGTTTCCCTATCAGTACATTCAATGCCCATACGTACTTTTTCGCAATATCTGAAAACGTTTGAATGAAAATATGAATGAAACACTAAGAACCACACATAATTTATTTGACAACTGAGGAAAATCACAGTCAAACGGTCAGAAAACAGTTCTTTTTGTTATGCGAAGTTGTGGCATCCAAAGTTTGGTGTTACATTCAGACAACGATCACATGCAAAATCGGCATCATGTGATCTGCGGCTTAGAACATGGAGGTTAATAAAATTTTAGCAAGATCGTGATGATAAAAGAAATTAATCACTTGACGTTGTGTGGCTGTGTCAGGTAAGAATGTTAATCAAAGAAATTTTTTTCAACACTCTGCTTGTTTAGCCCAGGCGATGGCCATTTGCAAAAAATGGCATCATATAATTTTTACCTAAACACATGGTGGCAAATAAAATTTCAGCGAAATTGCAATGATAAAAAAATCCCAACTACCTGACTTTTGGTAAGACTGTGTCAGGTTTAAGCGTGGATGAACCAAGACTTTCATCAAAATGAGCTTTGCGTGTAGAGTTAAAAGAACGAAAATGTGAGATTCGTTGATTTAAATTATGTTCAAGCAAACTAACTATAACAAGTTCAACGTGAAGTAATTTATCCTTCATCTCAAAGGGAACACTTTCCTGTAGATCCCCCAGAACGTTTGCTTTTCAAAACGGGGCAGTAGGAGATTGAGCGGACGCGCTGTAGCATGCTCGGAAACCTAAACCATCAAGTGACCCGGGTTTTGTGATTTGGAAATGTCCACAGATTATGCGAACTTTTTCAGCAGTTATCATTGATGGCGAAAACGAAAAAATTATTGTGAAGCAATAAACATTGCGATTGTACCCACAAAGCGAGTTTTACA
>JGI24159J19872_10005695_pt1 | contig 16136 bp, 15 predicted proteins | sample Ectturendosymbi4_FD_19872 | JGI IMG/M metagenome (IMG submission 19872) | reverse complement strand
GCCGACTGATGTAACACAAAGTTTTTAATTTACAAAGACCAGACTTACAGAAGTTGTAGGGCTGAAGCCATGCTCAGATTGTTTATCGCTGAGCATTGTTCTACTGTACAGAAACATGCAACCATTTGAAAGAGATTGTCACAAACTTTGTGTTGTGCAAAAATGAGGTAAGCTGCAGTTACGTTGCTCAAAATGTTGACTGATAGAAAATTGTGGGCCGAAAAGTGTGTTGGCCAAGACCACGATTTTCAGCCCATGCTAATTCAGAGCGAGTGCAAGACGAAAAATTAGTATATTGAATAACTTTATACATTTCTTTTAATCATCTTAAAAATAAAAAATTTTTCAACAGAATTTCACTGCTTTTAGCTGAAATTTATGACAAGACTTTTAGCAGAATCTAGCAGTTTTTTGTGACCCATTTAGCAGATTTAGGTCACAACCATCTGGCAACACTGACGGTCAGCACGATACACTCAGACTATCATGGCACGATGCGAACTGGAGAGAGCATGCAGAGAGTAAAGCTAGTAGCAGTGATGCCTTGCCCGCACACTATGATTTAGCACGTGTTGATGTGTTTTTTAAACTTAGGGCCCCACGTTCTTGAAATACTACAGGCCCAGCGCTGCCTTAATCTGGCACTGGTGTCGAGTGATTGGTCAGCGCTGAAATAAGGTGTAGGATCAGTTTTTGTTTAAATGTTGGGTGATGTTAGATTCTTCTGCATGTGTGCCATGGTGATGAGCTCTTCTCTGTAGTTTTGCATTGGTTGTAGCTGGGTTGCAGCCGGGGATTTGCCAAGTGGTGGGGGGGATGAATTTGTACAACCTTCAACACATGAAATAATCCCTTCACAGTAACTGCCATATGTATGCGTGTATTCAATGGATAAAGAGATTACTGCGCGCACCACGAGAACTAGGGGTTCTTCCCAATAAGTGGCATCGCTGTACGTTGACTAACTGTAAGTTTTGCAAATAAGGGGGGTGTTAAGGTTGGGACTCAGAAAAAGGGGGATGTTATGGTTGGAACAGGGACTTCAGGTTTAACTTTTCCTCTTATTCGTGCAACAATCGCATCGACAGTACAACGACTGCGATACAAAGGGGTTGAAACAATTGCTTATTGCATCATAATGACTGTTTGAAACGCCCCCCCCACCTCAGTCGCCGAGACTTTTCCGCAGGGCATTGTTTTCGTCGCTGTTATTGTGACGTTTGCAGCGAAACTGTCGCATATTTTTTACTTCGACGTTTTTCACCGTTTCTTTCCCTCCTTTTATTTATCGACGTGAACGATTGCGATACAAAGCTCGGGGGGGATAATACTTTACTGCATCATAAGTTTTAATCAAATGCGAACAATCAGTGGTGAGAGCAACAATAGCATCGATGAAATATTGCACTTTGATCAAAGATGGCTGGAAATGGAGTCAAGCGATGCTGGACCTGAACTCATCCAGAAGGAAAGAAGGTACGTCGTCTTCCAGTTGCTGCAAAGACCAAGTCGCGTTTATTCACTGAACGATAACTTTTATAAAACATCGAGCGAACGGCACGGACTCTCACCTTCCGTTTGATCCTACCGTAGAAGGTGAACTCCTCAAGGAAGGCGCAGGCGTTCACAACTTCCTGCGGCACATCGATCGATCTCCCGCTGGACACATAAGAGATATCGCGATTAACGATCTCAGGCCACTCTACCTTGTGCGGAGGGTGGGGGGGTGCAGTTTAACACCAGGTACAAGTAGGAACGGTGTGCAGTGGAATTTTATCTGCGATGCAATGACGGCGATTATTTCGAAACGAAGTGTGGCTTCGCAGTTTTTTCATTCATTCATTTTGACAACGGCTTTACCTCTACGGAGGGTCGCGGACCCAAAATACCTCACGGAGCCATCTCTGGTGGCCCTGCTGGCTCCACACCAAGACGGTGCCAAACAATGTGGGAGATGTAGTCACTTCATCTGGTCCTTGGACGACCTCTGGGCCACTTTCCCGTGGGTTTAGCCAGCAGGACCTCGCCAATCCTTAGTAGAGCATTCTGGACACACGGCTGAACCAAAGTAGCTGGCATTGAACTTCACCACCCGGTCAACAAGTTACGGGAAGAGGAAAACAATTTGCCAACAGAACATGAGATATGCAGAAGTTCCCAATAATATCATAAACTTGTGTAAAAACTACTGCTAAAAAACAATTCCTGGTCCGAGTCCACAGCAGCGAGACTCGAGTTGAAGTCGAGTTCATCGAAACTGAGCTCCAGTCAGACTCAGAACTACTCAACGCTGGCAATACTCGAACGATAGTCTGAACTACTCACAACACAAACGAGTCAACACCAGATACCGACCTGGACAGAGCAGCCCCAGTGTGCGACCGGATGTACTGGCCGATCATTCTGACGTAACTCGATAGCTCGTCAGGGTGGAACTGTCTGAGGAGGGTCAGCACCCCTGTGATGAATGGGGGGGCGTCGACCCCGTCGTTGACTTTGCGCATCACGAACCCACCTGGCGATGAACGAGGAGGAGTCGATGACGTTGCAGTGATTTATTTCAAGTCACAGCAGACAATGGCGATGATGAGCGAACAATGAACGTCGCAAATTTCCGTTCGCGCGGCGTGAGATTTACTGCAGCTGGTCACAAACCCCCTCCCAGCAAACCAAACCCCCCACCCGCTCAAGTTCGAGCTGCCAGCGAACATGGGCGTCAGAAGCTGGATTTTGAAATTTTCAGCAAAAAAGGTTGTTTTCTTAGTTTCGAGGGGGAAAAAACAAATTTCACCACTTTTGGCCCCCCCTAGAAAAATTTTTGTAAATATTCCACTGGTGCCCCCCTCCATGGAAAAACCCTTCCGACGGCCATGCCAGCGAATAGACTGTTAACGTCGAGTGTTCGGCCAAGGTGTCAAAACATGGAAATCACATATGAGGCGGTGGTGCGAGGTGAGAGGGAGGAAAGTATGACGCGCGACTTTTCGAAACGCGCAAGAAGTCCTTTACAAGAGCTGATCCCCCCCTACTGCTTCGCACAGCAAACATCGGCGCAACTGTTGCTGCATTCCCAGCAGCGGCAATGCGCACCCAGACTAAAGCAGAACAACGTAATGACAGACAACTACCGGGTGACGCAATCATAATGCGTATTTGTGATGACGCATTTGTGGCAGATAACCGAACAACGAGCAAATCTGGTAAAGAGTGACGATTGAAGTTCAACCCGCAAGTTTTTATCCCCAGCAGCACGGAAGTACACGGTCAACCATTCTCAATCACTGGTTGCTTGTTTTTAGTCTCGCCACTTCGTCAAATCCAAACTTTACACTTGTGTCAGTTCGTAAGCTTCGCAGTTTAACAGCCATTAATGACGAAGAAACTGCCATTAATGACGAAGAAACTGCTATTAATGACGAAGAAACAGCCATTGATGACTCATTAATGATGGAGTTCGCTATGGTAACCAAATGAGATCCGGAAAGGAGAGGATGCAGGTCAGATGTTCATCATTTTGTGAACCTTCCAATTTTCTCTCAGCACAATAATCTCATCACTGCATTCGTTCCGAGCTTGTGCTTGTTTAAGGTCACCTTCACACAGACCGTGTTTTTGAAAAGCTTTGAAAGACCTCACAAAACGAAACTGTCCAGGGTTAGGGCCATGCTGACTTAACAACCTTTACGAAGATGCAATGACATCCACACGACCTTCACAGTCACTGCCTGTGAAGTTTCTTGGAAATGGTCAAAGTACGAAAAAATATCGCTATGTACATTTCTGACTTCAAAATTCCGGACATGAAAGCAAATTAAAATATTTCGATGCCTTTGATAACAAAAACCTTGGGAGTCATAACTGTCTTATGCGGCAGTTGTCCCTGGTGGCTGGTCCCCCCATTCCCTGGCCAGTGGCCAAGACCCCCTTTTAGCCGCAATGATGCAATAGCCTCACCTGCCATTACACTTACAAGCTAGAGCGACAACAACTGATGAGATGTTCAAGTGTTTCTTTTCCTGCGAGAACGTTGGTTTTTAAACAATAAACAACCAGTGAAAGCAACACTTGGGCACTGTTCTTTTTCGCTGAGACATTTCGGTCATTTGTCTCACAGTTGTATTGAAACTCGCCATTGCAGTATTTCTAACCTATATTTCCAGACATTCTGACCGAAATGACTTAATTTTTTTCGGTCAATTCAAAAAACGTTTCGGTCTACGACCGAAAAACAACAGCTTTGGCGCAAAGCACGAACCAATGTGAGACACTTACAGATCGGTTTGCTATATTGAAGCTTCTGGAGCTGCTGGATTGTGAAGAGAAAACACAGCAAGGAGAAATGAGGGAGGCGTCTGCACAAGAACAACAAAACAATTAGCAAAAGCGCAAGAACACTCATTTTGATAATGGACAGTTAGAAAAAATGTTTTTCTCCTATTTTTCAACGGACTCACAAAACGCATGAGTGCATGTGGTCGACAATGTAACGCATGAGTACATGTGGTCGACAATGTAACGCATGAGTGCATGTGGTCGACAATGTAACGCATGAGTGCATGTGGTCGACAATGCAACGCATGAGTGCATGTGGTCGACAATGCAACGCATGAGTGCATGTGGTCGACAATGCAACGCAAACCAGATGTTTGGAACCGGATCCGGATATTTGAGTTCCGGCTCCGCAACCCTGGTTTACCCGAACTCACAAACAATCCGATGACTCACTTGGTCGTGACGTAGATCTTCGTGAGGGGATCTCCCATCCCAGTCGCCTCAAGAAACGTCGTCAGCTCTGACATCATGGGGTTTTCCTCTGAGGGGTAAGGTTTGGTGGGGTCCTGGTAATGTGCCCGGGTGGCGGTCATCAGAGCCCTGCAACCACCAATTAATGGTTGAACCACTTTGTTTACAGCAATTTCCAATTTTTACACAATTTTCGGGACTTTTTCCGTTTCCACCCACAAAGGAGGCGATAGTTGTGTTTGATGGAAGAACAGTTCAAAAACTTTCAAAAAGTTTGACACGTATCTGGACAGAATTATACCGCATCGCGTTGCCACCCCTCGAAAAAAAGGGCGTCTGTTGCTGCGAGAGCACGACTGTTGCGAAAGGGGCGCGGGGTGTTTCCATGGCGACGCCTGGTTTGAGCGAAAACCAAACACGAAACACATTCCTGCGTGACGTCAGCACCCGCATGCAGTGGTGGGGTAAGTTGTGTGGGGACCCTGGTTGAAATTTAGAAAGGGTCCATTCCGATATATGTATTACATACATAAAAATGCCGTTAATAGGGTGAAAGCACTAAGCATCAAAAAAGACGAAGCAAAAAACGTGCTGGCGTCGGCAAAACGGGCGAGTCTGGCCCCACTTCAATCGTGATGGGGACTTGTAAGGGACGAAATATCTAAACATACATGCTGGAAATGACAGCAGGCATGCCCGGGAAATCGAGACTACGTTGATTTTCACTTTCATGAAAAGATTTGCTGTTCATTCCTGATGAATGGCTCGACATGAAGCTGCGTCATCAATCGTGATTAACGTCGACAACGGCTGCCTGGATCAATAATTTCGTCACCCAAGCAATGAGGGTTGTTTCATTAAATCCATGGAAATCCAACAATACTCAAAACATGAAACACTTGTTTTGCGCGTCAATACAATTGCTTTTTCAGAAGTCCTACCCCCCCATGAAGTTGAATGCGTTTCGTGCGAAAAACATGAAAGACCCAATTCAGCAACATCACCCACCTGTTCATGTTGTCCAGTCCAGAAGCGAGGAACTTGGAGTGAAACCTGCATGACGAGTTCAGTTCGTTCGCAATCAGACGCTTCAGGATTTGGATCTGACCAACTCTCATTATTACTTCAATGAAAGTCACTGAGGTTCTGCTCATCCTCTGCACTACGCTCGTGTAAACTCTGTTCGGGTTCTCTGCAGCGTAATAACAAAACCAGTCAAGGATAATTTCCAAACAAGCGTGCTATGCGTCTGTGAGCTGCCTTCATGTGTTTGTGCCTCACGGAAAACAACCAATTTTGCATATATTTGTTTTCGAGATCCCAACGAACAAACAACAGCTTATGTTTGAACCGAACCCAGCAAGTTACGGTGTGAAACCAAAGTCCTGGATAGAAATGAACCCGCGACGATTTTAAATGAACCCTCGACGAACTCAAGACTTGGCAAAACAATCAGAGGTGCTTGGTTTTACAACAAAACGTTGTTTGAATGGATCCACAAGTAAGGTCATCTGAGGTCAAGCAAGGTCATCAGCATAAAAGCTGAAAAGTCGAAGATCGGTTGTTTCATGAAAGAGACAGAAGTTAATGAAACCAACATCACTTTGTTTGGACACTTTTTCTTGGCCAGGCCCTGCTGGCCAAGTTGGCCGGGCAGCAGGCCCGAAAGTCACTCACCGACAACTCTCCGGTGAGGCGTGATGCGTTGTGTGAACTCGGACAGCAGGCTGAGCCACTCGTTGCTCTGCACGATGCTACCTCTGACGATGCGAATGAACTGCTGGAGCTCGCGCACGATCATGAAGCTGAACAGGCGGTCCAGGCCGCACAGGCCATACGTCCCCAGGCCCTCCTGTATGCTGCGGAAATACGGGGCTTCGGTGGGCCGGAGCATTGTTAGCAAACCCACAAGAGGCAGTGCATCGCGTAGCGACTACATCTAATAACGACGAGGGACAAGTTATCAAGTTTGTCCTGGCACTGACCGAGCCTTGTGTTAACTTGAAAATACAATAACACAACAACATTCAGATAACCTGTCACGACAAGACCAGAGTGGAGCGGCCGGGTTTCGAACCGACACCCAATGACCTTGGACGAAGCTATTACCAAAATTACGGCTGAGTGTTGAAGATGCTTTGTTAACAGCAAAGAGAAAGGCTGCAAACCTGGAGAACAGCTGCCTGTCAACAACTTCTTGCTTTGTCTTGCCATCGTACCATGTGCCAAGCATGTCGATGTATGAAGTCGTCCTTGAAAAACAACAATGAGACTTTAACATTTTGTCAACTAATAATGTTATTTGGAATGAAGGCTTTTGAATAAACCTACAAACAAGGTTGCATCTCAAAGACTGAACAGCGCGTTTGTTTTGAAATGCAAACCCAATTTCGGAGATCAGCAAAACTTATGCAGAATAGTTTCTGTAAAGCTTTATAGTAACACTAATGTTTCGACCAAAACCTTGGCCAATCTACAACATCTACAACAAACCCAACTTTAGAACCTTTCAATGCGTTGATAGGTGGCAAGGCAGACAAACCAGTAACACCGACCATCGCTGGTCCCCTCAGAAGGATTGGGGAGGAAAATAGGAAGGATTGGGGAAGAAAATAGGAAGGATTGGGAAGGAAAATAGGAAGGATTGAGGGGGAAAATAGGAAGGAATGGGGAGGAAACAGCGACCGCATTGTTACCGCGTGCAACTCACGTCATTACGTTAAAACTTCTTGATAAATCTGAGCCCCTGCCAAACTCAACTAGTTTGTACTACACTCGTAAATCCACAAGAATTGAAAACCACCTAAACATTTATTATTCTTGTATTTTAAGAATTGCGTAAGCGGACTTCTGACTGAGACGGGCCTGGAACNAATCAGAAACGTAAAATGTGTCGACCGACCGANTNGTGGATTCCGGTCATAGTTGAGTGCNGTGGTTTAGAGTAGAACTTTTTGCAAAACCCAAACTGTTGCAGGGTTGTACTTTTAAAATNACCTGGCGGTTCAGTCGTCACTGCTTAAACAAAAATCACTGCATCAAACTTGAGACGCAATCACTCGCTCGTGNGAAACAGAACACTCCGTTTGAAGCTACAGCTGCATCCAGTGTTGAGCATGAACAACAGACATACCTTCCATCAGTGATTCTGAGGATTTCTCGGGCCAGCCTCCCAATGAAGTTTATGGATCCATCCACGGGCTGGAATCTTGGAATGGGAATCTCTTTGGACTGATAGATGCTCTCATATCATGCACCTTGCCGAAGAAAGCTGGTATTAATAATTGCCGTAAAATCTCAACGCAGAAACTACACATCACATTCTAGGCGTTGCGTTGCTTCGCAGTAAGAACTTTCACGGTTGATGACGTGTTAAACCACAAGTGGTTTTCATCCACGTGGAACGGATACGGTTGATTGATATATGAGTGAGCTTTTAATGCAGAAGCTCATTTTTGAAAGAAAGTGCAATTTGAGAAACGCGGGATCCGACAAATTCGATCCTTGACGAAAGGCCTCCTGCGCAACTTTCAAATGTCTTTGAAAAAACAAGATTGAAACATCTAGCAACTTTTTACCATATTTGCCCCCGGTTGTAGAAAGAAAGGAAAATCTCGTTAATATCGATTTATGTGTTCCCTTTGGAGTGTCGCGGTGGGTCTGCAGCGCCCATCTCCACTTACTTGCGCCATGGGCCACGCGGGTACTTTCGCAGTGAATGCTGCACTGGTGGCAAGTCTCAGCACCGCGCTTGAAGCTTCCCTTGCACCCTCCCATCAACGCTGAGCACGAGGCAGGACAGACTGCAAGTACCGTAAGTCTTCGGTGTGACCCGACCGGGAATCGAACTCAACCCATCAGCTTAGGTGGCGCGTGCTAACCAACTGTACTGCACAGCCTCCACTTATAGTAAGGCATCAGTTAGATTGACATAGTTTTCACTAATTGCAGGTTAGGTGTGAATTGTTTTGAAACTCAACAACCAGACTGACCTTTTGTCGGAGGAAGCTGTTACATTCCTGTTCAACGTTGTAGTTGATGATTCTGGACATTTCTCTCTGCCAGATCTTCAAACCGTATATGTTGACGTAATCCTGCGTTTGCATCAGAACTATTTTGGTGAAACATGTTTTTTCTGCCCGGAAGTAAAAGCAAGAAAGGTTTCTTTACCTGAATATATTCGAACGATCGTCGAAAACCTTCCATTGTTTGAGACAAGGCCTTCAACCTCGGCATCAACTCGCTGACCTGAATAGAAGGATGCACTTCGCACAGGTTCGAAATAACTAACCCACGACTGTGTTATGCTGGCCCCAAAGAGGGTACCGTCATTACATGACACAGGGACGCCGGGGAGCGAGGGCATTGTACCCCTGCTTTTTCAAAAGGGGCAACGGGAGCGGAGGTGCATTTTCACAACAGCATCATTGGTCATTTCATGGTTTATCAAGATCGACTTGAAACATTTTATTGCAGCTATTCGCACACCCAGAACATTTCGTTTTTTACAAGCTTCCATTGCCCTCAACTTTTTACTGCCCCCCCCCACCGCTGCTCTACCGCTGTTCCCGGCGTCCTTGACATAAAAGGCCAACAATGACTTTAGCCAAGACTTTACGCTTTGGCTAAAATCATTCACCCCATGACTGGCAGCAAGCAAACACACGATCTTGCCTTTGCTCTTGGGTTGAACTGCAGGGTCCTATGCATGGCTGCAGCCACCTGCATCACCAGCTCTTTCTCAATACCATCTTCGAGGAGTTGCTTTGGGTCGATCTTGATTATCCCGACCAACGTGCTCTTCATCATCATCATCCCCTCGGTGAAGACGGAGATGTTGTGCGTCAGCTTTGCCACCTGTCATCAACACATTGCTTCTATCACGTGACTTCCCTGACCAATGAGAACAGTGCACGTCACGCTTGATCAGAAGACTTTGACTGATCTCTTTTATGCAGAATAACAAACCGCAGATAAAAGAACAACATTAACAGTGATGGACTGGGTGGAGCTTAATGACGTATGTCAAGGGCCAAGTGGAACAGAGTTTAAATTCGCGATAAACTTCGGTGTTACATCGCTTACTGGGGTTTGGCAAGCTTTGAGGTTCAAGTAAGTACACTCCACAATATGGCAAGCAAGGAATTTATCGGTTATTTTTAATAGAAAGTCGATTTCACGTAAAATTACGCATCATCAGTCCTGAAAATTGCAAGCAAAGCTTATGGGTGAAAAGCTGAAAGGCTAAAGTAAGATGTATTTTCCGGCTTTATTTGTTGAGACATCAATCAGTTTAGTTGCTCTGATTTCTGAGCTTGTGTTATGATTTATTCATTTTGTCTTTGGGTTTGTCTGCTTTTTCTTTGCTGGCAATTTTCAGGACTGAAGATGCGTAATTTTACGTGAAATCGATTTCCTATTAAAAAGTGTGTCGATCGATTCCTTGCTTACCCCCACTGTGGTGAGTGCTACGTACTTGAACATAGACATGCGCAAGTTTGAATCATCGAAAAATGAAGAAAGCAGAGCCCAGTCGGCTGAATTCTCGAAAACCTTCAGCAAACCTAGAACTTTTAATTGTTGTAAGCCTTGCGGTTGACAGGTTCTGTGGAAAAAGTCAACTTGAGGCACAAGCGAAAGAACAGAAGTCCGGATCGCAGTTCGGGGATGTTCGCTCATGGCCCATTACCCTAAAGGCAGCATTAAACGTAACAAGATTTTGCGAATTGCATTCGCATTTGAAACCCACACTGCGAGAATTATGTACCGAGTGTCGCTGGGCAGGAAGATAGTCGTTGTGTTGATAAGCAAACCAATGCTGGTGCGAGCCTGCCAAGCCGGGTAAAGCCAACAGTATCAACAACAGAAACACCAACATTTGCTCATGTTCGTACATACACAACAAACCTGTATAACTTGCACAGGAAGAAATATTAGTTGTGAGCAATTACAGAAAAAAAAACAGTTACTTCATGTCTGGCGTCGAGTTGAGCGAAATCTCGCATTTTTTCCTTCTCGAGTCTGGTCGGTAGTTCCTGGATCTGCGTGGTTTGTATTTGGACCACGCGCGCGAGAAGTCGGAACATTGTCTCTGGGATTACTTGGAGCACCTGCCCAGCAACACAATTAGAAGCACCTGGTTAGCAACACAATTGGAAGTACCTGGTTAGCAACACAAGGGCGCTAATATGCGATCGATGTTTTCGCGAGAAAAATAAACTTACAATTTCTTTACTGGAAGTGACAGTCAAGTTTACAATTAACGTTTGTGTCTTCCTCAGTAAGCTCTACGATAAAACTGTTTATATTTCCACCACACCGCTAGCAGCACAAAGAAGGTTCGCTTCTTGTCAACAGCACAAACGCGTCTTCGGTCTCGAGCGTCAACTGCATTTAACCAAGACTATGTCTAAACAGGCACTGCCAGCTGCCCCATACATGTGGTGAAAAGCTCTGCATTACAACTGCTTCAATTTGAAGACAAGAGCGTGCAAAATATTGTGTTGAACTACAGAAAGGTGCTGAAGTTGGAAAACCACTCCTAACCTACCTTCCTGAAATACGTCACCAATTCGCCTGAATAGTATTGAGAAACGCTCAGCAAGTCTTTGCTGTTCGCTTGGTTGATCCTGAGCAGAGGTAACTCGAGGGCAGACGAAAGCTTCAGGAAAGCTGCTCGTAGCTTTATGACGAGCGATGGGTTCGACTTCACGCCCTCTTGCATTAGCTTTGTGTAGCTGGACAGACACAAAAGACTGTCTCAACAGATACTAGATATCACTTTATCCACAAACAACAACTTTGTTCAGCAGAGTTATGTGAAAATATCCTGATGGTATCAGACCAGATTATATCTCACTTTGTGTGTCGGCTTTGCACGGATGACTTTGCTTTATTCCTTGGTGCGTTTAATATGAATGCAATTTAACTGCATTCGACTGCCTAACAACGACTCACTTCAGGTCCATGATCACCCAGGCGTAAGAAAGATCGGCCACAATCCCCATCGTGATGAGGACTTCTTCTCTGATATTCACCGTTCGTATCATTTGATGAAGGAATTGGCGAGTGTCAGCCAAGAACTGGCACACCTAGAAACCAACGATAATCACGAGAACTGGCACACCTAGAAACCAACGATAATCACGAGAACTGGCACACCTAGAAACCAACAAACTTCACAAAGTTGAGCTCATTCGTGTTTGTAACCTGCAAATTGTTCTCGAGCTGGTGGAACTCCTGCACTTCCTCAAGAGCTTGGATCAGTTGAACCATCTTCCTCCCAGCTGACGTTGAATCGTTGTAATCGAGCAACGATATTTGATTCGATATCTGACTGAACCAGGAACGTAACTGATCTAAAAACATATCGATAGCTGTGTATGAGTGGCACTGGAAAATAGAGGTCTGCAGCTACAGGGGCCAACGTTTCATAAAACAGTTTGGATAAGTTGTTCATGATGAACACAGGCATTGGTGGTTTAGTGTGCTGGTAACACGGCGCCAAAGTTCAACCTGCTTCGCGTTTGCAAAACAAAAAATTATGGCGACAGCTACGCTAAACCTTCAGCCAGTAAGGATGGGTGCTGCAGCAAACCCCAGTAAGGATGGGTGCTGCAGCAAACCCCAGTAAGGATGGGTGCTGCAGCAAACCCCAGTAAGGATGGGTGCTGCAGCAAACCACGACTCCACTGACTTCTATCTCAGAACCGCAAAACGAACGTTTCACGGTCAGAGCAGGAGAGCAAGCCTGACCGACCCTCTAACTACAGCAAAAATAAAGTGTTTGCTAAAATAGTTTATCAATTAAACAGTCAAAACTGAGACTGCATGGCCATGCAAGTAGCAACACTGCATTTTTCATTAGCTTTCGACAATGGCTTCGCGCGTTTCGCTCAATACGAAGCTTTGTTGCTTCGCAATCCAGAATGTGGAATTGTTCCACAAATTCAGAAAACACTTTGAAAATGCAAAATATGTAAGTTCATCACAAAATATACTTGAGTTCATGTCATGCGTGTGCGTCATTCCATCGCCAAAATACTCATGAACAAAGTCACAAATGAAACATACTTTTCACTCAAACCTCCATCGTTGCCTGTTTGTAGCAAACTAGATGAGTTTGAAACACGTGTTCTTTACCATTCACCCGCTAACCTACTTAAGTTTGCAAACGCCAAGTTTCTGCGATTGCCCGCTTTCAAAACATGAATGAACCCCCCAGCATTTCAGTGAAGTAGCAGTTTTAAAGCTAAATTTGAACATTAAGAGTGGACAAAGGTCACATGGAATTGAGATTGCAAAACTACGTTTATCGATCAGAGATTTCAATCTTACGCGTAACTTGCGAAATAAGTTGATTTAGTGGCTGGTAGAATGAGAGCTCGTTTGCCAGTAATAGGGGAACCCCCATGTCTATTGCATCAAAAGTTGTTGTTGCATAAGTCCGCTTTCAACCACAATGTTTACTAAAACAAGCTAGTGTTCAGCTTTTGGAAGTCGCTTAAATATTATTGTCATAGGAAAGGAGTTTATTTTTTCTACAATTAGAATTAGAGCCGAGATTTGCAGCAGTGACTGGTATTTCAAAAAGAAAGATGCAGCAGAAGAATGAATGTTTTCAGAAATTGCTATCGAAGTTTCCTAGAATCTAAGTTTTGAGGACAAAAACTGACTTTCTGTCATGAAAAAAATAAAACACAGTTGCCATTATACCCAGGATAGCGTCATTAACTTCAAGCAATAATTAAGAGATTTTTCTCACAACGGGGAAGAAATAAATCATGTTTCCGCTTGCGCCGTGCACACGCTTCTTTCGAACTCAATATACGTGACTTGCAAACACTGTCAGCAAGAACTGCTACAGACGTCAGTGGGGGCTTATGACTGTGGGGGTAATGACGGTGGGGGTGAGGACGGTGGCGGTGATGACGGTGGTGGTGATGACGGTGGCGGTGAGGATAGTTTATCAACACTGCAGCTGATTCAACGCAAAACTAGGTCTGACGTTTTTATGATACAAAATAATTTTGAATTTTTCGCTCAATGTACTGGACACTTTTGTCGCGATTTCGGTTTCAACCACTATGTCCTGGATTTAAGGAAAAACACTGCTTCTGAGCTAAAGCACACTTGGGAATTTCTGCACACGTGGAGAACTTCTCCAAAACGCTAAATGAAGTTTTACAGAAAAAAAACACATTTTCATGGCTTCTTGTGAGAGGTGAGGTTTACAGAAATGTTGGAAAAATATAAATTCAACACTATGGCTGAATTGTAAAAAAATGACTCAAAGCGCATGACCATAATAATTCATCTAAACCAAAATACGACGATGCGAATAAGAAAAAACGAGCAATATTTCAGCAAAAGCGCAAAGCTTCAAACCATTTTTCTCGATCCTCGTCAACGGCTTCCCCCCTCCGAACACTTCAGCCAGCTCGTTCATCCGGTCGACCCCCTCTGCTTTGCACTTGTCCCAGTTCTTTTCCTTCTCCTGCAGCATCGCTTTGAACATCTGATGCGAGAAAAGCCGTTAAACTAAAAGGCTGTGTTTCTACACAAACAACTGCAGTGGCAACTCACATCTTTCAGCTTCAGCTCAAGTTGGGCAACGTTGAGTAGAAGTTGGAATATGTCGAGTAATTTTATTTCGCAGTTGTTCGTCACCAGATCACGAAGTTGTCTGCACTTTTTCACGTTGTCAGATTCTGATTTCGTCGAAAGTGAATAAAGAAGTAAACACAAAATCACATATTTGAGAAACGAAGAAGATTCAAGGAAAAGCAAAAACTGATCTTATAAATTCATCATCGTCGGCAGCATTTTTCAAGAGATTCACGACCACTATTCAGAAAATAAACAATTCCGAGATCGTGACTTGTACCTGTGGACACTGTATGCAGCATGAGCCAACGAAGCGTTACGTTGCTATTTCGCAAGCAGTTCATCAACTTAGGAATGTTGTCAAGAAGAAAGTTTTCCGTTAGAACACCTTCCTTCAGGAAATGATTGACCGCTTTATAGCTTTGAACCAGTTGCCTCCCATTCCTGGTCGCCTGCGATCGCGAACAAGCGTCAACCGCTGAATTATTAACAAAGTATGGGGGGGAATAACAAGTTCCCACAAACAAATGAGCTGCGTGAATAAATTATCGACAAATTACAGTTGTGCAAATTGCTGAACAGCAACCACTAAGCACTTTCTCAGACCTGAGAAACACTGTTCTGCAAGTAGTCGCCGTTTTGTTGTTGAAAGGGTGAAAACAACGATAAAAGCCGTAATCAGTGAACCATTTGTTGGACACACGTGTGCATTTCACAACACAACAGGAAAAAATCAAAACAACATGTTCTCTGAAAAGGCGATGGAAGTGCAGCCGCACCCATCACTTAGTTCAGGTCGTTGGCCAACGATGCAGGCTGTGCTGGTGAGGCCTTTCTACGGATGGGCGAGATATTACATTAGCACTGTGCTGTGCAGTTGTATGCGAGAGCTGCTTCGGCACTTCAGCTTCTCGTGCCAAGTTCTAACAATATGTCTTCTGGTGGTTAACTCTGGTCTGGATGTTTGGCATGCGCATCTATACATCGCCGGGGAGTTACTCCCGCTTACGACACCAGGTGGTGTGTGTGTGTCGTTGAAGCATAACGCTTTGTTTTCAAATATAAACGGAACTATAACAATTATTGAAGCAATTTCTTGTTTCAGATGAGAAGCTGAAGCTGAAACTCTTGGTTCTCTCATCTCTTTCACTGNTCACCTCCTTCACGGGAATATGGGCGATCGGGAATGGTAAGTTGTTGTAAGTGCAGCGCAACGTGTTGGAATGAAGTAACTGGATTTGCATCTTTTCAGAACTGTTGGTAATAGTGGATCAAGCAAGTATTGCAACGGAACAAAACAATGCATCTAGTTCAACAACTGCAAAGACAATCAAGGTACATCTGACATGTGTTTTATAGAACCGGAAATGAAAAGAAAATTTAGGAGTTAGTGTAGTCGTGTATTTCAGTATTTGTAGCATGCAACAATATCTGATAAAGCAAGTGCCCTGCAAGAGCGAATAGCATGACGTAACCATATATTGCTGAATAAAACAATGGCATTATAGCCATGCGCAACTACATAGACCTGAAAGATCGTAGAGGCAAACAAGTTGACCAACTGCTACTTGAAAACTTTTAATGAATTATACGTCAGACTTTGAAGGAACTCATTGATGCCGGTGCTACTTCAGTTCTTTACCATATAATTGGCTTAAAACAGGCCTGCACAACATGCGGCCCGATGCGAGAGCTTTTTCAATTGTAGAAAATGCTGCAAAAGCTCGACCTCGAATAATTAATTGTCGTTCCACAATTTCTTCCAAACTACAACGAAATCTCCACAT
>JGI24159J19872_10005694_pt1 | contig 16137 bp, 13 predicted proteins | sample Ectturendosymbi4_FD_19872 | JGI IMG/M metagenome (IMG submission 19872) | reverse complement strand
AAAACGCGGCCCGTCAATTACTCGAGGCCTCGTCACCGCAATTAACACAATTAGGGAAAAACGTAACGCCAGGGTTACAGGCAAGCAAAGACACGCAGCGATTCTGCGAACGTTACACTATTTTTGATTTTTTGGTGGAATAGTTGTAAATCAAATTCTATTCTTGGTATCCAAATTTCAGAATCCTTGCTATATAAGCAATCAAAATGAATTTGTTTCTTATCTGAAAGAGTTGGTTTTTAAAGATGAAAGCAGAGCTTCAAAAAGAGTTCATTTTCTGAGATGACAACAGAGCCCATTCGGCTGATTTCTCAAAAGCTTACAACAAACCTAGAGCGTACAGCAGTCTTGTACACATGTTAATTTGCTTCAACAAATCATAAAAATAAAACCTGGTTTGACTGAAATTAACATCAACATGCTGTGTTGCTTCCAAAAGGAAAAGTCTGTTCTTGTGATTCTGGAAAATTCATTCACACCATTTTTTACTATAATCGCCATGGTGGTTGTGACTAATGTATGCATGTCCTTGTTTAGTGGCAGGAAATAATTTTAAATTGAAAACCAAAGGTAGTTGCACTTTTTGTAAACAGACCAAGAGTTCTCACCGTAAGAAACAATTTGTGGCTCAAGCAACAATTTGTTGTACAACTTCACCAGACTTACAACCATCACTCTATTCTAAAGCTTTTGATTTTTTGCCAATTTATGGCCAGAAACGATACTTCAAAGCTGTTCAATGTTTGTGATGTTATCATCGAGTATTATTGTTTAACTTCAACTCAACTGATGTAATTTGTAAATAGTTAGTTGAAAATTGACTTTGGCGATTTTATGATTGTTTTTGTTGTTGATACAAAGTTAAACTATTTCAATGTAGTCAAAACATGAGTATTTTTTTAAACCTGTTGAGTGGCTTAGCATTGATTTTCTGAAGTCATGAATGTCCCGGGAAACAATTATGGGAGTGATATTTTGTCAAGGTACCTTCAGTTCATGCGTAAAAACAGGTTTTGATGATAGATCTCGATTTTTAGTAATCAACCTGAAGGTTCTGAATAAAGTCAAAGTCATCAACAGTTTGTTTTTCTATTTTCAATAACAAATCCTTTTGGTACTCCCGAAGGATTTTCCTTTCTCAATAACAAGCTTAATTTTGTGTTTTTTGCGTATGTTTTTTGAATAGTGTTTAATTTTTCACCACTCTTACACCTTTTTTTCATGTTTTCATTATAAGCTTGTTGCAGTTTGCATGGATTTCTTATTAGCGACCAAAATTTTTAGAAAAAAAGTCGAGAAGAGAGTCAAGGCACGGAAAGTGGTGTGGAGATAATCGAGAATACACCTTATACAAATGGTCCTGGTGGATGTGGGCAGTACACTCAGAAAATCTATCACATCAGCAAGCACATCCCAGGTAAAGTTTAGCAAAAGTTGGTTTCCTTTTGTGTAAATCACTGCTTAGAATCCAGTCTGTGCCGACAAAAAAGAGTCCACATATTGCTTTTTAGCAAAACGTGACAATGTCGGTTTGTAACTCTTTTCCTGGAAGTTGAAACTGCTTTCTTCGAAGTTTGATAGCCAAACGTTCTTTTGCGTGACGCTGTCTGGACACGCGTGTTTTATGCGTGTCGCTGTCTGGACACACGTGTTTTATGCGTGTCNCTGTCTGGACACACGTGTTTTATGCGTGTCGCTGTCTGGACACACGTGTTTTATGCGTGTCGCTGTCTGGACACACGTGTTTTATGCGTGTCGCTGTCTGGACACACGTGTTTCATGCGTGTCTCTGTCTGGACACACGTGTTTTATGCGTGTCTCTGTCTGGACACACGTGTTTTATGCGTGTCGCTGTCTGCACACACGTGTTTCTTGCGTGGCGCTGTCCGCACGGATCTATAAGCACTTCTTCAAACGAAAATGTACCACATCATTGTTTATCATAAGCGCAGCGGCAGCATCTGATGGCGTATGCCCGATGTGATAATTGGCTAATCGATTGCTTAACTTGCAGACCGTTCTTGTTGGCCGTTGACCGAACTGTTCTTTTATTTTGTTCGATGCTAGTCTCGGTAAGCGCCGTGAAAAGTCTCCACTGCTCTTGCGCGCAGTAGTCAGTCATGGATTTTTACCGCCGCTGCATCAGCACAATTAAGCTCTGGCACTGATGACTTCCTGGATTCAAGTGCACGCGGTGGGCGTCACAAAAGCAATCTGTGACTTAAAAGAGATACGCACACAGTCCTGAGATGAGCAGACTGTCAGATTTTACGATCCAGTTCAGAATTTTTGAAACAGTCCAAGACAAGCAATAATCCAAGAAATTTTTAAATGTGAAATCCAAGTCCAAAAATTTAACAGAATACAAATTTTTAACAACAAAAATTCCGTAACTTTTTCCAAAATTAACTCGGTCCAAATCCGGTCCTGATCCTAAATTTTTAAAGCGATTCGCAGTCCGGATCCAATCCAAATAACTAAAGTGTTTTTTTTTCAAACATGTTGTTTAGGGATGCTTTTAACCTTGAAGTAACTTCCACAGTGTTCTAGAATCGTAAAGGTTGATTTCACTGGCGAATAAAATCACTTTAGGCATCAATAAGCCCAACCACGATATCGGAAAACCAGGCGTCTGCTTCAAATCGCTGTTGCATTTCTAAACGTGCCTAGCCGGCAGAATCTCATCGTGCGGTCGATACTTGTGGACGTGGCGTCAAACGTGCCGCACTTTCCGCATGGCTCATGATACTATGAGTATTGGGAACAATGTAATTAATTAGATTTTTGGATTTTTAGCTGACCTCGCAATAATCAATGGGGCAACTAGAGGTTGATTATTATTATATACAAGGGTCGTGAAGGCAGCACGCACAAACACCCGCGCTTGTGCCGTTAATGGGAGTTGGCCTGCAGTAAACCTTAAAACATTCATCTGTTTCGTTATTTAAGCGTTTTGCTGATGCCAGTCGAAAATTTCTCACGCGCGTGATTTTACGTACTGTCGAAAATCAGTCAATGTCTGAGATATTCACCGCAACCTACCGCATTGAAAGAGTGCGATTGCCAGAAAATATGGTGACGGAATGGCGAGCTTTCACTGGCAACCGACAGTCGTCGCGCGCGCTGCGTAGTGCGTACTTCCATTATTATATCGGGAAATCGCTTTACTGAATGATTCTTTCACGTAATTGTTACGCATTGTCGACGGTTGACCATGGATTGTGCTGTGATTTGTACCAAAACAATTCTTGGAGGGCGAATGCAATAGGTGCGTAGCTTGTAGCATTGGCTGTCACTGCGTATCTGTCTCGGCACCGTGAACAAACACCCCTGACATTGCTCAGGAGGAGACACAGGAAGATGTGGCTCGCATGATTAAAAAGTAGTATATGTTGTTCTGACTTTTTAAGGCGGTCATTCGAAACCTCTGTTGTGTGTAAACGCAGTCGGAGTTGCAGCACTGCGTGGCGCTGCCGAAAGCGAACATCACCAGCATGTTGGTTCACGTGCACGCCCGGTTGCTGCGAAGACGGTTTGAGCATTTCGCCATTGTTTCGCGCAGGGAAAGGTCGTAACAGAGCGCCGACAGCTTGCGACGAGGAAACTTCGACGCCTCGTTTCATTTTCTTACGTTCGCTTACGCGTCATACGCATCGCGTTGCCTTTAAGTATAAAGCATTAAACTTTATGCTAAGTCACCTCTCTTGCTCAGCTGAGTCATCTCTCTTACTCAGACAGGAACTCGTCGCAAGTCAAGACCGCAGACCAAGCAGCGTACCTCCTCACTGCTCGTAAACAAGTCATTGTGCTTCAGCATTAATGTTTGAAAGACGTAGTTGACAAATCGCACCTATTAAAGACTCGCAAGCACAAAATTATCTAAGCGAAGCGCCTAAAAAATGTTTGTTAGGTTGAAAATTCTAAAAAGACACACAGATATCCGCTCTAATAAACCTGCTGTTTCGTACGTCGCACCGCAGACCCATTAATGATTCGGACAGATTTTATGTAATTTCAAGAGAACAGAGACGAGTTTGAGACGAACGTTGGCATCAAAAGAGTGTGGTAAAGATAACGACAACTCGTGTCGCCAACTTCATGAACACTTCGACTGTTTTGTCAGGTTGGCTAACCGCCATTCTACCGAGGAACGCGTTGATCGTTGAAGAGGAAGCCTGGAACGCCTACCCTTATACGCGCACGAGATATACTTGCCCGTTCGTGGAGAAATTTTTCATAGACATCGAGACGCGCTACTTCGACGACGCCGGGGAGCAGCAGAACGTGTTCGACCTGTCCCCGGCCGAACTGAGGTCTCGGACTGTGGGTAAGTTCGCCGAAGTGGTGTATTTCATGTCAAGCTGGACATGTGACATGGCTGGTGGGGGGAAAGGCACTTCGCGTTGGTGATGGGAGGAATTGCGATTGTTCAAGAACAGAGATACAATTTCAAGTCGTTTTCCTTTTCTCCTTGAAAGTTTGTAACATTTAGTATGGAGCGCTAGCAAGCGGTAACCAATATAACACGCTAATAAGGCAGTCTACAGTCTTGAGAAGAATGTACTGACTTAGGCGCTTTTTTAATTAAAACTTTGACAGGTGTGTTTTTTCACTGCAATGTCGCTTTGGTAGAAATGCCAAAAAAATCCACTGGAAGGACCAGCATGTGTTTCGAAAAGTGGAGGTAGCAACACATCAAAATATATTCGCACGAGTGCACAGTTGACCTGCGTCCGCATATCTGCTTTGCGCATGAAAATAACTTTATTCCCCCCAAACACTCCCTCCATCGCACTCAGGGTGTGAATACCACGGTGGTGGTCGCAACGTGGCTTACCTGCATGTAAACCTATACGTCGTCTTTCTTTTTGTTCCAGACGAAATTGACATTGTTACCGAACAAGTGAGCGATTATAAAAAGGAGGAAGATCCTCGTTTCTTCAGATCGACGAAGACAGGTCGTGGCCCGCTAAGCGACGACTGGCTCCGGACAATGAAGAACACCCCCCCGGAAGCGAGGGACACTGTCATGTGCGCGTACAAGATGTGCAAGGTGGGTCTTACTTCGTCCCGCAGCGTTCTGGCAAACGTAGGAGAGTGTGACGTGAGGAGGGAGGGTGACGTCGGGAGAGGTGCGACGCGATGCACTGAGTGGAGATCAGCTCTTGAGCTTTCTTGGCTTTTTATTTAAAAAAACGTTTTGTTTTGCATTTTTTTGAAAAACATGTTTTGTTTCGCAGGTGGAGTTCAAATATTGGGGGATGCAGTCGAAGATTGAGAAGTTCGTGCACGATACAGGTGGGAAGCCACTGGTACTAAACAGGTCTTCTCGCAGTCGGTAATTTTCGTGTGCTCAAGGCTTTGAAGGCATGTTAGAACGCTGGAGAGTTTGGTGAAGTTGACCGCAACGTGATTTGGCAAATGCGGTTTTGTTGTGGTCCCTTGAAGAGGGTGCGAGCCTGCCAAGCAAGGAGCGCGAACGTCACATGCTGTAACAATGTTTTTTCAGCTTTCCAACCCTGGGGACCCCTATTCCTAAAAACATTGGCCTGGGTCCCCTCGTCTGTGCTTGTGTCATTAGTTGAAGTAGTGGTCGTTGTTGTTTGTGCATCTGAGAGTTAAAAGAAACACGTTGGTGTTCACCCCGTTATGAACCACTGTGCTGTAACATCAACAGCATTAGATATCTTCCGTTCGACCGAGGGCATTCTGCTGCTTCCAGCTCGCTCTTTTGTATTTTATCTGCTATTCTTAGCGCGCTTCCCGTTCAGTCTCGCATCGCACTCAGAGGCCATGCGACCCCCGTCTCAGAGCGCTTTATCAATGCATGGATTCAGGGTTTGTAACCATGAAGACCTTTTGTAGGTGACTGTTGTGGAATAAACGGCAACACTGCTGTGCTATTTTTGCTCTTTTAACGCACGCTTGTAGGTTCCGCAGACAGAAAGTAATCCGCTTTTCTTCCTCAAGCGTTTGGTTTCATTGCAAACACATGTTCCTCCCACTGCCAACTCGTACGCAGTGGTTTACAACGTCGTTTGCTGCATGCAATGTTGCGATATCTTTGCTCAGCTGTTTTGCAACTGAGGTTACGGTAGATATAAGCAATACAGCTTTGTTCCACCTGCCAAGGCCGGTGCAGCATTATGATGCCAAGCTGACGAATCGCATTAAACAAGTATCGGCGAATATATTTTGTACAGTGCGTCGTGTGATTTTGTGCATAGGATTAATGCGTTGGGAGTTCATGCAAGTTGCGAACCAGCGGCTGAGTTAAAATACCCCGTAGATAGCTAATAATGAACCTCTATTCCAACCACTTGCCAAGACCGGTACAGCGCCATGAGGTCACAATGGCGTTTGTTATTGGTGGTGACGTCCATCCTCGCCTTTCGTTTGTCCATAAAAGCGGTGCTCGTGTTTTTCGTCGTTGTTCAAAATGCCCGGCGTCGAAGGGAATTATCAATTTCCCCCCTTTCGCTTCGAATTCGGCTTCGCGCTAACTCCCCCCTGCCCCCCTGGGGGCGCCCGTTCACAGGTCTTCGGCGAGTGATGCTGCGCGCGCACAAGCAGGCATGGTGCTGGCAGGACGAGTGGCACGACCTGACCATCTCGGACATCAGGAGACTGGAGAAGGAAACTCAGCTGGCTTTGCAGCAGAAGTTCGGCGTGCCCGTGAATGACAAGACAATGGAGAACAATGACGTCGCCGATCAGGTGCGTTTCTTATGCGGCAGCGAGCGCATTTTTTCCAACAGCGGTATGTTTTTCCCGAGTCACATTGCTGGTGCGGAGGGGTGGCGATGAAAAGCAGCTCGATCGCACGTGGCTCTTCTTGTTTTGTCGCGTCATCAAAAGATTACTTTCAGGCGTCATCAAACAATTATAGATGCTTGCAACGTCGTCAAAATATTATAGATACTCGCCGCGTCATCAAAGGGTTATAGATAATTCAGTTTTTTTTTTAAGGAAAATATTAGGTACCCGGTAGGAACCCGAATTCTGATTCCAGGGACCCGATGATAATTTTCTCTGATTCTAGGGACCCGGTTTTCAATTCGAGAGACCCGAATCGGGTCCCTAAAACAACACGTTTAAAAAACCCTGGATAATTGTCATGTCATCAAAGGATTATAGACAATTGTCACGTCATCAAAGGATTATTAATACTTGCCCCAAGTTGCCCACGTAAGAAAAGCTTTGAAACGGTCAAAGTCGTAACCTCAGCTTTACCCAGAAAGCCGGCAACGATTTCCTGATCGCTTTGAAATGCATGGGGGTGTCAGTATTCGCAGGCACGACGTTGCGCGAACCCCCATCTACCCGATGCGTTTACTGTTCTGTGGAATCAGACCCGACTCTGGAAGGGAAAACGTGCCTTTGCTGCGTGATGCTTCATCAGTGCAAGTTGCCGCTGACTCTTCCGTTAAATGCGTGGACATTTACGGGTTTGTTGATTTTTAAACTCTGCGTGACGACCATTACCATGTCCGGGAATCTGTACTGAGCATATACTCTGCTATGATCAGTATTGCGTGACAAGGCGCTGCAGTAACATCCGATGCACCTCCAATAACTGTTTTCGCGTGGCAGTCGAGTTTTCGGTGTAAGTTGTCAAAAACTTCGGCTATCGAACAAGTTTTCCCACGAAAGACATTCTGGTTGAATGTGACGCAACGCAAATCGTTCTCGAAGCAATTGCTGCTCAGTAGTTTTTCTAAGTTTGTTGCATTGTCAACATTCGCTCGTAATGTTTTTACTGGGTGCGCAGGACTGAAGGTGTGTTAGACACGAAACTAGTTTTCTTATGCAAATAAAATGCGATATGATTCTCTTGTGTGGGTCACTGCAGTGACTTTAACCATTATTACTGCATGATGACTGCAAGCTTTAATCGTCGCAAGAAGATGAAAGCAGTGGCCAGGCAGGAGATTCCTCGAACAGCTTGCTGCAAAGCTAGAGCTGGTCTTGTTGTACTTGCTGAGAATGTCTCTTTTTGACTTGAAGCGGATTGAGCTTTCTCTCACTTGAAGCGGATTGGATTCATCTCTTGTCGCTGCTACAAACGTGCCGCTGTGTTTGGGACCACCGCGACCGGCAATACTTTCTCTAACCCGCGTGACTGAATGAGATGTTCACACCTGTGTGCTATACTCCCTGTTGTAATGTTCTCGCGAGTGTGTTGTACTCCCTTCCCCAGAGGCAGCTGGCAGTGGCAGGAATTGGCTTAAAAAGCAGTTATGGAATCGCTTCACGTTGTCGTTACCAGCCTTAGATTAAATGGACTAATGAACCCAAACTCTATATTATTTTATGCGGAATGTCGGCAACGCTTTGTTTCTATTAATTTGACAAGGCGCATATGCGTTATGCGCCATATATTGGAACTTGTCACTATGCGGCTGATGCAGAAAAGCTGTAATGTAAAGTTTGCGCGTTCACCAAATCATGATTTGAAAGTGCCCGTGGTCATGGAGTTTTGCTTCAGCACGCGGTTGGCGTTCCTCTCAAACTTCTGCCCAGGGGGGTCAGACTCCCATACGTCACAGGAGACACAACATACTAGTTGTTTTTTTCAATGTGGGCAGTTATGTGAGAAAAACTAAACGTCGAAAAGCGTTTCTGTTTTGCTAAGGACGTTTTTTTTCGTTCATCAGAAACGTAATGCGTTCGATGGCGAACAAGACAACGCCAAGCCGCTTGTACACGCTCGTGTCTGAAAGTTCATAATGCTTCTCGTTTATCGCTGGGAAAAAATTATCAGTGTTTTCATTTAAATAACTACCACAGCGCTCGAGCGATGAAACATTAGCTCCCGTGATAAGCACCATGGTTGAGTGCTGTTCGAATGTCGATTCGCCTTTTTGACGATGAGGCAACAAACTAAAAATGTGAACGAGCGTTTTTCGAGCTCGTTTCACCAAGTGAACCCCGTCGATGGAAAAGTAAAAATTTCGTTCTTGGTTTTCGTCACTTCCCGCTTAAACACGTTGTCGTTTTGTCACTTCCGGCTTGAACGCGATGACGTCACATAGTCGATTAAACGGCTGTCATTTCACCTTTTCGCGTAGGACTGAAATTAGGTTGACAGGAGAATGAATCGCTTTTGCATTTTTTTCGCCGACAATCATGAAGGAAAAAAACTAAAAGCTATTTTTTGCCCAAGCCAGGTTCGTTTTAACGTTTGTGAATGAGTTTTCAGTGAAGCCTTGCTCGTCGCTCGTTTGGCTCAGACAATTGACGAGTGGTTTAATGTCAAACTGCGGTTCTTCTTTGAATGAACGGGATGTCGGATGTCAAGTGTCTTGGGAATTGAGCTGATAGCGGTCAGGTCAGGCGCACGCTGCAGTAGCCCCTCCGATTCAATTTCCTTGCCCTGCATACGCTGTCGTTGTCGTTGCGACCCAAAAATAGACAAGCACGCACACACAGCCCTCAATGCTTGCGGTGTTCGCGGCGGCGAGAGTGACGCGAATCACGTGCGGGCACATATCTTTGCCCAACCAGTGCGCGTGGTGTGATCTGTTTTGAAACCCGATTGACCCGTGCGAGTCATGTGTAGAGAGTTCTCCGAGCTTGGCGAGTTTTCCTCGGACAGTAGCTTCTTTGTCGAAGAAGCAAATTGCGAGCTTTCGTCGTTTCTTGGCAAAGGTTCGGCCAAGCTTGGAACGTCCCTGAAACCAGCAGCCTTCAAAGTGTGCATTTTTATAGCAAACATTCAATGCGTAGCTTGTCAGAGTTCGGATTGCTCACCGTAGAAACCTGGGTGTACGTGTAATGGTGTGTATGTATGATAGTGCGTACGTGTACTGGTGCGTACGTGTACTGGTGCGTTCGTGTAATGGTGTCGTGCAGTCATAACATGTGTCCGACATGTGTCCGACAGAACCGACGCACTTGCACTGAAAGATGCCATCTGAAAGCTTTTTACGATGCTTTGCGCTGAGTGATGCCGAAAACTTATCGTATATGCGATGAACGGCCGCCGCGCCGGTGCTGGGTAAGATAAGCCGAAGCCTGTCGCGATTAATAACACACCGCACACCGATGTCCAGCTCCTGTCCGCTCAGAGACGTTACACTTCTTTCGGTTGTTGTGGTGCAGGAAGGGAGCATTTGTTCATCGAATGTGGCGCGCTGCGTTTGTTGCACGGCACGAGGAATTACCGGCTTTATTTGAAATTGTTCTTGATCCAGTCGTTCATCGATCTGAGCGAATCGCGTGCGTGTGGCGACAGCGGCCGCACGAGCGAACTTTCCAGGATGTAATTGTTTCGCGTTGTGCGTTAACGCAATTGCGGAAGACAGACGCTTTGTGGTGCGAGATATCTGCCAAACGCTTCCATAGTGGCTAAGTTCGCCGCGAAAATCCCGTTGAAAGTTGAGCCCTTTTGCTCACAGCGAAACGAATTGCATTTGGCGTGGCGTGTTGGAAACATGAAAGCTCTTTCATATGAACAGAGTTTTTTCAATTGTCTTCTGTTCTTTTTGTTGTTTCTGTGGTTGTAATTTTTCTAAACCTAGTTGTGAGGCGTTAACCTGGTTCAGGGACACGTCAGAAAGATTTCTGGCCTTCGGCCGTTGCTCTGTTTCACGAAGGCAGAGAAGCTTTTAACACTTGCGTGGCTGTGCTTGAACAGCAACCATTTTCTGCCGCTGCTAAGTTTTGAATTTGTTTGAAGTATCGTTTTACTCCGTTGCCTCAACAAAGGTCGAGTATGCGATAAGTAGGCGTGTCGCGAAAAAGTTTGCAATAGTGCGAGTTGCCACTCGTCAACAAGTTAGAACCTGGTTCTACTGCTGTCTTGTGCTGCAGCAGTGAAGTAGTGCTTTAGGCAGTGGTTCTTAAATGGGTGGTACGCAAAGGTGTTCCAAAGGGTACACGAATTTTTTGACTGTCATTGAGTGTGTTCACAATGAAATTTTAACTTGAAAGTGCAATAATTTTAGGTACATTTCTGCTTACTGTGCTCATGATTACAGTTAAGAGGTACTTGATGGAAAAAAATTGCCCAAAGGGTACGTCACTAAAAGGTTGAAAAACACTCCTCTAAGGTATGACGTCTAAAGACCGGCTTTCAGTTGCGTTCAGAAACAAGACTCAGGTGCTGCGCTCTCGAAATTTGTTCAGTTGCGTGCAGATGCTAGCTCTGGAAAAATAACAACTCCGTTTTGTTTTTGCTCTTGTTCGGAAAGCGTGCGTGGCTGGATGTGTGTAATGCGCAGCAGATCTTTTCCTGGCACCTCGAAACAACAACTTTGTGTTCTTCTGTTCCGGTTCGGTTTCGTGCGCGCACACTGTGCTTGTTGCGCAATGCATTCAACCAGTTCCTCGAGGCTCCATTACAGAAACGTGGTTTCGAGCATTTGAAAAACGATACTCTCACTCAGCCTCCATGTAGACGCCGTTTCGATTTCATTGTTGTCATTAGCGCGACGCGGGGTAGAGCTACTTCTGCGGCCACCAGTGCTTGGTAACCGTCGAGCGACCTGTCATTTGATGCAAGCGCACACCCGTCACACATCTATCCCACCACAGACAAACTCGCGCGTGCTGCTGCTGGTGCTTCACTCTCATGCCCAACCACATGGCATTGGCGTAGAGCAGTGGTCAGCAAACGCTGAGCCTCGGCCCAATTGTGGGCCGTTCACCACCTTTCGTTGGGCCACGCAACACTTACTGTTGTGGGCCGCATGGTATCTCAGAGCTGCAGTCCTGTGCCGGTTGCGCGCGTGAAAAAAACATTGAAAACTGTAACAGCTGTAGAATGTTGATTGTTTGACGTTAACAAAACATTGTTTTTGTTATTACACGGTTGATGACATTGCACAGCACTGTCATGCAAAAGGTAACTGAATGCAGCGTAAGTTTGAAATGGGCCTTCAGAAACAAGCATGGGCCTTTAATTACGACTGAAAAGGTGGTTTGGGCCATCATATCGAAAGTTTGCCGATCACTGGCGTGGAGGTATCTCACCATCAATGTTCTGGTTCTCAGCTCCTTGCGGCATTTGTTTGCAACATTGTGGCGTCGATGTGCAACATTGTTGCGTCGTTGTGAGCTTCCGGGTCGTCCTACAGTGTTCTCTGTCGCGATTATTTCATTCTTGCATTACACATGCATCTACGAGCTCCCGGCTCCTGTACCATCGGCTTGTGCGTTGCTTCACAACGAAACAAGATTTTGCTCCCAAGGCATTAGTTGCCTATGATTTTGTTCGAACCGCTCAGTTGTTACATCATAGCGATTCTGGCCTACACCGCCTAAACAGCTAGTCAATTTTCAATTGCACAGTGGGTAGCAGAGTATGTACTGGGGTGGGTTAATTGCCGCGTGCACAGTGCGTATTTGGTCAGTAAAGTTTTACAGCCAAAGCCGGATCAACGAGGCGGTTAGCGGTATATTTATTGATGTAACTGAGCATCTCTTCCTGTTTTCGCACGGCACGCAGTCGTGGCCGTTGCCGTCGGTCTTTGTCTCCATAGAAACTCGATCCCAGTGCTTTTATTTGATCTGGCGAAATTCTGAAACGAAACAAATGTGCAACTCGATGTATGAACGCATCGTCAGATCATGTCGCCGACGTTGCTGGCGATTGCTTTGCTTGATAGGAGCAGATGATCTGCAAGCGGTCGCCATTTCTTATGTGCTGGCCCTTGCGTTGTTTGCATTGTTGGCGGCATTTCGCAGGCCGCTGCCGTGCCACCAGTGTGTACTGGTTAGAGATGGCACGGACCGCTGATCGACCGTGTTTTGAGCGCTCCGCCTGGGTTGAATGGACGGACCGCTAACTATTTTCAAGATGTTTGAATATCATGCGTCGCCACGGTCCGCTAACACACAGTAGATTTGCGATATGAGTAACTTTGGCCGAAAGGAGTCCTGTTTATTTTCAGATCCACAACTTCCTACAGCAAAGTCTCTTTTGCAGAAAGATTGGAACCAAATTTAGTTGGGCATGACTACCACGTCCACACAACATTGTCATAAGCTTCAGCACTGCGGCTTGAATGCGTGTTGTGTTCTGAGTGGTCATCGTAATCCTTTCAGGTTTTGAAAGGCATTGTTTGTTGCAAGTTGTTTGTGGCACTGAGTTCGTGTCGCCACTGACTGCGAGGCCACAGTATGAGTATTGAACAGTTAAAAAACGTTGAAGAGGTTGTCTGCTACCACTCATAGTTCACTTAAAGTGTCTAATCTAAGAGTTTGGTAAGCTTCGAAAATTTCAAAGCTTCGAAAACCGTTTCGTGGCGGTCCGGTCCGGTTCCGCGTTTTTATCTCCACCGCGTTTTCGTGCTTTTTTCTGCTGCAAAATTCGGCACGAACTTGCGGGCTCGCTTTCAACTGTTTCCTTTAAAAGGTTTAAATCGCAAGAGAAATGCTATGCTAAAGCGAGACTGCTGCCCGATTCTATTTGAATAAGAGCTGACGATGCCAACCTTGTAGGCGAAATATAAACTGTGCGATCACAATGTCAGGTTCATAACTGGGAAAGGATTCCTTTTGATAACAGAAATGTGGAAGTTTTGTAAGTCAGGTCGCGCTTGCATGCGTTGAGATGACGGAACCATCATTTTTGTTTTGCTGCGGCCGCTTCCTCGCTTTTGAACCTTGCTATGATCGGTCAGTCGTCTCTTGGCGCAGCTGGCGCATAAATGCAAATCGTCTTGCATCGAAGCACGCAGTAACGACCCCGGTACGCCCGAGATTTTGCGATGGTTTCAGTTCGCAAAGCGATCGCGGCACTCGCGAGGTCCGGCTTCCGTTGCTACCTGACAAGCGAGGAGGAAATTTATGTCTTTGATGAAACCGCTCGAGCTCTGGATGAAAAGGTCCAACGTTCTCTGATCTTCCCTGGAAAAGAAGCGCGGTCTTCATCACATGGCGTCGTAATTTTTAAATGCTTCAGACGCGAAGTCACGCAGCACGCTTGAGTTGAGCGAAGCCGATTGGACGAGTGCTTCCATGAACGGATTTTTCTCAAACGAAGAAGCGCGAAGCCGATACAGGCCGTGATTTTTCAAGTAATTTTTTATATCCTGCCCAGTTTCACTGGATCAACTGATGTATTAACGCGTCGCATGTAAACTAATAGTACAGTCACGTGATAGTTTATTTTAAAGTATAAACAGTGCAATGACAGGAGGACAGGCCTGAGTAACTGAACACACGACACTTGGCTGTCTGCATGCGCAGCGAAGCACACTAAAATGGACAAATCAGCGCAGCGACGTGAACGCCAGACATTTGCTAACAAACAAATGCTTGTTGAAGCAAGTGCTTACATTTCATCATGCTGTGGAGAAAATCTAACTTCTTGTGCTACTGTAGTAGCAAATCACAAGATTTTATGTGATTTTAGTTTTACACACACCAAACCTACGGTCGGAGCTAAAAAATCAACAGCTCCTTGGCAAAAGATAAATTTTGTGTTACAGGGTTAAACGGCTGTTCGTTGCAGCGTCTGAATTGTTCGTTAAAGCGTCGTGATTGCGTTGCGTTGCGCGACATCATTCACAACCGTGAATAACCGCTGCTGTTTTCAGGTATCGCACAATCCTAATGTCGCACCACACGGTACTCTTCTGCAGAACTTCTGTCAGCTTGGTCGCAAACGTTTGGCGAGAGTTGTCAGAGATTTAAGCAACAGTTTGTTTTTTGTTTGTAAGCTTTGCTGACGAGTATTGTAGCGCGAGACTGCCACAATCGTACGGTCGCGTCGTGAAAAAAAGTTAAAGCGGTCGTATTCACGACTTGCTGTGTGATTTTTGTGGTGAAGAATGCCATTCGATAACCGTCAGCTGACAATGTGTAGTTCAAGCACCATGCTTGCGTAACCGCGCAACGTGGTGCAGCATCCCTGTGATTACGTTCGACGGACAAGTCGTCGGTGCCACGTGATCGCACTTTGTCTACTCTGGAAGCAGATCCCTGAAGGTTGTTCGCTTACTGAATTATTAAGAACGCGCCGTTTGCAAGGCCAGCAAGGCAATCAGCAAGAATTTGAGGTGCGTTTGCAACGTGTAGGTCGTCCGTGTCTAGCGTGCGTGAAGCTGGCAACGTGTTTTAGGACGTAAAACATATCGACGTAGCATCGTGCGTTTTAAAGGAAACCCTGGATTTGGTGATTTGGGCAGTTTTCTTTGTCGCCGTTGACGAAATGGCGCTGGGCAGGATGTGTAGAAAACGTTTATTTAATCCAAAATGCGAAAAGAAGAGTCATTAAAAACTGGTAATTTGCAAATGGCAGCCAGAGCGTGAAGCAGAGCGACATTCTGTTTAGACCAGAGATGAGCAGACTGAAATTTTTCACTCCGAGTCCAGTCCTGATCCGATAAAATTGAATCCGATCCAATCCTGATCCGCAAAATTTTTGAAAATAATCAGTCTGATCCAGTCTTGATCTGCCAATGTAAAATCATCTATTTTTATTTTGCCTCATGAGGCAAAAGAACTACTCCAGCTATTTTGCCTTTTGCCAATTACGATTGGTTGAAGGCAAAATAGTTCCAGCAGTGCCTTTGCCTCATGAGGCAAAATAGACACAGTCTTTCGGCATTTTCAAAATTTAACAAGAAAGTGTCTATTAGGCATCAAAGGCAAAAGCACTGTTGGAGTTATTTTGCCGTTAGGAGAGTCCAATTGCTTGGATTGGTCAAGTGACAAGCACGATACACTTGGATCAGTGTAAGGTCCTTGTTACGTGACCTAAAACCCTAAACCTAAAACCAAAACTTAAACCCAAAAGCTAAACGCAAAACTTAAACCCAAAAACTAAACCAAAAACCTAAACCCAAAATCTAAACCAAAAACTTCTACCTAAACCCATAATTCAAGCACAAACTCAAAACCTAAAAGTTGAACTTAAAACCTAAACCCTGAACCGACACTTAAACATACATCCTAAACTTTTTGAAAAGTACATTAAAAAGCACTCCTATTAAAGGTGTCACCCCTACAAGCTAAGCCAAAGGAAATGGTGAGAGCAGAACCAACGAACAATCGCACAGCAGGCATAGACACTAACCACTAAACAATGTTCACGTTGCTACTAAAACTCAACGTTATGTGTGAACAACGGTGGATACAGTTCGAATTGCAAAATAGTCCCAGCAGAGTTTTTGCATTTGATGGCAA
>JGI24159J19872_10005691_pt1 | contig 16144 bp, 8 predicted proteins | sample Ectturendosymbi4_FD_19872 | JGI IMG/M metagenome (IMG submission 19872) | reverse complement strand
TGGGGATTAAGGTTACAGTGCGTTTTTTTTTAGTTGCCGCTTACTCATTCAAATCGAGTCGGTCTGTGGAATGCCGAGTGTCGACAAGTCAACCAACACCAGCAAGTATTTGCGAGGAAAAGTATTTGTGCAAAAACATTCAAATCATGTGTCGGCATTGGCGATTCCAGCACTCGGGATCAACCCGAGCCTTCGACTACGCTTTATATTGTAGAACGCGAGCTTGCATGCTTTGGATGTTTGTGCTACCAACCACTTCACTGATTAAGGTTGTTAACTCTGGCTCTTTCCATTGGGCATTGTCAGTGATCATATATTTTCGTTTCATGTTGGCCTTCCGCGTGCAATTTGCAGGTGACGTGAATCAAGACGTTAGGTTTAGCGTTTGGGTTAGTGTTGGGGTCAGCGTTAGGGTTAGCATTAGGGTTATCTTTAGGGTTAGCTTTAGGGTTAGCTTTAGGGTTAGCTTTAGGGTTAGTGTTAGGTTAGGGCTACAGTTAGGGTTAAGGCTAGGTTTAGGTTTAAGGTTTTATCTTTTATGTTTACTTCGTTTCTGCCAAGCCTGTTGCCGCCGGCATCCTGGCGGCAAAACAGACACTGCCATCACTTTAAGTAAAGCATATAACAAGTTGTGAGAGGAGGATTTACAGTGAAGTAGAAAAAATGGTGCTCACTTAGTTGATATTATGCAAAATATGAATGACCTATATTTCTGGGGAGTCAAAAAGGAGTCGGTTTACTTGCATCATGGTAGTTGCAGAGTCGGACTGGATACGGATTCAAAATTTACCAAATAGGATCGAATGTGGAGTAAAAAAAACAGAGTCCGCACACCTCTGCCCGGTGCTCGATTAGCAGTTTTGAAACAGCTGGACTGTGGCCGCGGCCTGGATACTGGGGTGGTCGCGTTAGTGAAACAAAAGGAAATGCATTAGCATAGGGACGACTGCATTAAAGTGGTCATCGACGGGGTGCCACCAGTGGTGTAACTGACGGGGGGAAAGAGGGCGAACCTCCCCCCCTGGCAAGCTAACTGCAAAAACTGGGCCCCATTAGTTGAATTTTGATATTTAGCATTCTTTAAGTTGTTTTTTGTGTTCGGGGTGTTTTCTGGTTTTTAGCTAGTATAGACATCCACATAATCCAGATTCACTATCATTTCTTAACTTTTTTCGGAGTGTTGGCTAGTGGCCCCGCACGTTGCCCAGTGGGCCCCCTTCAGCCAAGTTTCGTCCCCCTTGGCTCAAACCTCCAGTTACACCACTGGGTGTCACTTTTTATTCAAAACATTCCACCAGAGAATTNTGAACATTTATCGATNTGGTTTCAAGTCTCCAGCAANAGATGGAGACTTGAAATCAATGAATGTCGTTCGTTATGTGACGTCCACATTAGTTAACGATTCGTTTTTTTTTTGCTCAAGCTTTTTTGTTTCGTTAGTACAATACTTCAGTTTGTTCATTTATTTTTCCATGCAAACGACAGTTTTATATATATCTATATATATATATATATATGAAGGGCCCCTTTCTAAGTTTCAGCCAGGGCCCCACACAACCTTAATCCGCCCCTGTACTTTACGGACGTGTTTCGTCAACAATTTATTGGTGCGCTTGCAAAAGGACACCTGTAAATACCACAAGATCACTAAGATCGATAAGATCGCTACGACCACTAAGATCGCTAAGATCACTGAGATCACTAAGATTGCTAAGATCGTCAAGATTGCTAAGATTAAAATTGCTAAGATTCTTAAGGTCACTGAGATTGCTAAGATTAAATTTGCTAAGATTGCTAAGATTAAAATCGCTAAGATCACCAAGATTAGATCGCAAATATTGCTAAAATAAACGAGGAAGGTTAAATTGTACCGGATCCACTATAAAACGCTTTTTCAGATTGGATCCACACTGTTTCATTTTTCAAAAGAATATAGCTAGGAGCAGAACCGTATTTGACTCAATTCGTTGAAAGAAACTGCAGCATTTTGTTGTTAAAAAGCTGTGACTTCCTCAAATTTTTGGACAGAAAATAGATTTGCAATTCACTTTTACATTTTCTTCACTATTAAATTGGATCCAGTACAATTTAATGTTCATGTCCAATCTTAGTAATCTTGGTGATCTTATTTGTCTTGGCGATCTTAGCGATCTTAATAATCTTAGCGATCTTAGTAATCTTAGCGATCTCAGTGATCTCAGTGATCTTAGCGATCTTACTGGTCTTAGCAATCCTAGCGATCTTGGCAATTTTGATCGTAGTGATCTTATAGCAATCTTATTGATCTTAGCAATTTTAATCTTAGCGATCTCAGTGGTCTTAGTGATCTTAGTGATATTAGCAATCTTCGCAATCTTGGCGATCTTAATGAGCTTAGCAATTTTAGTCTCAGCAATCTTGGCGATCTTAGTGATCTTAGCGATCTTAGTTAGAGTTGCCATACGTCAGGTTTTTCCCGGACATGTCCGGGATTTTAATGGCCAAACATGCATCAGGGAGAAATGTTAAAAAGTGCTTAAATGTCCAGGATTTTTGAATAATGTATTTTATGCAATCTAAACGCAATGTTTTCACAGTAAGAATTATTCAGTGCTAAAGATTAAACTTTGTAATGTTTTGTAAATCGTTTTACGTTTATTTCTTGTATTTTCCTTGTAACTTACTGTGTAATAATTCTGTGCTATTTTTCGTTTTCATAAATGTTGCTGTTTTCAGAAACAACAGACATTTGGTTCAGTAAAGTGCAACAATTTTTGCTGTTTTCGTTTTGTTCTGTATTTATCCTACTCTCACGGGAAAACGACAGTGGCAATGTGCTTTGGATGCATCCGGAATTTACACCATAATAAAATGTTTTCGTCGCAAAAATTGGTCAATGTGACTGACAAAAATCTGTCAGGAATTGTGCCTCATCATATATGGTAACCCTAATGTAAGTGATCTTGTGATATTTACAGGTGTCCCTTGCAAAACGCATTTTCCAGTTGAGTAGGAAACACCGGTAAATCCTGGTGGTGCTGGATTATTTTTGACGCAAGCACTGCAGTGTGGCCAAGTTTTCTGGTGGCTACTGGCTAGAATTGCAAGAGTGAAAGCCACGGCTCAGCATACTAGGTGTAATCTGCTATTCCGATGGATTTGCAAAGATTGCAGTGCAAGTAGGCCTACTGTACAGTGATAAGTACAGTTGTTATGCAATGTGTTTATCTATAACTGCATTTTGATTACCTCAAAGCACTGCTCTGCTGAGGTTGAAAGAACATATTATTCCCGCTTGTATAACAACAATAACAAGCAGAGGGATCGTCTGACTGTGTGCATTTTGGAAGCAATAATTAGCCTAAGTCCAGTGAGAATTTTCCAGGTGACTTTGAAATCAACCAAAGACTTGTGCATTTATATGGCAAAGCAAGGAAAACATATATTTGAAAGTTCTAAAGCTGTCACTGATGAGACTTTTTACTTGTGGATTGCAACGAGCTGGATGGTTGTAAGGGATTATGCTTAAGATTTATTGCCAAAGGTGCTGGCTAATCTTAGAAGACATTGTTGAGACAATTTTTTGAACAATTTTGACATGTGGTTATGCAATGGTGTTTTCTGTAATGATGCTTGTTTGTTTTACACATGTAATTTTGATCTTGCACAAATGTAATTTGAATTGTGCTACATCACACGACCAAGGCCAGTTGTTTTAGCTAAAGATGATTATAGTTTTTGTTTCAGATTGTGTAGGGAAATGTAGGGATTTTTCATTCTGATTGTAAGGGAAACTTGTTAATATATAGAGTGGCAACCCTGTAGGACTGTCTCTGTGAGGTTCTTATCTGTTGTGTTGAGGGTTGCTGTACAGTACTGTAAGTTCATCTTTTTCACTCTACTTACAAAGGCATTGAAGTACACTGTAGTGTTGTTTGTTATGTTGTTGCATTGGATCACAAAGCAAGCTCCAAAGAATTGGTCCAGTTGATGTTATTTGAAAACTACTGTGCACTAGCTGGAGTAACCAAGTTTAGATTGTCTGTGAGCATGATACGTCCTCAACTTTGCTCTTTTGTTGTTGGTTCAAGTATTTTAAGGTCAAGGGCAACAGCATATTGTCTTTACTATTCCAGTCGAAATATACATACATCAAATTCCTTACTTGAAGACTTCTACAAAGTGTTGGGTGTCACTCGAAATGCTACACAAAAAGAAATAAAGTCAGCGTACTTCATAGTGAGTACTGAGCAAATATACTGAGTATGTTCAAGTTCATATTTCAAATATTGCTGAAAATCTTAACCTAAAAATGATAAATTTAAAAAATAACTTAAATAAAGTTTGTAGACAATTTTTCTTTGATTTTAATCTTTAAAGTAATAAATTGTATTGATGTTATCTAACTCAAGGATCCTTGTTCTAGTAAAGGTGTTTTACATGATGTTTTACATTTATTTTTGCTGATATATTATCGTAAGAAACTAAACGTGTACAGCAAAGCAAGTTCATAGTCTGTGGCTAGAAGGGTTATGTCATGCCCTGAAAGAACGCTCACCTAGGTCTTAGTTATATTTGAAGAAAAGTTTTTAACCTTTTTGAAATTTGTTATTTGAAAAACATGTCCAAAACAGTTGGTGAATGCCAGGTGGTATGTGAGAAGTCTTTAACACTAAAAACAATTCTGCAAATTTTTGTTTGTATCAGCTCATTTTCAGTAAATTCCCAAAGCTGAAAATCTCAAAGTTTTCATTAGTCCACAACACAACTAGCATGTATCAACCAGTCTACATGCTATGTCAGTGTTGCAGAGCTGGAGTCGTAAGGAGTCAGAGATTTTTGGGTGGAGTTGGAGTCGGATTCCTAACAACACTAGGAGTCACAGTCAGATTTTTTGTCCAACTCTGGATTCCAATTAGATCATTTTTTAAATCACACTTCCAAATTGGGAATTCCTGTTGAAATAGAACAATTTCTTTTGAAACTTTTGTTGAAACACAGATTTCTTGCTGTGCACAATGATTTCCATTGATTTTAACAGCAAAATTTCATTGCCTTGATGTTAAAGAGTCAAGAGTTAAAAATTTTGGAAAGGTCGGAGTCAGATATTTTACTTCCGATTCCGCAACCCTATGCTATGCACTAGCATTTTTATAATAAAAAGCAATAACATCTGATTCTTTGTGCATGTGTAATTTGTTGAACCTGAAATTTCTCATTTCATGCATAATATCTCATTTATAACTGCCATAGAATCCAGTATGTATTAAAGTTTTACTTATATTACCATAGATTCCAATATACTCGTAAATTGAAGTATGTATTAAAAGTAAAGCCTCAGAGGTTTCAAGCAATGTGGAACATAACACCACGCTGTAGTCTCATCATAGGCTGTGCAATTAACAAGATAGTTAACCAATGTGTAAAACAACATTGTGCAATAGAGGGAACAACGAAACAAACAAAAAAATGAGAATTTGCTAACTATTAACACCTTTGCTTGGTCTACCTATCTGTACAGAATGGGTTTTTGCATTAAATACTGAAAAATTAGCAATTTTGCTTGGTCTACATATCTGTACAGAATGATTTTTCCAGTAACAAATTCCAGGCTATGTGTTGTGTAGATAGTTACAGATGAGACCTCTGTTGGATATCAGCTGTAATCTATTTCTTTCAAAATGTTTGTGCATTTACATATGAAAACAAGAAGAGAAATAGCAGATTTAATAGGTGAAGTACTTTTTTGGACTTTGATTGTAAGTAGTCTTAGGAAACTGGCATAAAAATATGGCAACTTTTAATACTTCTCCCAATGTTGGTCATGTGCAAACACCGTTTCTGTAATGTGCGCTGATGTATAGCTAACCACTTTTTGTGCTCGTGCGTCTGTGATATGGACCATGAGTCCGCAATAAACTATCATTATTATTATTATAATACTTATTACCGAGTTTGTTTTCTCAGGGAAACTCTCCCTCACAGAAATTGTTGAATAAGTGATCCTTCTTTTACTTTGTTTTCTAGTAGAGTTAAAGTTTCTTTGTTTCTTTTACTATGTGTTGTTGTGCCCCTGCTGTACATTACAACATCTACAAAGTTTTACAACAACTGTCCTAGTCAATTTTCAAATTTTCTTACTGAGTTAAAAACTATCATGCAGAGATTTGATGATTTTTGTCTAAACACTTAGTAGAAGGCATAGCTTTAGTCTAGCCCAAGTTAGTGCAAGATAAATTGCTTTTTCCCTGAAAAACACAGAAAATCAATGACTCAACAATTCAGTTGAACAAGACACATTAAAATTGATCACAAAGACATTATTTGGGATACACTGTTTCATGCCCATGTAAGTTCCATGTAATTTGCTGCATGTTGGAAAGGGCAGTTCGCAATTGTCAATATTACCTAGGATGGAAAGAAAGCAACAGATCATGCTCATGTGCATTGCACAGATGTGGTTTTTGTTGCTCGAACAGAACTTATGATACTGTAGTTGCTTGTTGGTGCTCCTACCATAAATGAAATTGGGCATGCTTTGATTTTAAGTGGAATTCTTATAATAAAAGACGAAAATATCTAAAAGTAATAGCGATCTTGGAAATTTTAGATTTAATAGAGGTGGGACAGTGATGTACTTATGTATAATGGTGATATAATGGTTCAGAAACTATGGATGACTGTTTTTGGTCATTAATTTTTTAGGAAAGAAATATTTAGTCAAAACAGCATCAGACCTTAATGTAGTGAAATCTTCTATACTAAAAAGTTTCCAAAGACTCTTAAAATACTATCGTGTATGCCTATTTGCTTAACAGATTAGTTTGGTGCATAAAATTGGCAATTATGGTTAACAGTTAATAGAGCTCTTGTCTGGTGCGCTGTAAATTATCCATATGGGAATCACTAGTCTACAAACCATATGCATTTTCATAATGCTTTCCATCCTGGAAGTGTGTAATATACATTTTGATTTTGAATTACATGTCTGCTATTACTATGATTGTGTCAATTTTCATATATTTTGCAAAGAAACACTTGGGCAATAGCAGCATGCTTGCATTGATGATGCCATATATTCAATGTTGATGTTACCAGTTGGAAAATTCACATTTTTTACAATTAGAAAAAGCATATGTAGGCATATAACCCCTTGAGACTCTCAGTTTTTCTTGGTGTGCTTGTAAAAATGTTGGCAGTAGTGAATCGCCTCTTAAGTTTGATTTGTCAGCATGCACTGTCAGTCTTTTCAGATGTTTTGAGAAGATATTATATTTGACACTAGACTAGAAACAGTATTAGGGAAATCATACATTTGGCATATTGGCAAACGCTAGCTTAAGAATTGCTTTTTAAAGATCAGAGCATCTGACTATAACCATTCGTAAGTGACTCTCCAGCGTTACTCAATGTTGATGTGAACTGGTGTGTAGCCAATATATTTCAGTCCCAAAGCTTCAGCTTAATCTTGCAGCTGTGCGCAATATAAGTGTTCCCTTAAATTTTTAGTGTTTTTTTTAATCATGAATGTGTCTACTGTTGCAATTTATGAATGGGCACTGTCATTGGTTTTGCTACTGTGTTTCATGCATAAAGGGCCTCTGAGAGAAATTTATCCAAGGGGTACAAATACCGATACTGGACCCCCTAGCTTCTGAGACCCTCATCAAAACTTGCATAGCTTGTTTGTGTAGTAATCAGAATATAGATAAAACAGTTACCATGATTAAGATTTAGAAATAGATTAATTGTGATATTGGCAGATGGCTTACACTGGCCATTTTGGGTAAGATTACAGAAAAACTTAGCATGTATACTTTCATCCTCTTAGGCTCCAGTATCTACTAGGTAAAATGTACCTTTTGTAGCCTATCTTGTAAGCCCCACATGCATGACTGCATATCTGTCATTTCATTTTGCACTCATTTGAAGTTCGACAACTTAAGTGGCAAAAACAATTGGCAATGCATGCAATTCCACTGAACATTTATATAGGATAACGGTTATTCNGGCAGGTTTATATGTAGACTTNGTGTTAATGCAACATTTCAGAAAATTGTTGAAATATTACAGGTTACCAGTTCTCTTTTATATTATTCCGCATTATTGTAATTCCTAAGCAGGGCCGGATTAANCATTGGGGAAATTGGGCAAATGCCCGGTCCTCGCACTTTCGGGTGCCTTGCGCTGGACTATCAAAACCAGGACTGTAGAGCTGGTACTAAAATTTCAGGCTCCAGGTCTGGCCATCTGAATGTTTTGGCTCCAGCTCCAGAACAATTTGGTATGAAAAATCAGAAAAAGCATTGTATTATTTGTATTGCTTGTTTGCCCTACAAACTATCTCAGTGGAACCGGAACACAAATTTCCGGCTCCACCTCAAGAAGTTTTTGGCTCCAGCTCCGGCTTCAGCAATCCAAAATTGCTTGGGCTCCGGCTCCGCAGCCCTAATCAAAACACTCCTTTACTGGTTTTTCATGTTTTTCGGCTGTTCACCCCACATCAAAATCGGAGAGCTTTTTGATTAATGTGTTAGAGTGTTTATTTATCTCTTTCTACTTCGATAGGCACCAAACAGGCGCCGTTCAACGGGTCGCCACAGATGTTGGAGAGGGAGAAGTTGCCCCAAAATGCCCCCCCTGTATCCGCCACTGTAAAGCTAGTAAAATGCAATCTGTGCATTTCTTATTAATAATTCTTGGTGCTTTGGTTGTTTTGGTTCAGCTTGCAAAAAAATACCATCCTGATTCGAATCCGAATGACGCCGAAGCTGAGAAAAACTTTCGAAAGGTTTCAGAGGCTTACGAGACACTAGGCAACCCTCAGAAACGGCAGACATATGACGCATTTGGACGTAGTTCCCAGGGATTTGGTGCACATCATCAGGGCAGAAGCTATGGACATCCTTCTGGAAACCAACAATGGAGTTACCAATCAGCTGGGATGAATGCGAAAGACGCAGAGGAGATGTTCAAAAAAATTTTCCACGACTTCGGTGTAAAGGGAAACTTTAAAGCTGTCAATTTTGGTGGGGGAGGTTTTCCCAAGTCAGGAAGCGGAGTGTTTAATTCCATTTTCAATAACATGATGCAAGGATTCGGAGCAAAGTTGGCTGAAGAGGTACGTGTGTGGCGATGCTTATTTCAAATCAGTGATACCCAATATGGGGTCCGTCTCGCAGTGGGGTAACTTCAGAATCGGCTTAATGGCGGATATTTAGTTACTCAAAAGTTTTGCTAGGAAGAATTAGAAGGGTGGAAATCACGATTTTTAATATGACTGTGATAGAAATGGTCGAAGTAAAGGTTGGGAAAAACTTCTTTAATTGCGATTGGAACAAGTGTGGATTCGGGTCCCAGCTAAATTATTGCACTGTAGTTTCTGGTCGAAAGTTTTTTGCAACATTTTGGGTAATTTTTGATGAATTTATGAAAAATTAAAACAGTCTTAAGTTGTATGTTGTCGACATATCTAATCATTCATCTACGAAAAAGATCTTAAGTTAGCTTCAAAATCTGGGTACGCATTGCTACTGTATAAATGCACTTGTGCAGAAATAATAAGTTTAAGAAACTTTACGGATTACATGGTAAGTTGATGAACAAAAACATTTCTGCGTAATACTGTAATGTTGTGAAGAATAAGTAATCAACACTGCAACAAATCATTGTTTCTGACATTCGATCTAACACATTTTGTAGTGTTCCCAGTCCGAACGCATAAGTCGGAATCCAGTTTATATTTCATTAGCGTTACCATCAGAACCGTCGCCAGAAAGTCTTCAATAGGGGGGCTTGACGTACTAAAAATTGACAAAAACTCCAATGATTCATAGTGTTTCTTATTCCTATTTGGGGGGGCTGTAGCGACCAAAGGTCCAACGAAGTAATTGTATGCAACGATGGCGGAGGCTCAAGAATAACTAGAATTTATGTAAACCTTGTGTACTCTGAGACCAGACGTCGCGTGAATGATGATCTTTATTACTTATCGACTTGCATAAACAGAATACAAGCAGAAAAGCTTGAGACGTCTCAAAAACCGCGCGAGCCGAAGTTTGTGTCTCAAAAAGGCACCACCGCGCACGAGGTGCATTCGATAAGTTGATTTACACTGCAATTAGGCTGCGGGCCGAAACCAAGGTCTGCTACAGGGCTAAGCCCACCAAAACCCCCCGTGGCGACGGGACTGGTGACCACGTATCCCAGATATTTGCTCGTGTCCTGGGTTGCAGCGTTAATTATCCCGAAAAACGAGAGCAACTGCAAACAATGGAATTTTCAAAAAATGTTGGTCTTTTTATTGCGCACTTCACTATTTTCAGCAACCTTTTTGCAGAATATCTAAGAGTTTGCACCTTGTTATTTCCAAGTTTAACCGAGCGCACCACAACTGCATATAACTTTTATAATTTTTGTATATATGTTGTGAGCAAGCACAGCTGTACGAGGTGGAGGTCAGAGAGAGTGATCGACCTCCCACTGCTTGAAATATGTGACAATCGGTCGAAATCTGGTGAAAAGGAAACAAAACTATCCTACTGCAAATGTTTGAGTTACGTTGTACGCGCATTCCTGGTTGTCAGTTGTGGCATGGCATAGAAGCAGCCCAAAGCACACGAAAAAGTGAAGATTGGTGGTTTTTGTTCGCTTATTTCCAATTAGACTAATGCACAACGTCGAAAAAAACTTACATACAGATATACACAGAACCGTTGGTAAAAATCCCTTGTTCTCTTGTACGGCCATGTCAGCAAGCGAAGAAGGCTGCGTGATAACTGTTTTATTGCTTTAAAGCATTGTATTTTGCGTATATAGTGTCTGTGTCGCACATCAAGATACATAAATGTTTTTCTAGATGATGAAATCACATAACACTGGGCCAAATGTCAAAGCAAAAAATGATGACTTTTTTGAAGAAATAATCATCGAGAAGGGACCGACTGGCTACCACTTTGTCAAAAGGAAGAAAAAATAAATGCATGGATCTTGCTGTTGTTATTGCTATGTGGTCGTGTTCTATCTTTTTCTGCGGAAACTAGCACTACCAGATAGCTATTAAGCCGGTGGTTTAAGGATGTTGCGCAAACATAATCGCACACATTAATTTATTATGAAATGTATGGCCTACTGCAGGACCGCCTAATGGCGCACTGTGGACCAGTGGCGCAGCGAGGCTAGGTGTCGCCAGGGACCGCCCATAAAATCGCTACCCTTTCTACCCCTCAAATTTGCTTGCAAGAACTAAAAAATGGAAGGTGATCATGTTTTCATGCTTTTAAAGACTATAAAGAATATAAAGCATCTTGAACATTAGAATCAAACACTCAAACTGAAATGGATCTTAGTCTTCATTCTCGAGTCTTGCCTTTTCTGCTTGTTCGCCACCTTTCTCATTACTCTGTATGTTTTTTCTGCCTTTATATATGCATCTGTGCACCCGCCATATTTCGTTAAATCTTCTTGTCTTTTCGTCTGCGGTAAGTCGCACTACTTAGCTTTAAATTGTTCAGTCACTTCACGGGATCAAACAAAAAAAATTAAGAGAATGATGGTGGGATACCTACTTCACAGATGTAAACATTTATGTATGTTAACATTTCGTGTAGCATAGGTGTAGGAGCAGGCATTCTAAACACATGAAAATAATTTTAATAAATAACTTCCCCACCAAAAGATTGCGGCCCTTCCTGCTGCGGTCTGATCCTAAGTAGACCACTAGGGGTGATGGACAAAACGTATTTTTTGACACTGGGTTTCTAATTAATTGTGTTGGGGAGTAAGATATGGGATGTCGGGTGGTTGTGTGACAACACGACATAGTCACTGCAGGAGGACAGAGTGTGTGGCTTTGCGATGATGACACTGGACTGGCAGATGTGGGCAAGTGGTCTGTTTGAAAAATAAACCTTGGTCGAAAAGGTTGGGCACCCCCAGTCTACTGTCTGCCAAACGTTTCGCCAATGGCCTCGAATGTAAGTGAAGTCGAGTAAGAATCCTGCGCACTTTTGCTGATGGCACTTCAGTAAAAAGTGTGATTTTGATACTGCAAATGAAACAAGCATGGGAAGGAAACCTACGACTTAAAATCGTTGATTTTCTGAAATAGATATGTTCCGGTATGTCGTTTGTGGCGCGAACAAGCAGTCGTAGAGTGATTGCGGCGCGTGATCTCCATTGTTGCATGCTGCCACAATTTTTGTTTATTCATAAAAACAATGAATAAACTCGTTTGATAACAAACCAGTCGCGACAGAAGGCTTTTGTATGCTTAGCCCCCCCCCTCCAAAAAAATTCCAAGCCCCGCAAATTGAAATATGAACGCTAAATATCAGTGGATTTTGTATCAGTTAGTACTCTGTTCCAGTGATGTAGGAGCTGGAGATGTAAGCGCACCCCTAAAGGGTTCGATTGATCAAAAATTAGGGAAAATATAAAAAAATTCAAGAACAGAAGTTCCAACATTTTTTAACAATATTAGTGAAATTGTACTTTTTTCAGTGCATAAAGTTTATTATGTCAAAGAATTAAATATATATAACATCAACAAACTTTTTCTAGTAACTTCGTCTTTTAGTTTGTGAGAGTTGATGCGTAACTGAGTCAGTTGAAAATTTGGACGAAAATTATGTAATTAGGGGCATTTCGTATATATGATTTATTAATTGAACGCTATGGAAATAGAGTGTGCTATAGGGCACTTACTTCATAATAGTGGAGTCCAGTGGTGTGTTTAAGCGGAGGCGAGCGAGGCACTTTCCTCGGGCCCCCTAGAGGTGCTTCGCGCGCAAATTTTCCTCAGTTTTAGTAAAAGAACGTATCCATATATACAGTGGCGTAGCTGGAGATTTGAGCCAGGGGGGGGAAACGAAGCTCAAGGGGGCTCATTGGCTACCGTTTGGGTATGCAATTATTAGTTCCCGAAAACTCGTGTACATTATTCTACAAAAATAGTTGTCGAGTGATGCAATGAGTTTTAATTGGGTAAATGAATAAAGTAGACTTTCACGTTTTCATGCAACGTTCTCTATCTAAAATTGATACCAATCAATGACTTGTGACTGGGTAAAGGCTTACGATTTGTAAGACGCGGCGCAACGAGGCTAGTTGGCGCCCGGGGCAACAAGAAAGTTTGGCGCCCCTGTGTTCGAACCTGAAGCACCAAATGCTTGACTTAATGGTGGGGGTAGATTCTGGGCAATGCCTTAGTAAACAACAAAACAAATGTAGTAAGTTCAAAACGAAATTTTTGAACAGTTCATTGATCTATCCACATCAGTGATAAAACGACATTAATTTAGCAAATACTGCCAAACAATTTTATGTAAATACGGAGCTGCACACCAAGCAATTACAAATAGATGTGGACAGTGCCGTGTTATCCCAACTCTACCCAAAAATGCTTACAGGCCCTAATAGTGATTTCTGAAAAAAGATTTCTAACGCGTTGCTGTATTAGCGTTAGTATTCGTCATGATTTAGTTGTCGCTGTAATTTATCTATCGAAGGCTACTCAACTGGCGGACCGTGGTCACACAGCAAAACAAAAGAAATCACTGTATAGTGGCGCAGTAGCACACATGGAAAATATTACGTAGCATTAACCATGAAAATATCATAAGCAACATCACATTATAATAAGGTAGTATCAAAACGGCTTGGAGCGAGTCTTTTGGCAAGCAAAAGCCTTTATGACATCATCCAAATCTAGATAGCGCACACATGAAGTTTCGATTGACAACATGGCTAATGAGGATAATCTGATATCTGTCATATGAGACCTATTGAAGTTTTGATCAGCTTCAGTTTGCTGAAACTCCTTTCAGCGCTGGCCACAGTACTGGGGCAGTTAAGCATAATCCGAAGTGCAAGAAATACGTTAGGACAAACTTAATCAAGACGTGTCTTGAGAATAGAGCTTTACAAAAGGAATTGGGTGTCTTAATCATTGTCATTTAATTAACGACGATTATTTACAGATGTAGAAAAATTTTTGAATGAGCTTGACAAAAGGAATTGGGTCATTATCAATAATTGACGGCGATTATTTGGAGATGTCCTAATGAAATGCAAATGTTAACAAAAATTTGCAGGAAATCAGAATCAACCCTATCATTCAGTTACGAAAACACTTGCGGAAGAAACAAACTTGAGGCCGATGAAAGCAATGCGCCGCGCTGAACGTTTTCTTTTATCAGCGCTCCAGTGAAGTTTTCTTGAAAAGCATGCGCATCGTGCTTTCAACTGGCCGAAATACGCATGCATGAACCTTTCTGGTGTCTAGACTTGTTAATCTCCTGGTACATGCTACACGTTTAGATTAACAACATTTTGTATCTCAAATAGGCTATAAATGCTGCCAAATATAGACGAAGGGGGGCTAGGTGGACGCAACATTATTAACATCCATAATCCACTGACTGAACTACTCGGTTGGGACAAGCTTAGCAGTGATCGCTAAATAAACTCTTCGAACACTATTAACTCCATCTTGCTGTCTGAACAGCAGCCTGCGCAAATGTGTAAGGTGGGTCGTAAGTACCAAAGCTATCTTGCTTCTATGCAGTAGAAAACACGAGATGACTGCTTGAACTAGCCATAATACATTTTTTCACAACAATCATTATACAAAATACGTTATCAACTCTAGTCTGACTTCTGGACGTATACAACTAGGCATAAAGGGTAGCTTCATGTTCAACACTCTAAAACCAAGCAGTGGCCAGTGAATGGTGGCGCTTTACGCTCAAGCCTCAAATACGTTTATTACTGTACCTCACAAACGTACCAAAAACGATCAGGCGATGTTGTTCTAGGTAACAGTGGCAGGTACTGCTCTGTCTATAAATTACAGGACAAAACAGAATGTGGACAGAACCGATGCCAGAAAGTCTTCAAAAGGTGAGCTTTACGTTTGTGCAGAAGGGCTTATCATTCTAAAATTTGACACAAACTACACTGATTTCTAGTGTTTCACATTTCAATTTGGTTGAAGCTTTGTTTTGGGGGCTAAGCCCACGTCTGTACTAACACCCGAAATCACCGGCAAAACTATGAGAAAATTTTGAAAAGCGCAAAAAAAACTACTAAATATGAGAAGAATACTAAATACCATATGCAAGCTAAAACGGGGACCTATTTTTTACATTTAGCTTGCTAGAGGGGGCGGCGCGCACCCCTGTCCCCCCGTCAGTTACGCCGCTGCAATAATATATACTCCGATCCATATATAATATACTCCGAAGCTGATCATAAAGTAAGCACTCTGCTTTCAAAAGGGCTCCCGGTAGCACTGTAATGTGTAAGTGCCTTGATTTCAAAGGGGTCCTTAACAGCAGCTGCAATGCGTAAGTACACTGCTTTCATATGGGCCCCAGACAGCAAGTGTAATGTGTGTCTTGCTTCTAAAAGCCCCTCCCCCAATAGCAACTGCAATGTGTAAGTACTCTGCTTTCAAGGGGGCCAACAATATCAACTGTAGTGTGTAAGTACTCTGCTTTTAAAGGGCCCCCAACAGCAACTGCAATGTGTAAGTACTCTAATTTCAAAGGGGCCCCTACCTGCCACTGTAATGTGTAAATACTCTGCTTTAAAAGGGATTCCACCAGCCTCTCTCATGTGTATTGTGTAAATAAGAAAAAGCTTCAAACCAACTTCAGAAACTGTGGGTTAAAATTTGTTCCAAAAAGTTCCAAAAAGACACCATCAATTTAGAGAAAAAATTTATACCAAAAGATGGGCGAATTTTTTTCATTGTCGAGAATGAAGTTTCTCGTAATGTTGTGTAGCAATGTTTGCAGAAAGGTATATGATGAATTATTTGCAACTTTTAGTTTTGCACATTTTTCAAACAACTAATGTCAATGCAAGAAGAGAACAGTTGTGACTCATCCAGCCTCAAAGCTTTTCAAAATAAGTCTCAGGTTGGATGCCTTTGTAGGGTATTTCATGTTCTACAGTGTAGTTATAAGCAGGGCTGTGGAGTCGGAAGTCCCGTCATCCGACTCAGACTCCTGGCAATTTCGATTATCCGACTCCAACTCCGACTCCAAACCGACTCCGAACTCCAGCTGTATTAGTTACTTACTTAAAGTGATAATTCTTTTCAGATGAATTCATAAACCCTACTTGCACTTTCCAGGAATACGGAAACTTATTTTAAAAT
>JGI24159J19872_10005687_pt1 | contig 16149 bp, 5 predicted proteins | sample Ectturendosymbi4_FD_19872 | JGI IMG/M metagenome (IMG submission 19872) | reverse complement strand
CGAAATCGATTTCCATTAAATAACATCAATGCGTGCTGATTTTTGTTACTTGTGCAGTGTGCACAGACAGTGCATAAGTTGAAGATATGGGTAGACAAGAATCGCCGCAGTTAATAGAAAGGAAGACACAGGTTGATACTGATGCTAAAGAAACAAGTAGAGCTTCCAAGTATTGGGATGATGATTATATCAAGTATGAATTTTTTCTTCCCAGACCATCAGTGAAGAAATCAAGTCATGAGCCAAAACATGCTCAATGCATGTCATGCTATTTTAAATATAGCAACCAGTTTTTGGGCCATTCAAATCTGCAGAGTCATTTACAAGAAAATACAGCATTTATCAGAACAAATCCTCACAATTTTTCAAGTAACAGCACGAATATTTGTGCAAACAGCAAAATTCCTTCTATTCACCAGTCGCAAATGACTCTACTAGTAAAAACCCTCTTTGTTCCTCTTTAAATAGCGCTTCTGCTGATGAAACGAAAGAAACATTTTGCGAAGCTGAATCTGTAATCAAACCATATTTGAAGATCCTAGACAATTTGCTGCATGGTGGAAAGCCAGCTGTGAATAAAGTAGAGCAAATACTATGGTATACCAATGAACATTTGATTTACATTGCCATACATTCACAATACAGGTGAATGGGAATACAGTAATCAATGGCAGGGATGAATGAAATTGAAAAAAGTTAAGAAGCACTGACCTAGAGCACACTTAGTAAATGACCATTAATCTTGTCCCTTATGAAAAAAATGAAACTGCATCCTCATCTTGAAATTGCTGGCACGGAACTTACCTGTGCTGCACCATTTCTTTGTGAGAAACTGTTCTTCCACATAAATCAACAAACAACTTTGGAAATGAGTTGCATGCTCCAGTCTAGGATCATGTTTTTGTTACAAAGTGTAAAAAATTTAAGAATATGCCCACAATAGCCTTCATCGCATTCTTCCAAAACTCTAAGTTGTACAGACAGTGTAACTCTGCTTTAGTTTTATAGGTGAATTACCTACAACTTGTGCACAATCCATTTCCCCCTGAAAAACCTTCACACATCCAGTTTCTTATTTTCTGAATGTTTAGGTATAGTTAGATGCAACTAAGACATGCAAATTGTGAATGCAGTGTAGGTAAATTCCTGCATCCCCTTTTGTGACATGATGACATAGTTGTTTACCTGTTACCAGCTATTGTGTACTTTAAAAATTTTACTTACAAAAATAATTCAGTAAGTATACCACAAGCACATGACTAGTTTTAATATATGTTTAAAGCAACAAGAAATCTAAAACGCAAATATGCTAATGAAGATAATTGTAAATAGAACAAATAAATTAGTGTACTAAATACATTGGTCAGCTCAGCTATGCACTTGCAATATTGCATTGAGAGGCTGCACACCAAATGATTTTCACTAGCAGACTGTCATAGGACTGGGTCATAGGTTGTAAGCTAGTTTTGGCCATATTTTTCCAAGTTACACTTAACTCTGCTGCTCAATTTCAATCAACTCAGCTTACCTGAATAAAAAAGGTAGTGCAAGTTCCTGAAATTTTTCTCAAATTCCCAGTCCTACATACCCTATTTTTTCGATCATAGACCACTTTTTTTTAATTGACTGAAAAAAATTTAAGTCAGTTTGGTCAGACTGTCTGAAAATATAGACTGGTGACAATACTGTTACAGCAAGTTTTAATACCATTATAGGACAAATGAAAGAAAGGCCTCAGTGAAAAGAATAGCATATACCTCTTGAATTTTACAAGTGTATTGATGTATTGGGTCTGTTATACTTTTTATTTCCTTGCAACATCTCTTTATACAAAATATGTTACTTATTAAAATTAGACATATTGCATATACAACATGTTCCACTCTTACCGATGTTATTTATCTTATTTTGAATATGCAGTGTGAAAGTAAGGATGTCACTTAACTAAAAACGAGCATGGTAGTGTAGTGCATGCAATCATGGTAACTTCTGCAATTGCACTCAAGAAATCACTGATCACTCATCCTGTCCTGAAAGATTTTGACACATTTTTAATTATCCACTTATGTGCATGTTATAATCAGAAGTCATAACCTCAAAATTGGTCTTGAAGGCATTAACACCTTTGAATGTACACAGGGTTTCCCTGAGAAATCACACTGGCACTGAGCAGAATTTTTGACAGTTACCACATTTATGCCAGTTTCCCCCAAAAAACTTGCAATTGAAGTTCAAAGAAGTGATTCATTTTTAAGTCCTCTTTTTCTTCGTAGTTTTCTTACATAAATGTTCAAGAAAAAAAGATTACAGTCAGCATTCAATATAAGTTGGATCAGTATCTGTACATACAACAGTATCTTTTCCAGAAATTATATTTTGCACAGGCACAGACCATGAGCAAAATGTTTATGGTTCTAAGCTGACTACTGGCTCACCTGCAACAGCAAAACCAAGCACCTGCAAGTAAATCAAGCTGTGTTTCAGAGGCACTAAACATGAGGAATTTCTGCTTGACTAATTGGAAGATTCAGAAAAATAGTTGTTGCTGCTTTCGTTTAAAAACATTAATGGTTGAATTTATGAACCTCCTGCAAGATATAGTAATGCCATAAATGAGCTTTTTAATCATATCTTTGCTACTTACAATTGTTTGAAGTTGATTTACACGTAGCACTATATCTTTTGCGGAAAAAAGACCAACGGATTTAATAACGATATCGACGTTGAACTTGTTCTTCACAAACCTTGCTATCTTCCAAATTAGCAACCTGTAAAGAATTTTACAATATTGGATGGGTTCCATTAAAAAATGTATACCTCAACATAATGCAGTAAAACATGCCTACATTAGCAATTCACTTATTGCAGCACAATTATTTGGTCCTGGAAAAAATCCAATGTTTCGTATGTGTTTCATGTGTACAGACGTTTGTCTAAACCAGCTTTGCTAATATCAGTAATTTACCCCCACAAAGTGTATTGTTCATTAACAATAATGCTTGCAGCTACAAACAGCAGGAATACTTCCCCTTTGAAATCTTTACTCTAAAGAAGCTATGTCCAACCCAAATGGCTTACTGAGCCAAAAATTCTGTCACTATCTTAACCAGGGCCGCACACTGAATGACATATTGCAAATGGAATGGCTTACTCTGATCTTAGCAAACAAAATTTAGCTTTCCTTTAGCTAATGTACTGAAAGTTCGAATCCTAACTGCAATGGTAACAGACTTGATAAAGTGGCGCTGAAGACCACCTGCATCAAAAATGTCAAACTCACGATTGTCAAAATAAGGAGAGGTTGTCAGTACATAGGATATTTTAACTACAGCGAAAACCTAAACTGGGCCACACAAAACCTTTGACTGGGCCACATGGGCTGGACATAGCTGCTCTAAAGTAACAACCTTAGCTTTGAGACAAGTTTGACATTTTTCATATATCTGATGGTGTGTGATATTAAGTGGAAATGTGATTACATATACACAATGCATGTCAATATTCAACAAATGTGCAGTCGTTGAATGGTATATGGCAATTCACCTATATTGGCAGTTTGCGTATATCAGCACATTTTGCAAATCTCCATAAAGTGCTGATTTATTTTATACCATGTAGTTTGAAATACCACCTTTAAATGGGAAGCAAGTAATTCTTATGTCAAGCATTACTGCAAAATATATCACAAAACAAGTGAAAACAAGTAAACTTGATCCTTTACAAGTTGAAATCTAGATATACCATATGCAATATACAATTATACATTAGTCAAACTTTTTCAATAAATATCAGAGAAGTAGACAACCAACAAAAGATAACATTGGACACAAGCTATCTGTTTTTTTGCCACAGCAGCTTGAACATCTGTGCTATGAAGAAGGGAAACATACAACAATAATTAGTAAAATTAATTATTAATGCATCAGTGAATAACCTTCAACCTTCATGCAATTTCTATGATGCAACAGATTAACATTACACTGAATATGCATATTATGAATCAACCACCATGCAAAATATAATTTTATTTGAGGGAAACGCTCCTAAACCAGTTTTACAAAAGTTATACACAGACCTTTGCATGCTTTTCATGCACTGGAAAAAAATTTAATTCAGATTCTTTTATTCAGCCAAAAAATGAAACAAAAAAATAACATTATGACTAAAAATATCCAGTTGCAGTCCAATGCATTTCTCATAAGCCAATGGGTAAATAGTTGTGTGATGTTGATGTAAAACAAATTGCTTTGTGATACTGATCCAAGTAGGTCGACATAGTGGACTTATTTTGAAGATTTGTACAGCAATCAAGCTTGTGTGAATTCATTGGCACATTTATGACATGACTTTTTGAACATAAAAATCAGCACACCATTTATACATATTAGTATTTCCCAAGGTTTATTGAATTGTCATTCAGTCAACTTTAACTCAAATTGTCACTTTTCATTAGCAATATGAGTCTGCAGGTATAAACTGGGATGTGTTTAGTTCCTAAAATTGGAAAAATATATGGATTGTTAAATGATGTTTTCTGATGTACTTTTATATTTTTTACCATAAATCTTGTCCTTTAAATAATCATTTCCTACCCATTAAATTTTCAGCTTAATGAAACTCTTAAGTTCAGTAGTTTCAATATTCTGTGTTAATTAGCATAGAACTATTGCATACCTGGCAAAAATCCATATTGCAAATAATGCAGCCAATGGGTAGAACAAAGACCACATTGTCAGAAAATCAGGTGCTTCTTGAATGTTCCAAACAGCAACCTATCACATTTCAGTAATGGCAAGCCCAGCAAGTTTGAAATGAAGCAAAATTAAAATGACCAGCTGTAAGAGACAACAAAACTATTTGTAGTAGCTCCATCAACTGAAATCAACCGACATCACTGTATTTTGTGTGAAGAGCACTACTTTCTGAGAAATAAGTTTCATTATACTTGCTTTGGATCCACCAAGAGATGTATGGTTGATCTGCACATGCCTGTCTGTGCTTGCTGAGCCTTGTGGGCAATGCAGCTATTTTTGTAGTGAATGCTGCAATGGTGGTACACCATTGTTAGCACTACACATGTTTTCTCTGATACCGATCCACCGATACCTGGCACAAGGTCAGAAAGGCTGGAGGCACTACTTAAGTTTATATTGGGATTCAAGTGGGAGTTAAACTCAGTCTAAAAGCTTGAGATGCACACAATCTATCCATTGTACTAAATTATAATAAGATTGATGACGTCATTCATGCGCATATCTCAAAAGCTTGTGTTTAATCAAAGTAAATGTATTTGCACCATCAAGCGTATACTCTCTACTACCGCCATGTATGTATCCTCGTCTTCCTTCATGTATTTGCATATTCCATGTTACTGCGATGCATGCTTAAATTCAATCGCCTTTCATGTGAGAGTGAAGACATTACTCAACACAATACTACTTATTACATGTACCATTCAGCCAACCCACCAGCAAAAGTACATAGGATTGCAAAAGTAAATGACGCAGATGCATACAATAGCTTTCAGCTAATCATTCTTTGAAGAATGCTCTTGTTTGTAACTCAAATGTTAACAATGTGAACAAACTTTGGGTAGAACATCTTTGTCTTTTTGGCTGTAACTTTTGAACCAGAAATGCCAGAAAGCTAATCAAAGCCTCAAAAGACTTGGATTTTAGCCTAGTTTCAACTGGAAACTTGTGCAAAATACTTTCCTCTTGGGGTTGGGGCCCAGGGCCTGATAACCTTGGCCAAAACCTATCCCACTTATGACATCACCCACAAAAAACATGAAACCCAGAACTAAAAATTTTTTTCGATGCAAACTAGACTTGCCGAGTCTTTTGAGTGTTTGAGCACCTCTCGTAGCACAATTGACTGGCGAGTTAATGGAGTTGCAAAGTGGCGTGAAAATATGGGATTTACAGCTAAATCCATCTGCCACCGAAAGAGTTAAAAACTTGTCCGCTTATGAAATCTAAAATTGACTGAGACCAAGCTGAATCTATTAAGTCTATTGTCAGGTAACTAGTCTCCACAATTATGAGAAACAACTGAATTCATTGGCAAAATTTTTTATAGGAAATCTATTTTCACATAACCCTACGCATTCTCGGTCTTACAATCTTATTCAAATATAATTTTTTATTCTTATTCAAAGATAATATTATTCAAATGCAATCACTTCTGCACAAACTATTTTATATCACATCCATATGTCATACCAAGCATAGTTTAGGCCGTGTCAAAACCTAGCATCTCAACATCTATTGAAACATTTGGCTGTCCAGTATGTCTGCTTCAGATGTTGACTGGAAGAAACATACATTTTTTATACATCAAAGGCCTTGAGTTAAAAACATGGACATCTATTGCACTTTGGCTCAGAGATGTAGTGTTTTGTAATCACAACAGCAAATACAAAATATTTTTACTGAGATGCACAAGTGGAAATTTAACTTTTATCATTCTCAGATAACAATTTTCACCAAAGAGCAAATGCTGTTGACAAAGAAAGATTGGATATATCTGCACAAAGGTTCTGGAACTGTAAGAAATGCTTTGACATATGGATAACAAATTGTGTCTAACAATCCCATTCCCACTAGAGCAGCTAACAGATCTACCAACAGCATGTAAAAGGTGAGATATTATAACCAAACAGCCATCAACATTGAAAAACCATCAATCAAACCTATTTAATAACATCAAGTGGTGGAATGGACACAGAATGTGCTTAGGTAACAAGACTGGCTAAAAATAGCTAAAAATGCAAAAACCATACGCCTCTATGAAAAGCTACATAACAAAGCTCAACTTCACATTAGCACCTTTGCAGCAATAGGCTTTCAAAGCAAAACGAGTCCATTTCCATATATGGTCAATAGATACAGACAATGACATCATTAGTGATGTTTCATTTTCAGACATATCTACTAACACGCCTAAAATCAGTTAGGAGACACTTCTGACAGTGCAAACAATCTACCTTCACTATAACTATTCTTTGTTTTTCATGTACTTTTTTGCATGATTGGATTACTTTTCCTTAAACATTGTGTGAACAGAGCATTCAATACGTAAGTAACAATCATTTCATAGTCATTAAATGAAAAACAAAAGCATAACAATAACAAATAAAGCAGACAAAATGAAGAACATTATGAATGAATGAATTTAATTTGTAATCAGACATGAAGTCCACAGTACAAGCACACACTGTCTGCACAGTGCGGTTTGATAAAAACATACAAAACAGAATGTTTTCCATTGAGGCAGAACAACAGGGTTACAGACACTTTCTTAACAGAACTTTGTACAACTGCGTTGGAGGCAGAACCACAGGGTTACAGACACATTCTTACCACTGTTGTTTGCTAACCCATAACACTTGGTACAACACTACTGCAGAGTAGAACGCTACGTCCTAAACTGGTCAATACCAAGTAAAGTATGTATGCGTTGTCATGACACGCCCTTAAATGAACAAACACTGCAATGTCTGAGCACTCAGTCATAAAGTAAAATGCGATTGTAGTGTTCAAAGAATAAGGATGAATATAAACAATCTGACTGCATCAAAGCATGCAACCAAACGTTGTTACACTTTCTGCAACTTTTGAGAAACAGGTACACATTTTTTCATAGAGCATATAAACATATAAATGAATTAAGCAGCATATGAAGTATCAAGAAAAATGTACTATGGAAAAGTGCAGAACACAAAAGTGGTGAGGCAGGTTAGCGAATGAAAAGCCAAGCAGCAACCATGACAATCGTAGTAGTTTAGTTCTGATCCAGTTCTGTCCTCATTAAATGGGCGTGGCTGGATTTACCTCCTTTCTGGGCTGATTAACTAGTCCATTTCTCCCTCTTGCTCAATTAAGGGTGTCTTTTTTCTGCAACGCCATCCTTTCAATTGCTTTTTCTACTTATCTCCACTATATCTTCCATGGTTGTCCCTGTTTTCTTTGACCATCCACCTTGAAACTCAGCACCTTTCTCAGGGTATCATTCTCATCGCTCCTAAAAACATGTCCTAACCATCGCACCCTACTTGCTTTTCCCAGATTTTCAACAGTTTCTCTCAATACTAGCATACATGGGGTAATCATAATCAATTACAAACCATTACAGTTTTTTGAGTAATCATAATCAAATACATTGCCAATTTAATCATGATCGACGATTAATTTTGCAATTAAACTTGGAATTCTTCATGCTACGTCACTGTGTGATGAACTGAGGATTTGGAGGTTGGGTTTCCTCCTTTGTTGGTTGTGTTGTGATCGGAAAGCCCAAGTGGCATGTGTGCAAAGCTTCATACTGTGGCAGCAAGCAACAATAGTGATCACATGCCATGATCACTCTATTATTGCTTGTTCACACCACATAAATGTGGTATTGTTCTTCGCACACATCCCGTTCATGGTGAATCACATGTTTAACACAACACCAACAGAGTGGTTGCAACAACATCCCCTCCTTTTACAACGAACTGCACCGATCGCATGTTCGTTTTACAAAAGTTTCACACAGCATGACCTTCACATCCTGGTCACAGCACCATTTTGTTGCGATCGGAAAGACCAAATGGCATGTGCGCAAAGCTTCACACTGTGGCAGCAGGCAACAATAGAGATCACATGCCATGATCACTCTATTTTTGCTTGTTTGCGCCACATATATGTGGTGTTATTCTTCGCGCACATCCCATTCATGGTAAATCACACGTTTAATGCAACGCCAACAGAGTGGTTGCAACAGTTGTTATGGTTATGTTTCAGGGGAAAACATTTGCATATTCGTGCGCATTAAATTCAAATAGTCCAGCAGCGAGCACAGCATTTCATAGCAAAATCTCACTTTGTTCCAACTAGTTTTCCTGCTGGCCACCAGAGTAATGTAGTGTCTAGTCACTTAGCAACAAAGATATGAGTTTTAGTTAAAAATAGGTAGACACTTTGGCAACAGAAAAGTTAGCAATACATTATGAGAAGAGATGATGGTTATATATATATGTAATTAGGGTGAACCTATAAAGTAGTGCAGTATACTATGTATGTATGTATATAATTACAGTAGTTTAACTTTTTTTCGGAGGAATCTTTTGAGGCAGTTCTTTCAATCCACTGCTTGGCCGCACTAGATCTCAGGGCAGGTGTTAAGCAGCCATTCAATTGTCCCATCATCCAGAACCGTCAGTCTGTGCTGTCCATGGGGAGGTTGACTGATTGGACATTTGAGGACAACAAGGTTGACGGTTTGTTCTTCTGCACCACACTCACAGGCCAGGGTGGGGCAGGGCCATACCCCATTTGTGCAAAAAATAGCGGTAACGTCCAACACCGGTGTGGAGGCAGTTAAGTCAGATTTTGTACTCAAAGGGGGCATTCCTAGAGGGTGAGTGCTGGTGTCAGGGATGAAAGTACAGTCTTGTGGTGTTGTCGAATCACTCCGCATTCCATTGGTGATCAGCCCAGAACGCCACACTTCTGATTTTGCTGTCACATCAACTGATGAGCTGCTGTGCAGCAAGCACAAATGGGTGTCCAGATTTGAGATGCTGTCCATTCCCACTCGGTGAGTACTGAGTGAAGCAGGTGACCAGGCTCCATGGCACAGCATGCTGGAGACAATGTGGCTCCTTTGTAACGAAGCTCACCAGGTTGGATGCCTGCAAAGATAGAAGGATTGTCTGCTGGTGTAGGACGCAAGCATCCAGTCACAATTCGTAAGGCGTCATTGATGTCAGGGTGAATGAGGCAGGTGTGAGCACTGCAGCACCAGCTAAAAACACGGTACTTTGTTGTTGAATGGACCAGGGCTAAGGTGGCTGTTCTCAATGTTGTTGCACCAGCACCGCATCCCGAGCCAGTGGGCTGCCTCCAGAGTGCAACGTGTGATGTCAGCATTTTGCGAATTGACTAAAAGTGCTGGCAATACATGAGCGACCTGTCCAACATTACTCTGAGGTCTTTGGGCTCAGAGCGAATAGCAGAGTTTTGTTGCTGTGGTTGACATTTAGCTCACTTGTTGTTGAGGTGGAAGATTGCTGACACTGTTTTTGTAGTGCTGAACTTTAGTTTCCAGATTTGGGGAAACTAAAGCTCAGCACTACAAAAACAGGCAAAAAACATAAAATTGATGGTAATTTTCACGTAACTCTTGAACCAGAAATGCGAGAAAGTCAATCAGTCTCCAAAAGATTCAGATTTTATCTGAGTTTCCAATAAATATCTGAGCAAAATACTTCCATCTAGCACAGTGGTTCTCAAACTTTTCTGCACGTTGTCCCCCAAGTAAAGTATACAATTTTCTGTAGACCCCATGGCCCAGCCAAACAGTTACAAACACAAGGAAAATATGTGTCAAAATAAATTTGAGTACTTTTTACTAGAAATGCAAAAATAAAATAATACACATCCGAAAATATGCTTAGAACTTAGGGGCTATTCAGTGAACCCCATTTAATCCCATGACTATTTATTGACCCAGCTTGGATGGTCCAATTAACCCCTTGGGTTGATATCGACTACTTTGAGAACCACTGATCTGCTTAACACCTGCCCTGATCTAGCGGTTGGGCCCAGAGCCAGGTAACATGAGCGAAAATGGCCAAAAATCTACCCCACTTATTATGTCACCCACAAAACACCTGAAACTCAAAACCAAAAAAATTTTTTCAGTCCAGCTAGAAGACTCACTGAGTCTTTTGAGGGTTTGGATAGCTCCCTAGCACAATCAACTGGCGAGTTTTATACTTGCAAATAGGCATGAAATTAGTGGCTCAATGTGTGATTTCAAAGATCCCAACATGTTAATTGTTGCGAAAAAGATCAAAATAATATAGTAAATTTTTGAAAAATAACATTGTTCTGTTAAAACATTTTTGACCCCATGAACGATACATTGATAAACATACTGTTTTTAAGCAGAACACCAACTTTCATTCTGAATCATATTTCACTTTTCTGGCCAAAAGTGCCACGCAAACCTTTGACCCCTGCACATATGTATTACAATGTTCAAGTCCCTTGCCACTGTTGCATAACGTGGCATGTACGAGGCTCATCCTCTTCGATTCTAACTTGTGGTGAAGTTTTTGTGTCATTTTGCATGTGGCAAAGGTCTGGTCTGGACACGCAGCTTTGCTGTTCCTGTGTTTCTCACATTTTTCAATAACAGAATGGCATCACTGTTCATTTCATTTCAAATTAAAAACTAGCCTGCACAATGATGTGCTGGCAGATGATCCAAAAGTGCCTATCATGATGCAGGGAGTGCGTTTTGAATCAAACCCTAGACTTCCAAAAGCTGAGTGAGGAGAGTAAGAGTGAGGTGACATGTTATGCTCAAAGTTGATTCAGGCCAAACGGAAATATTTTATTAACTACCTAAAAATTTACAAAATGTATATTGTTGTTGGGAAAAATTTCCCGCAAGCAATAGCATGTCAGATTTTCCAGGAAGGACATTCCCATATTTCCCTGGCTTGCATGTGAAGTAAGATTTATGTTGTATCCAGCCAGATAAGATCTTCTGATCATGCAACTCTGGGTTTTAAATTGAAAAAAATTATGACGAAAATACACTAGTCTGGAAAAATTTATATAATCAGTAGAACTACAAATTGAGGAAAAAGAAAATTACTGCTAAGCACATTATAAATCACATTACATTTTAGATTTCACAATGGAAACGGTCAGTTTCCTGACCATGAAACCAATAAATACAAATTAATGTTCTTTTTTTGTTTAAATTTTAAAAATATTATCAGTAATGAGAATTTATCCTATTTTCTAACAATGACAGATTTTTCAACATGTTTTTAATATTTTCAAACATTTTTATTGAAGGGTTTAAGCATACTTGAAAACGGCACCTCTGCCATAAAGAATAATTGAAATTGAGAAGTCTCCATTCAATCCTTTTGTTTTCACAATAAGTGGTAGGATGGCACCAGAATTTGCTACAGGTCAACAAAAGACTGGTTGAAACAAAAGTGAAAAATGAAAGTAGTATTATGCATCTGTCATGATCTACACAAGAACAAAGCTCAGATTTGCTCTATTAAGGAAGATCCCTGCTGCAATACAAAATGGCTTTCAAGGCACACAAAGTGATGCCAACCTCCAGGATTTCACGTACATTCATTTCAGTCATATCCCCATGCCCACAATTCTTTAAAGCTAAATTGTGAAGAATTGCAATATGTCAGTGTCAAGACTTTGACATAACATGTGTGACAGGTAGATATACGCCATGGCAATATGAAAGATTTTTTATTGTTTTTGCATCCATATTATACACTACTTAACTCACCAAATAACCGTATTCTGTTTTTCACATACCCAAACAGGTTATTGGTTTACTTTTTATTGTTAAACCTTTCGTAATCTGTTTCCATCCTTGTCCTGGGCTACAGAGCCAGAGCTAGGCATTTTGCCTAGAGCCAGAGCTTAAATTAAAAATCAGAAGGGGCCGGAGACGGAGCACAGTTCAAAATTTAGGACTGGAGCTACGGCCGAATTTTTATTAGAAACGGTTAGGCTTACTAGCAAGGTTTACTATATTACTGGCAATATTCAGGAGGAAACAATACGTTTACAAGCATTGTGCTCTACTTTGCGATTCACCACTGGTTACGATTACAAAAGATAAGAAATCAGAAGTTTTCAGCTATTTTAAAAAGTCAAATGTGAATTTCTTGCTAGAATTCATGCTGTTTCTTTGAACAAAAGGGCTTTTAAACACATCTTCGTATTTTACAATTGTGTTAATGCAAATGTGCACATATTTGAAGCAACACATGAGAGAGATAATCGACTATGTGTTTTGTGCTCTTTGTATGGTTTGCCAGAGCAGTGATGTTGGCTAGAATCGCCAAGACTACAACAGGCAAAGCATTCAACGAGTGCAAAACACTTGGTTGATTGGGACTGATCTGTGTTTAAATGCTTGGTCACAGATGTAGTTTTCAAATCAGCCATTTTTTAGGATTCTGTTTGTAAGAAATAACAAAAGGTCCTCAGGCATTGACGACAAAACAAGAACCAGAAATTGTTTATATTACCATTTTCTTGAGTCACGTTTCTGCTAGTAACTTAACTGTTCTCTGAATTGTCTAAACCTGTGATTGTTGTTTTTCGCTGATTTCCTCATGATAAGAACCGTTCTTATCGTACAAGCAACGTTCTTAGAACGTTGTTTGTAAGAAACTACCAGATTAAATTATATGAAAAACAAAATATGTTTAATAAATGAGAGTATTTTCTAAGGTAGAATTTCACAAACAGCCATGACTTATGTGAGCTACTTATTGCACAGATACAACTGGTGTCATGTCATTGGTCAACACCAGATTAAATTACTCAAACAAGTTTGTTATATTATTTTAGTTTGGTGTAACCTACTTTATATATTTCATTTTCTATATCAGGGGTGGCCAACTTGTCTTCGACTGCGATCGACAAGAAAATTTCTTGCTAACTCGCGATCGACCGTTCGATGATAAAGTCACAGGTACAAACTGCCAAAGTTTATTATCACACGTGCAAATACAGTGCACACACCATCGGCTTAGTAAGTGATGCACAGAATGCAAAGTGTCTGTTATGCCTATTTCACGATTGTCACGTAATAATAGGAAAACATATCACAACACCTTCATGGCATCTGCCATGCTAGCCTATGGTCAGCCATCGCCAGAGGCACCAAAGAATATATGTGACCAACCAATTGGTGGATAATTTTTATGTACTTTGTCGAATATTGATTGAAAAGTCTTTTTTGGTAGCTTGTCAATTCAATGCAAAATCAGGCGCGATCGACCAGCGGACACTCGGCGATCGACCGGTTGGCCACCCTTGTTCTATATTATCACTAATGAGAATTTATCCTATTTTCTAACAACGGCAGATTTTTCAACATGTTTTTAATATTTTCAAACATTTTTATTGCAAGGTTTAAGCATACTTGAAAACAGCACCTCTGCCATAAAGAATAATTGAAATTGTCTTGGTTGGTGCCTCAACTTCAGGTTGGTGTCTTTGGTTGGTGCCTCAAATTGTCTTTGGTTGGTGCCTCAACTTGTCTTGGTTAGTGCCTCAACTTGTCTTGGTTAGTGTCTCAACTTGTCTTGGTTAGTGCCTCAACTTGAGGCACCAACCAAGACAATTGAAAATATTAATGTTTGAAAATGAACAGAAGCCAGAGCTGAAGCCATGAAAAAAGAAAGCTCCGGAGACGTAGACAGAGCAACAGTCATGAATATCAACAGCTCCAGAGCTGGAGCCATGTTAATGAACAGAAGAGCTCTGGAGCTGGAGGCATCATAGCATGTCATTTTTACTATGGCTCCACAACCCTACCCTTGTCTTTACAAATTCATTCAGGCATGCTCTGAGAGCGTGCCCTACAGAATATATTACAGAATAAAAACTGTTTTTTACCTCTGCTACATGCTTAGCATGTTCTGTGACATTACAGCAACGTCATTTCATGCTACGGTTGTTGCATGGTTTTCTGCTTCATAACCTCTATTGTTATTTCTTTCACATATGTGTATGACTCACCTGTTCATCTCTGTATATCCCTTAACTCTTCATGCATTGTTTGTTTGTAACCATCATCTGTGTTACGTAAAATGAATGTTGAATAAAAATGATTTAATTTAATGTTTTTTGTATGCACCCCAAATAGTTGCCACCGTGCTGCTACATCACTCTCCCTTCTCTCTTTTTGAAGCGGAGACGTGCTCCTTGCATGCTCAGCCAAAGCCATTAGCCAGGCCTCAGGTTCAACAACATCCCACATGCACTTGCGCGTGTTCCAAACCAACCACATTCGGAACGGCATATTCACCATTGCAGAGGCTTCGCCTGCACGCTATAGCACTAGGCCAAAGGAAGCTTTCGATGACTTTTGTGACACCGGTGATGTTATTCTTTCTTAGCGCACCGCATATAGCAGCCTCAGTTCTTGTTGCTTTTTTTCTTGAACATGGATAGGATTCAATTCAAACAGACAATACAATGAATAAGCAACATAAAATGAACATTAGACATAAACCGAAGAAAAAGATCAAAAAATATCAAAATGGTGAAACAAAACAAAGACATGCCTAAGAAAAGCAAACAAACAATTGAAGTGAAAAAAAACGTTGCTTCCTAATGTTACTTTTGTATTCGCTGCTGTTCCTTTTTGTATGTTGATCACTTGTTCTTGAAAACCAAAATTTATAAAGCTAGCTCAGATTATGAGTCTGCACTGAAGGCGTAACTTGAGCCATACACAAGCAGTAAAGCACCTGGCAGGTGACCTGCGTAACTAATCACCAGTCTTGCCACTCTGTTGTTACAGAAAAGTACTAGATTTCATGATAAAAGACATGAGATTCATAAAAACAACACTAGATTAATTACATAAGCAAACTTACACACACAGTGAAATGCCCAGAAAAAAATTTGTTACAGTGCCAATCATAGAGTATACATTGCGCAATTCATTGCAAGCCAGAGACAAAGAAATCAGGAGATAGTAGCAAGGCTTGTGTTTGTTTGTACAGGTCACTGAAATATTTAATAGATGACCAAGTAACTTCGCAGCGGTTTAACTCAAAACATATTAATGTCAGTCTTGTGGAATTTGAGGTTCAATTAAGTAGAATTTTTAGCAAATTGCAATTGCACCAAATCAAAAGGTCTCAATGGGGCAATTAATGACATTCAACTCACTCATAATAACCATAAAAAAACACTAGAAACTACCAGATGAAATGAATAAACACTGGAGTAGATCTAGGCTACTTCTAAGGTAGTGGAAAAACACTTTAAGTAGGAGTGGCACCACTGCCAATCACTGAACGCCTGTCTTACCTAATGCTACATGCTAGTGTTTCATGTTTGCTGCCTGCAGGTCTCTCACCATAGGCGTAGCCAGGGAGGCAAAGGGGCGATAGCCCCCCCATCTTTTTAGAAAATATAGCCATTTTGTGCTTTGAGAGGCGTTTTTCTAAGCAAAATAGTGTTATTCGCCTAAAATCAAGCATTTTGGCCCCCCCAAATTTTTGGACTGGCTACGCCACTGGCTCTCACAAATGCAACTCCAAAAATCCCTAGAAGAACACGTCACAAGTGAAGTGAGGTA
>JGI24159J19872_10005686_pt1 | contig 16150 bp, 10 predicted proteins | sample Ectturendosymbi4_FD_19872 | JGI IMG/M metagenome (IMG submission 19872) | reverse complement strand
GAAACTTTACCTTCTCTCCCTCCTCTGTTTTCCTCTGTTCCTTTGACATTTCCAGCCTCTTCACCAACGTTCTGCTTGCTGAAACCATACAAATCTGTGCTGATGCCCTGTACAATAACAACGTCTTACCGAAGCCATCTTTTCCACGTGACATCTTTGTCGAATTAATGCAGCTGGCCACTTCCTCAGTGGAATTCAGCTTCAACAACATGTATTGACAAATTGATGGCGTCGCCATGGGCTCACCGCTAGGCCCAGCATTAGCAAACATTTTCATTGGCCACCAAGAACAGAAACTCTTCAAAGTTGTCAATAGACCGTTAGCGTACTTCTAGTACGTTGATGACATGTTCACCCTGCCTGCCAACTACAGTCTTGACCAAAAGTTTTAGACCAATCAGAGTAATTTCAAATTTTTTTGATCTCCTAGCGTAATGAAAGTACACAGGTGTTTCAGATCTATAATTTTCATAGAGAGGCGTCATATTTATATATTATTATCCATTTTACATAAAAATATCAGCATTCAGTACTTTGTATGTCCTCCTTTGGCCTCTGACACTGCCCTGATCCGTCTCGACATGCTCTCGATGAGGTTTCGGCGCAGCTCTGTGGTCTTAATAAGCTGTGGTCTTAATGGTCTTAAGAAGTGATGGAAGACTAGTTGGATGCTTCTCAGCAACTCTCTACAGTTCTTTCCAGAAATTCTAAATTGGATTAAGGTCCAGGCTATTTCTCAGCCATTCTAACAATTTGATATTTTTTGTCTTGAGAAAGCCCGTGACGATTTTTGCCCGATGGCCTGGCGCCCCGTCGTGCATAAATATTTCACAATTACACACTGCCATGTGTAATTCCAACTCTTCTCTTTCATCAATTACAGATATTTTTTGCCATTCATGGTGGTTCCGGGATTGAGGAAGAATAGGCCGGCCATTCCTTGGGTTGAAATCACTCCCCAAATCATCACACTCGGCAGGTGTTTCATGGTTTGCTGTGTGAATCTTTCATTGTACCGAGCTGCTGGTGGTCTCACAGTTCTCTTCCTCGAGGCAAACTGCTGAATTGTTGTTTCGTTGGAACACATAACTCTGGACCATTGCTGGCTTGTCCACTCTTCGCATATTTTCACAAACTGCAAGCACTTTAACTTCATAGCAGGGGTCAGTCGTGGTTTTCTAGCCGTTTTCCGTAATTTGAGGCCAAATTCATCAGTTAAACGGTGACTGATGGTTCTTCTGTTGATTCTCGAACCAGTTTCCCCAAGTTCTGCTCGAATCTTTTCAGCTGAACATGTAGGAGACTTCACAACACATCTTTTTATCAAAATATCATCTCGCCAGGTGGTTTTCCGAGGACGACCGCTCATCTTACAATCTGAATAAGTTCCACAATTCTTGAAATTGACTACTGCCTGATGCACTGCTGTTTTACTGACTGCAAGCCGTTCACTTATTGCATGTTCAGTGCATCCTTCTTGGCGCAGAATCATGATCTGAGCTTGCTGTGCCCCAGAGAGAGACTGTTTCTTACCCATTCTGAGGCAAGAAAATAATGCCGAAAAAACAAAAAAACGACCTCTCTGCTAAATGGTTGACTGTTTTATGACTTGAAACAGTCTCTTATAAATAGGATGAACCTTCCACGCCAACTGCAGCAGAAAACCGTTTGATGTGAATGACCGAAGGAGATTCTGTTTCCCTCCCATGACCTTCCAGAAACAGCTTCATCTCTCATTTCATACGCATGAGTTAACATAGGCTATTACCTTTTGATAAACACCGAACAGATGTATGAAACAGCAAAGTCTCACGTTCGGAATTGGTGTCTTTGCAAAGCATGTCACACAATCTCGTATTGACTGCACTTTGACGAAGTTGACAGCTCGTATATGATTATTGCAAGCTTATCTTTCATTGCAGAAGATAAAGTCCTGGGGGCCAGAGCCTCACGGTGGATCGAACAGTGAGATCTAGACGTATTAGGACTTTTCTGGTTTATCCAGGCAAAAAGTCCACTTCGAGATCTAAGCATTGCCAGGGCCCCATTAGTGCAGATACACACAAGTTTCTCCCATTTCATTCTACTGTTGTCAAAAGATGTGGCGACAACTTGGAATATATCAGTAGTAGTTTCTAGCAGTCTGCAAAACAGCATTTCCTCTTCAATTGAAGAAGGTCCAACAAAGCGAACGAAGATCAGCAAGCGAGCCAGTTGGTCAAGGTCAAGATCAGCTGTTTTGTTTCATCACCTTGAATAGCAAAAAAGGTGATGCGTGTATCTTTTCAAAAACGTGGCACATCTTTTGTGAACTGATCGATGCATATTTCAATTCGAGAATCAGCAAGAGAAATCTTTGCTAGCTTTTTTCTGTTCGCCTCCCCAACACAAGGCTGGATGCTTGAATATGAACGGTTGTTGGGTTTCTTCTCTTTAGCAATCATGTGAGCAATTTCGAAAGTGGCAAAAGCACTCGATCACTGCAGGTAATCTTGATATTCATGTTTTAGAGAATCTTGCTGGCTTCGAAAAAAAGTCCAAGATTTACATTGATGGCCAGTGTGTTTTGTTTGAAGATGAAGCTGGACAAGACTTGGTCTCCAAGCATCGCTGCTCAGATTTTCAAATAACATCATGTATTGTCGTACAGCTTGACCACTCACTGTGGTATCCATAAAGCCTTCCTTCAGATAATCTTTGTATAATTTATGCTTTTTTCCACTCATTTTGAGTTAATAAAGTTGGAGAACACAATTACTACAAACACCTGATTACGCTGGTCAACAGCAAAATTTAAACGGTGATTGCAATAAGTGCTCCTAAAAGTATTTTTGACGCTGATTTCAAAAATGTCATTATTTTTTTTGTAGCACATCTATTTTTTGAGATATCTGTATGTTTTGTTTACCAGCTACCTAGCCTGCCACAGGCCTATGAACAACAGAAGACAGCATTGTTTTGCATTGTGACGTAACACAGAATAATAATTGATGTAGCGGACATACCATTTGCAAAAGTAAAGCAAGTTAACCAACCTTAACCGCGTGATTTAAATGCAATTAAATGCAAAAATCTGCTTTATTGAGTGACATATTGATATCTCTGTGCAGACAGGCAATTTAAAACATCAGGTCCCCATTGCACATTCCATTAATTTGAATGAATCGTATGATAAAAATCAGATTGTTTTGAATGCTTTTTCGTTGGCTATACTGACTACCAGTGGAGCTCTCAACGTCATAAGAATATTAATGGGGATGCACATAGGAGTTACCAAGTACTGCTGTTTTCTATGTTTATGGGATAACCACTCAAGGTGCTACTGCGGATCACTATGAAAAGCAACATTCGTCCACAAGAAACTTATATGTTCCTGGAGTAAACAGTGTTCAGGAGTTCACCATCCTCCATTAGCAAATCATGATTAAGTCCTCACGTTACCTCTGTGCATAAAATTGGGCTCGATGAAAAATTTTGTGAAACCAATGGCCAAATGCAACTCCAGTAGCTTCAATTTAACTTTTTTGTGACAAGTTTCCTGATCACAGGAAAGCTTAATTGAAAGAAGGAATTCTGTAGACCTGTAGATTTGTAGAGGTTTTGACAGATCAGAACTTTAAGAGTGTCCTGTTAAGAGTGCACTGAAGTTACAAGCTCAGAAGGCATTCAGGTGGATATTGTTACGGCAAGTTTCCCTTTAATTTCAAAGTATTCCGCTCTGTTCTCGCATTAAGTGTTGCCATTGTTGCAGCCCTAAGCGCACGGCGCCTCGCTTGATTGATACGCATCGTTTGTGTGCTGGCCGTCTATGGTGGTCAGTTAGTGAGTGGCTTCGTATGGAAGCGTGTATACTTCGGTTTAACCGACGAAGACGAAGTAATTTAGGTTTCTTCCATTGTATATGTGGTCTTTTTTCTGGTTGACAACGAGGGTTGTACCACTGTATTGTGTGTAGCAGCTTCGGCGACAAGGGTCGCACTGCTTCGTGTAAACCGTGTATCTTGTGTCACATGTCTTGAACCGTAAAAGTTGCGTTAAACAAAGTTCCGCAACAACTAATGTTACTGGCTGTAACAGACATGCTCGGTCTTTTTAAGATATATTAAGGCTTATTGTTTTTTAAGCAGAAGTAGAAGAATTGCTTTAGCTTACATGGAGATGGGCTTGCATATATCTCTACAGATGCATTTTTTCATTCACACCAATGTTTTTTTGAAAACCTTAATGCCATGAGTGACTTCCAGGGTGAATAATTTTCATTCAAGCTATGGAAGCAAGATACCAGGGGTTCTGAAAAGAATCAATCACGGTATTGCCACAAGGTTTTCTCATCAGTCGTACCGTCGCACAGGTTGAAAAGCACTGGATTAGACAACAATATAGGTTCATTTTGTGATTGTTTATACTACTAGTTTTAGCAGAAAATGTATTTGTGTATAAATTGTAGAGATCGACCGGTATGGCTTTTCTGGGGCCAATACTGATAACCAATATTTCAAAAATTTTCAAACCATGATTTCTGCTTCATTAGCAAAAATATAATGTATTCTATACCTTACCTTTTTTTCAAAAACTTCAAAAATCAGGATATATGAGCTGAAATTTTTTGAATTACGGCAATTTCAATATTTTGCTATGATTTTCAATTAATCTGATTAATTTTACGCTGTGAGTGAAACTGTGAAACTGATTAATGCTATGCATTAGAAGTGTTGATGTTTATCAATTGTAAGAAACATTTTAAATATCGATTATTTTTGTTTAATCAGAATTTAAAGTGTTTGTTGCAGTGGCGTTGCAGTGCAGTGGCGTAATTGACAGGGAGGCAGAGGGTGAATTCCGCTCTACCCAAGCTAAATGTAAAAACCAGGTCCCCACTTGGCTCATATTTCAGTTTCAGCATTCTTTTGGTTTTCAGGTTGGTTGTTGTTATTTTGAGTTGTTAATTTCAGGTTGTTAATTTTTGCATTTTTCAGAGTATTTTCCATTGATTTAGGGTTTTAGTATAGCCATCCACATCCAGATTCACCGTCATTTCTCAATTTGTTTCTGAGTGTTGGCTAGTGGGTCCCCAGAGTGGTCCATGGGCCACTAGCCAACACTCAGTCCATGGGCCACTAGCCAACACCCCAGAGTGGTCCATTAAATTTCCCCTCTCTTGGCTCAAATCTCTAGATACACCACTGGTTTGCTGTCTGCACAAACATTTCAGTAAACAATTAATGTTATTTTTCTTTTTGTGGTGCTTTAATCCCTCCAGATTGGCAATTTTGTTCATTGCATTCATTCATATCATTTGTTGTCTGAAAACATACTTACATGAAACTATGCATATGGGTTTTGTTTTTTCTGAGGACATTTTAAGACAAATGCGATTGCAATCATGTTTATTTTCAATGTAATCATAGTGGTAATCAAGCAAGCATTGTGTAGTTTATCAACCTTACATTTTGCAACCTTGGGCGTGTGGCGTGTGCCATTCCAGCCACATACCTTCTGTGTTCGACTTCTCGCATACAAGGCATTCATGCAACCAGTTTTTTGCAGTGGTGACAGCATTGATTTAGTGCTGAGTGTGTTTTACTCCCCTGTTTTAACACGGAGCTTTTGCGGTTATGAACTGCAGTGTTGTAATCCTAGTTTGAAGCACTGATTGTTTATAGTCAATACCATGTCAAATAAAATGAAGAGAGTGCATGTGGAATAATATGCATGTTGTGTCAACAAACTTCGCCAAAACTTTCCTTTGGAAACATAAACATGACGTCAAACTGTGATGTCAAAAACAGCACACACCCAGTAAAAATGAACAACATACATCGCTGAAAAACACGTAGCATTTCCAAATCCCCATTTTTCACACATCACAATGATGCCACAGGGACATCATGGTGATGTCAGACGGCCACACAAAATTTCAAATGCACAGGTACTTGCTTTTATGTTGTCAAATTCTTGAGGATTTGCACCTATTTTCTAAAGAAAGAATTGGGGAAAAATAGTGGTTTCAACTTTCAATCACTCCTGTTGTTTGCATTTTTTACTGCAATGACTGTGAGTACATGCAATAAGTCAAGCCAAGATAGTTCAAGTTTAAAAATAGTAAGTCCGAAGTGTGCAAAAAAACATGTTTTCGTTATCATCTTTTGGCTATAAGTATGATCAGAGCTAGCAAATAAAATCATCACATACCAGAGCGTTTTGACTATCAACACATATTTGCACAGCATACTTGTGACAACTGAACATGAATATGTAAGGCTGCCAAGCAGAAAACTGTTTAAAATTTTATGCTCTGGTGACTTGAGTCAGGCACTTCTGGAAGCCTGTTGATACTGCAAATTCCAATTAACAACTAAAACAAGCTGTAAAACAATGTTTCAGTAACACTTGAAGGCTCACAGACGATGCATTTCATTCATGAGACATTTGAACTTTGCTTTTAATACGTGGTTTTTAATTGCAACTCTTCCGAATCATTCCCTGAAGGGAACTTTTCCCGCTATCCACAAATGGAAAGCCTTTTATACCAACTCTTTCAATGGCATTGCCATAATGCTTTTTCCAGGAAAAAGTACGTGTTGTTTTGATCATGGCATTGGTTCTACAGATTTTCATCAGCAAAAGTTTATGATTTGATTTATGAAATAATTGCTTTCTTATTTTTTTCATTTCACATATCAGTATAAAAATTTGTGCCATAAATACAAAAAAACATATGCATATATATCAGGGTTTTTTTTCAAGGAAAATGTTAGGTACCCGGTATGGACCTGTAGGGACACGATTTCTGATTTTAGGGACCTGATGATAAATTTTTCTGATTCTAGGACCCGATTTTCAATTCTAGGGATGCCTTAAAAAGCACCCTGTATATATATATATATATATATCCATTCAATCCCAACACATTAGACCCATAAAATTGTTACAGCAAGGGAAACTTCAATAAAAAAAATGAAGCAAAAACAGAACAAATTGCTTCATTCAACTTGTCTCAAATATAGAAAAGATAAAAATAAAAACAGCCTATTTAATACATTGCAATATTGGATTTCTAAACCAATCAGTCCGGCAAGTTATTATGGCTGGTTTGAAAAGCTTTATAGGATATATCAAAAATTATAAACAAAACTTAGAGCTATTGCTCTTTTGCTTTGCACATTTGAACAGTAGAAAGAATGCACATCAAGTATAGCCAATGACCACAACGCACTATGCAAGTAGCAGCCTGGCTAAAATTGCAGAGATGATCGCTACTGAAGTTTTATTTTGGTTTTATCTGTCAAAGCATATAATTTTTTCTTCAGTAATTCTAGGTAAAACTATACGTTTTTCTGATGCTAATCAATGTTTATTTTTTACAATTTGCAATTTTAACATTATTGCTTAGTTAGTAATCTCAAGCATAATAATTTTCAATGCTTCTATCGGGTGAGTGTTGCAGTCTATACCTGATACCATATCCACTCAGCCTGTACCCATGATCACATGTGAATAAACACTTCATTCCTATGACAGAAGATGTTGCACAACTTTTTGGCAATACACTTTGAAATGGTAGTGGTACAAAGTTAGGGCAGCTTCCTGAAAAAAAACAACAGATACAAAATTTTTATTACTAACAAATAGCCGTCTTCAGCCATGGTTCTAATAAATGAGTTCCTGACATGATTTAATGATAAAGCAGAAAAATAATGGAGGAATACCAAATAATTTTTTTCTCTCTTGCAGTTATTTGAAACCTTTCAACAAACTCATTAATTGGTGACTTTCTGAACATTACGCTTTGGTGAATCTAAAAACAGGATTGCTGGATTGAAACAAAGCTGCTCCTTTTGCTTTGCCACATACCAGTGATGTGCACTGTGGAACATTTAGAGGTTCTGGAATATTGCAGAATCTTAATTTCAAATCCAGAATATCAAATCCTATTCCAGAGTAACTTGTTAGAAGCAAAATAAGCTGATCACGCAGAGCTTTAGAATGCTGATCAGCGATCACACAACCTGTTAATTAGTTCGTTACGTCACTACTCAGTGCCAGGAGCTTGTTGAGTGTTTCTTTCTATCTTTTACTCAGGAGGGCATAGAGTGCCACTGCAAAATTTATTGCGACCGCCAAGCTTCTTTGTTTTGCCAATTTTGCAATTTTTCACATTCATTTAATCCACATTTATTTCGAATCTACATATTCCAAACAACCCTGGTTTTTGGATTCAAATGTTGAAGGATTCGATATTCCATTGCATGCATCCCTACCACATACATAATCATCTCCATTATCTTCACATTTGATCACACTTGCTTGGTTGAAGTCTGGTTTATTGCAATCACCAATGTCTTTACTCCTATTATGCCATCATAATAGTAAAAAAGAAGTCCTTGCTTCTATCAGTTCTCTATACAATCCTCAGGCCTTCATGTATCCAGACATGCCAACTAGCGTTGAAATTGTGATTAACTTGAAATACAGCAAAATCACACATTGATTGGAAAGAAAATATTTTTTTAATACCCAACATGCAAAATACAATATGTTATAAACCCAACATGCTGTTGTCACTCTTTCAGATGATTGCTCAGCTTTAGGCTTGGCCATTAACAGTTATTGGAATCCTATTGTAGTTTCGGTACAATTCGAGCAAGAGCCAATTTTTAGTCAAGCTTTTATTGGAAACTAGGCTTTAATCCGAGTCTTCAGTGCCTTTGATTATATCTTTCTAGCATTTCTGGTTCAAAAGTTATGGCTAAACAAAAACAAATTTTGTGTAAAAAAACAAGTTTGGGTAAAGACATATCTTAATAATAACACTTACAACACGAACTTACTTTTGCATGGCAACAGTGGGCGATTCCATTTTCCAAACTTATCACAAGTTAATTGTATGGAAGAGCAAAGACGTTCAAAAAAATAGTTTGTTTCACATTCCACCACACAAACATCACCTTCAAGAACTGCTTCAAAATTGCAGCTTGCAGAACTGTGCTGACCAAATCGCTGATGACTGAAAAGGTACAACCTTGGACATTTTGCTACAAAACAAAAAAAACAACTTCAACATAGAACTTGAAGATGAATTAGCAGTAACCACTCACATGCACCTTTGCAAAATTCTACATGTCTATTCCAGCGCCTTTCTTGTGTACATTCATGAACAACAGCAGATGTCAAGAACCCTTAAAATATCAAAAATCAACATGAGAATCACATAATTCGAATAGAATTGCATCAGTTTCAAATCATGAAACTAACCCAGGTTTGCAGAAGAATGAATAGCATGTGATTCCAAGCACTGAAGAACACACAATTGTTCAGTAAGAACCATAGAAGAAAGGCATTTTCGTGGTCCCACCGATAAAAAAGTTGATGCATCCAGCAGCTTGCATGTAGCTGAAAACATCGCATCTTTTAATCATTATCCATTCAACAAAAAACAGTGCAAAGATTATATCACAACATGTTTGACATTGCTACATCAAATCAAACACAATTCTGATATTAATCAATGAATTTTTCTTTGGCATTGGCACTTTTAAAATTATTGTTTAGTCAGTTCTCTCAAATGTAACAAAAAAGTTAGTCAAAAAATTATATTTCAACATTCCTCAATGTTTTCAGGCATGCAAACTCAATGACATCGCACAATATACGATATCAGTTCTGCCTTTATGTAGCAAAACCTGTGCATTGCAGGAGTTTGTTTGCAAACCAAAAACTAGTCATTTATTATGCTTCATAAACATTAAAACAATTTTCAGTTGAACACAAGCTTTAATTGATGCCAGAAGTATAGAACTAGATCAGGGGTGCATCCAAGGATTGTTTGGCTGTCATGATAGGCCTCCTTGTGCCGTAGGTATTTGGCTTCAACGCTGATCAAATATCAAATGCTGCCACTGGGGTTCTCTAATGTTAATGGATTCGAATAGGCAACAGCATTTCCCTTCTAACATTGCATAGTATTATTACAAAATAACAATGACCCCGCTTTGTTGAAATAGTGCTTGCACAATGACATGCAACAATAAGCGCTTTTGAACAATCTAAATGGATGTTGCGTCAAATGCACATGTGTTGCAATATCCTACTTTGCCTGCTCCAACACAAGCAAAGCTGTCAGAAGCTGATACACTACCAGACACACAGAGAACTGTTTTGAAATACTTTGTTTTATGGTGGGTGGACAGTCTCAAATCCTGATTGTTTGGTTTTGCAGTTTAGGCCAAATTCAGTGTCACTCCCATTATCACAGGTCGTTTCCACTGAAGTTAAATTTTCACAACGAATCTCAAATATTGAAAGGCATCACAGCTAGCCTCAGAAACTGTTCTCACAATTACACTGGTAATGGTGGTCATAAAAGATTTATTAATGAAAATTATCTTTCAAAATGTGAGATCTTGTGTTGAATAGTATTTGCTAGTTTTTAACAAACAATTTTATTTATAATCAAAAAGGATCAAAATGATCCCTTGGCAGTTCTAGTGTTAACAAATGCCAATCTTTTTGCAATATACTTTGTCTGGCAGCTTAAGATTCCATCATCACATACCTCAATTACTTGTAAATGCATTTATGAAACCTACTAATAACAGCAGGACTTCCATCTATCACTCAACTATTACCTTTACATTACGGAGCTCTGCAGCCCAAATGCCCCTGGTCATTCACAGCCACTCATACCCAAACAGACATAATGAATCAGTCTGCGTCGAACTCATAACAGCACTATGCAGTGGTACGAAAATTCACAGCAATCGTGTTGGTGCCATTTATGCATGTGCTCATTTATGGTACCACAAATGTATGATCATGTTTTCAGAAAGTAACCGCTATGGAACGAGTAAGGAGCCACTATGTGTTCCTTGTGGCTTGTAGGTGTGAAGTCATGTTAAACAATAGACATAACGGTAATGCAGTAAAACAGAATTTGATCATGAAAGAACTAGCTTAGCTTCTATATTTCAACTATAGCACTGGAATCATTTCAACTACAAGAATCAAAGCATTCATTCAAGCAAGCATCACCAAATATAATATCAGTCTTTTAAAAAAACAGTACAAACCATCACATGTATATACTTGATATAACTTACAATGGCATGAAGCAGGAAACCCAGTCCAGTGACCACTGGACAAACACAAACGTTTTGATGATCCACTGAAAACATAGCCCAGATTGCAATCAATGTAACACACCATTCCAATGTAAACACTGGTAGCATCTCCACATTCTGGTGGTGAAATATGCCCATGCACTGGTGGCTCAAGTGGAGGACACAATCCATGTAACAATAAGGTATTTTCATCTGCCAAGGAGTATGTCTTAAAAATTACCACACAGGCACTGCACATGCTACCACCAGCAAGTTCTGCAGTGGTCTTATTGTTTGTCTTAACACATTTCTGTTAACGTGTTTTTGAATAAAACTGGAATGTAGAATTTGGCAGTTCAATTCCTGCTTTATGAAAAATTCCATTTTTGTTGTCAAATGCNCACTGCAAATCTACTGCTTAAGTTTGACAGTAGAAACAGTTTCAACTGGTCTCAGGATTCAGCTTTTTCTGCCAGTTCACTGGCTTCAACCCAAGTGGAACAGGTCATACATAGTATGAAATTTTTACTCAGTGTGCAGGAAGAAGAGTTCTTTGCTAGTCATGATATTTTCCACTCCTCCCAAGTCAGTAATGTAGTTGTTCATCAACCCGCTCAACAAATTGCCAAATGATGACCATGTGGTGTCACTAGCAAGAACTTTATAACTGGCAAGAGTTTACAAGAGATGTTGTTTCAAGAAAACAAAATCTAGAAGTTGACTTCTTCTTGAAAAAAAAACTGAAAATCTGGAAATGTTGAAGACAGGCTCTTAACAAGACAGGCTCTTAACAAACTGGTTGAAGATGGCATTGTAGTAAGGATCTCGAACAAGTTGCATATTAATTTTACTGGGGTCCACCTTTAGGCATTTTCCACACAATGTATATTGCAGGGTACTTTNTGACAACAGATGTTCAATTAATGAGATAGAAAAATTTTGTGAAAAGCAAAACTCCAACACTGGCAGTTCAATGATTTTAAGACACAAAACGCTATTAGATCTTTCGAGCCTAGTTTCCAAAAAAAATTCAGCGAAATACATTGGCTTAGCGGTTGGGCCCTAGGCCAGGAAACATGAGCCAAAATGACCCAAAAACTACTTCACTCATAACAAATCCTCAACACCCAACCAAAAAATTTTTTTTTCGAGTGCGAACAAGAAGACTGGCCGATCCGATTGAGCCCTTGAACAGCTCTCTAGTAAAATCGGTGGAGCAACTATGGAATATCTCTGCTCCTGTACGAGTTACGGGCCTAGTCGAAGTGTCAAAAGACCCAGCAAGTCTGCACTCGAAAAAATTTTTTTGGTTGGGGGACGCGGGTTTTTGTGAGTGACGTTATAAGTGGAGGACTTTTTGGCCACCTTCTCCTGGCCCTTAGCACCAACCGTTAGATGGTAGTATTTCCCAAATGATTTTATTGGATTCTAGGCTACAATCTAAGTCTCTTGATACTTTGGATGACTGGCTGGGGTTTCGGGTTCAAAAGTTGTGATGTAACTTTTGACTAATTAGTTAATTAGATAATTAGATCATAACTTTTGAACCAGAAATGCTACAAGTCGATCAAAGACTCAAAAGACTCGAACTCGAGCTTAGTTTCAAATGAAAACTTCAGTGAAACACTTTGGCCTAGCGGTTGGGCCCTAAGCCAGGCAACATGAGCCTGATCAGTCGCGATCAGTCGCATGATCAGTCGCGACCATCCAACGTGATCAGTCGCGACCATCCGTAGACCCACCGTGTGCCTGTGTCAATGAATTCTTGCAAGCACGTTAGCCTACACCACTTACACATCCAGTGTAACTTACTGGACTGTTATTTTGTTTGTTATGTCACTGGACACTTGGTAGTTTGTTTTGGTTAGTTGTTCCTACTGTGACCTTTTCATTTCTAATGTAAAGTGGGCAGCCTGGGTTGCAAATTTTTAATTAGATTTTCTTAATTGGGAACTTTACTGTTTGTGGGTTCCATTTTATTTTATTCCATTTGTACTTCATGCACTTCGCAGAGCTGATGATGCCTACATCGTAGGCGAAATATATACTCTGTAAGATCTTAAAGTGCATGATTATTTTCTGAGAAAGGATCTCTTTCCATAGACAGTGTTAAGGTGGAAGATTTCTATATAGACTATGTAAAATTATCTTGCTTAAGGCTTAGCACTCTCACTCAGCCTTAATTTGCTTAAAAATGTGCACTCACTAAAGTACAAATTTACACAGCTTGATTTTTTCTTAAATGAAGGACTGGTTGGTGTGTTTCAATCAATTTATGTTCATGCATTTTTTAATTGAGTTTGTGTTACGTTGTTTGCCCCCGAGCAACCTGATTCAATGAAGTTTTCAAAAAGGTGTGAAAGAAACAATTAAGAAAACATTGTTTTTTTCATAGAAGGCATCAAATCCAATTGAATTTTCTTATTTGGCATGAAAGAGTATTGGCATAAAAATATGTGAATTTCAACTTTAAAATTTTATGCCCATTTTTTCTATAGATGCTCAAAGTTGTGGCCTCCAAAAATGTATGAAGCAAATTGAATGCTCTATTATCATGAGAAACAGTTCTCTTAGCACTTTTTAAGGTAGTTTTTTTATTCCTTTGGTCTTGAAATGTCTGTCTTGCAATTTTTGGCCAACTCATTTGATCAGAGGCTGAGAAACTAGAAATTTAGTAAAAATTTAAGCATGTTCAATGAAGCGTAATGAGTAAAAATGACATTTTTAAAGTGATATAACTCCACAAACAATACAAGTTTTTCAAAAATTTTTTTGCAGTCTTCATTTTTAGTAATATCTACAAGTGCGCTAAATTTCATCGGAATACAAAACACTTGGTGTAACTCATTTGCTGTTTTGGCATGGAATGGCCGCAACATACAGACTGGGGTGTGAGAACATCGGGATGGCCGTAGGTGTGAGTCATGTGGACGTTTGTAAATGTCAATGATCGTATATCCTGCGACGTCTATGCACAACCACTCAGTCTCAGTTTTCACAATGGTTAAATGCGATAACAAGCAGACGCAAAGAGTGAGAAGCTTTGTGCGTATGCCATCCAGGCTTTCTGATCACAACAGCGTTTACCCAAAACAAAATTTAAAAAACATCAAATGTGCTGCAAAGTCAAACCTGAAAGAGGACCAGTAATAACTCCCATGCTTGCAATGAGAGACATATCCAACTGCTTCAAACTGGATTTCTCAATACTTTCAGTGGATAATAATTGCTCCCAATGTGATGGATATGTAAGATTCCGAGGATATAATTTCTCCAATACAAATGAGTCTTCTTCAATTTGCAAGTATGCAGTTTTCTTGGCAAACTGTTCAACTTTACTTTTGATTTCCTCCACAGTGGCGAAAGGAAAAAGATTCAAGTACACCTTCATCAAAACAATAAAATTGCAGCTTGTATTTTGCCTAGAAACAATCTTAAAATCTGAGCTAGCATTTAGAAATGGTGCAGGCGAAGCTAGACAAACAAAACACAAATTGTTGTCTTGGTCTTAGTATTTGTTGCTGTTAGATTTATTGTAAAACTAACATGTTGCCACATGTCAATGATAGAATGGTCAATGAAGTTCAGCAGTATATAGGAATATAATCTGCAATCAAACATCTTGCTATCCACACAAGGTATCAAAAATTCTCCCATTTAATTAACTTACCCATCTTACATATTAACCAGTCTGCACACATGTGAAGAGTTGGAATCAATCAGCAAATTTTTATAAGAAATTGATTTCACATAACACTATGCATCATCAATTCCACAATCTTATTCAAATATAATCTATTTGATTCTGTTTTGGTTGTCATTGCGTGCGGACGTGTATCCGAGCTCTCTGTTATAGTCAGTTACAGTGGCACATCCACGGGGATCTGTTTGGCTGTCGCGACAGGCCCCTTTGTACCGCAAGTACTCAGCATTAAAGCCGATGATAAAATATCAAACGCTGCCACTGCAGGTCTCTAATGGGGGTGGTTTGGAACAGGCAACAGCCTACATTTCCCTTATAACGTTGCATAGTACTACTGCAAAACAACGTCCCTGCCTTGTCTAAATGGCGCCTATGCAATGATATGAAACAATTCACGTCTTTGAAAACCTTAAATTGATATTGCGTCGAACGCACATGTTTCAGAATTTCCTCCTCTGGCAGTGCCAATTCCAATGCAAGCAAATCTGTCAGAAGCTCGTATACACTGCCACGCACACGCAGAGCTGATTTGCAATATTTCCCTTCGTGATGGAAGGACACAGTGTCCAATCGCAATCGCTTTGTTTTGCAGTTTCAGCCTAAATTTTATCTGCTGTTTACACGCAGGGGTGTAGTGCTGAAAAAAGAGGTGTGGAAACACGGAGCCGCATTCCCACACCAAAAAAATGTATACTGCACTAAATAGTTTGAATAAAGTGAGCATTCGCTGACAGGAATTCATATAGTGGATCTTCCCGTTTCACTGTGGACTTTTGACTAGCAGCGTGAATTAGTGCAAAAAGGTGTGGGAACGCATTGCCACTACAGACAAAGGTGTAGGAACGCCAGTGGCGTATCTAGGGTATGGCAGGCATGACACGTGCCATGGGCACCACTTTGATGGGGTGCGCAAAATTGCTTGGTAAAAATTAAAATCTCCATGTATAGTTTCTTGAACCTCTATTCATGCCCCAGAACAAGGTTAGATGGTGCCCGGGACAATAAGCAAGTTTGGAGTTTGGCACCCACATGTTCGAACCTGAGGTCTTTTGGAAGCAAATGTACAGTACTGAAGAAATTACTTGTGACATTGTTGGGCCTTTTCGGCGCCCCACGTAGTGATTATGCGCGGGTGGAATTCCTCGTTTCCCCCTTTCATTGCGCCCCTGCCCCATGCATTCATAAACTGCAAAGCTGCATCACCACCATGCCCTCAACTAAAGCATAAGTTGGGCATGTTACAAAATCCTAGCAGGTCATCCAAAGTATCAAAAGACTCGGATTGTAGCCTAGTTTCCAGTAAAAACTTCAGCGAAATACTACCACCTAACGGTTGGCACCCAGGGCC
>JGI24159J19872_10005683_pt1 | contig 16154 bp, 11 predicted proteins | sample Ectturendosymbi4_FD_19872 | JGI IMG/M metagenome (IMG submission 19872) | reverse complement strand
GAATAATGTGTGGTTGTAATTTGAAATAAATAGCTTTTTAATCAAAGTCACAATTGAAATTTTCATGGGTACACATCTTTTTGGGTCACCCTGTATAATATGGGCACTAAGAAGTTACATATAATCAGGTTTTTTAAAAGTGTTTTAGGGACCTGATTCGGGTCCCTAGAATCAGAGAAAATTATCAAGGGAAATATCTGAATGGATACTTTTCAGGTGCTTAAGGTCCACAGTGGGTACCTAACATTTTCCTTAAAAAAACTGACATAATAATCAGTGTTCCTAAGCAATTTTGAATAAAAATTTCCAGACTTTCAAGACTTTTTCCGGACTTGACTTTTTTGAAATGATATACCGAGGTCAAATACAGGCACTGTAATAGTTCCAGTAAAATTATCAATCTTGAATAAAATATCATGAAAATGCATATCAAAACATCAAGTCTAAAAAATTATTTTCTTTTTCTATACTAACAGGTGAAAAAATATTTTTCCAGACTTTACCAGCTTGATCCCTTATCAATATGTCATTCAGTGTGCAGCCTTGCTTAAGTTAGTGACATAATTTTTGCTCAGTAAGCAATTTTGGCCAGACGTATCTGATTTAGGAGAATTTTATCATTGGGTCAGTAATGCATTCAATTAAGGTGGTTTTTACATATCTCACTATCTAGCTAACATCAGGCTTGAAACAAAAGACTTTGGATAATCCGAATGAATTTGTCTTCCCAATAGAATCTGGATTAACCGAGGTTTACTGTACATCACAGTGCAGCTAACAGTTATTGAAACAACATAACATAACAAAACATATGCGTTCTCTTTTTATAAACTACCAAATTTAAGCCAATGCCATCACAAAAATACAAATTGCCTTTACAGCAATACTTAAACAGTAAATGACCACACTCAAAACTTAACATTTACAATTAATATTTTTGCATACGTTAGGAAGTTTTCACAAAAGGATGTGTGAGCATTGCCGGTTGACTCTATACACCACAATTTAAAATTAAGTCAAAAAAACGAACCTAGCTGGTTCCTTGAACTGCAATATAATCAAGCTGCATATTTCTTACGTATGCGATATTCAAATCATAATCAATGACACTACCTTGAAAAATACACATAGAAATACTAAACAAGACATTCAAGGCAGTATTTCATTCATATCACTGTTCAAAACATCTACGTGTATGTGCAAATTTGGTTTCTATCAGTAGCATCTCAGTTTCTTCTTAAAATGTCACATGACAGACCAACATGTTAATGTGCAAAATCATGGCAGCACATAAAACCTCACTGGTTATCTCCACCAGCACTGTAATTCAACGTTTTTTTGACTTGGCCTCAATTTTTTTTTTACTCAAAGCAACAGACTTACGTATTTGTACACCGTCGTTTATCTTTCTAACTTCTTTCATCCAACCTGCAAACACCATGAAGCAGGCGATAATGTTGTAGATCGTAATCACTCAGGCTGCACAATCAGTTAAGTGCAACAGACAATATAGTGTATTATTATTATGACATAAAATGATTCACTTTCTTCGTTTCCGCCAAATTCTCACTCAAGAGACAGTGAACTGCAATCACAACATGGTATGTTGTGATTCATGTTAAATCACAACATGGCATCAGTCATTCATGCTCTTCAACTGGTTCTCAAAGTGGGTTCCGAGAAGCAATTTTAAGAGGATCAGAAATGATAACTGATATGTTATAACTGAATAATTTCATGTGCAGTATTGACTGTTTCCTTTGTACCAACGCCATGCAATGCTGCTTTGTGACATTACAAGCAACAAAGCATTGTTTGCTGCTTTTTGATATAACACACAAAGCATTGTTGAGTTATAATCAAGAAAAATTTTGATGTCACACTTATCACGAGGTAAGCACATGCATAGATGATGTAAATGATGTGTGTAACTGACGAATGATGGTCAGCTGTACTGAGAGTTAAGATTCATATCTCATATGCAGATCGTTGATATTTTTCTTCATGTAGAAATCACACCACACAACATGCTCTTTACTGCTATTCTGCATTTGGTCAAATAAAAACCTAGATATCATCAGAAGACTTTAATTTTATTAGCAAAATTTAACCACTGTAATGCAAGACAGTTGCTATTTTACAACAGATTTTAATAGCATAGTCTGTCTATGATGTCACTAACAGTTCTGGACTAGATTATGCCACATAGTACTGTGAAGCTAGTTTTGGCAGAAATCAGCCAGAGTGTTTCAGTTCATAAGTTACATTTGGGATGTTACATTTAGCCTTCGCTTTACACCAGGGGTGGCCAACCTATGGCGCATGCGCCAAACTTGGCGCACTGCATGATTTGAAGTGGCGCATTGTATACCTGTAATCGTCATAAAGTAAGATAGTAAGCCTTTCCAATTTTTTATCAATTTTTTTTCGTACAAATCCCTTGAGAAGCCTGTTATCATCTTGAAACAAACATTCAAGATGATATTAAAACTTCCATTCGCAGTCAGAAAATTATGATATCAGCTAGTCTCCGTATTTAAAGGAGCAGATTGAATGTGCTGCTGATATTGTATGAGAAAATGCACTATAAAGATCAAGTTATTGCGAGACTCATTTGAAAATCGCTATTGTGATTTTGCTAAAGAAGTAGACTGCATTTTCGCATTTAGAAACCATTCTCAGTTAGTGAACAAAAACACACAAATGGAACTTCTTGATTTCAAAACAAACTTAATATTGAAAACGAAATTCTATGCGCTTTCTTCAGTCCCTGGTACTTACAACTTGATTAATTTCTGGCGATCCTTACCTTGCAAAAATTTCCCAAACCCAAGAAAATTCACTCAAAGTTATATGTATGTCGTTTTGAAATGACGTACACATGCAAATAAGCATTCTCGTCCATGATATTGATTAAAAGCAAAACGAGGTCGCGCCTGGCTGATTCAGAATTTTCTGCTACTCTCAGTAACAAATTTAACTCCAAACATTGAAAAACTGGTGAAATATTTGAAGTCTTATTAAAAACTAAGTAAACTTGAAGTTTATTTGCTGCTTTACCAGATATTCAACTTGTACTTTATTATATTACCTGGTAAATCACTAATGATGCGAAGTAACATCGTTACCAGAAATATCCGACGGTATGGCGCATCTCCACTCACGCTTGGAAAAATTGGCGCATAGTGTGCAAATGGTTGGCCACCCCTGCTTTACACCATTTGAGTTCACATCTTCAGTTTAAAGATATTTAGGAACACCTCTAACTCCAAAATAAAAATTCAGATACAACGATTCATGCAATTTGGTTCTACTGTGGTAAGTTTTGGAGAAGAGAAACCACAGTATGTTCTGTGTTGCAAAGTATTGGCAGGTTCTGCACTACAGCTCACGAGTTGAAAAGACTTTTTAAAATATATCATCCCAATTCAAGAAACATAGATGCAGGCTTCTTTAAATGTCATACTAAAAGCTTAACACTTTCGTGTCCGGTAAGTTGAGGATTTTGCACCAAAAAAAAAACAAAACAATCACACGTGGCTTTGCATGAGCATAACTTTGGCGCCGAAAACGCTATGCTGTTGGTAAGACAACCGAAAACTGCTGGTTTTAGGCCGAATTCCAGGTACGAATACATCATACACTGGCTCTCAAGGTGTTATGAAATTCAAGCTTGATAAGACGATATTTTTGGAAGGAAAATGCAGCTGGGTGAAAAAAAACCTATGCAATTCAAAGAAATAGCTGCTGACAAAAAGCCCCATAACAGGGAACAATTGATCTTGCCTTGTCGCTAAATTTCCATATGAAACGTACTGAGAGTCTTAACTTCAGATGCTTAAACATGTATACCTATCAAAAATATATACCACGTTTCCCCAGTAATAAGACATTAATTGTCACTCCAAAATTTGCACTAGGGCTTATATTCAAGGGATGCCTTGTTTTGATATATCAAAAAATGAAGTTGCAAAGTAAAAATTAAGAGATTTATAAATGAAGAGAAATTAAAAAAACTATCTACATTTACTTATTACCATGTTTTTACTCAGAAACTCATTAATAACAATTTATTTAAAAACAATCATAGCATCATCCTCTGGAATGTCTTGCAGGTCATGGGTTTCCAGAATCCAGTGGCGTTTTTGCTTAACTCAATTTCCCACCAATAAACTAGGGCGATTTAAAGGGTAGGGCTTGTATTAAATCATCCTCAAAAATCATGTTAGGTCTTATCATCAGGTAGGACTTACTATTGGGGAAACACGGTAGGAGGCAAATAATTGAGATGTCAGATAACATTCTAACAAAGTCAGTCTCAAAGACACAAAATTCGACGTTTAACTTTTTTGTTATCCAGCTTGATGAAACAATGGATGTTGCTAACTTAAAGGTAATGAAAACTATATACAGTGGAATTTGCCCCTAATTCGTCATGGTTTAATTCATCAATTTGTTAGTCGTCAGTCCTGACAGAATCCCTATCTTTTGTGTACCTCTCTGTTCATCTAATTTGTCAATTTGTCACCTCTTTCTATCTCTTAGAAGCGTTTTGTTTGGCTAATACATCATTTGTAGTTTTGCTTTTGATGTTGAAGTTGCTAGTTTAACATGTGTGGGAATTCAAACCAATGATCTTATCTGAAAATTGTTGCACCTCGCAATTTGGTTGTTAATTTATCCATGAGGTGCAAAGCGTGGCCCGACTCCCATTGAAAGAAGGCAGAAAGTCTTTAATGTTTGTTAAAGATTAAATGGAGGAGGCTAGATAGAATAGAGGAATTATTCAACCCTAACGTCATAAACTTGTATTGTACTGCAAATAAAAACACTACGTATGCAAGTTGCTATGATAAACCATACAAGCTTCTATGATAGAGTTTTCACTTGTTTGCATAATTCGTCACTTTCCCTAAATTGTCACTTTTTTCTAATCCCCTTGAGGTGACGAATTAGGCTAAATCTACTGTGCCTGAAAAGCAATTGATAGAAGAAATTTTGTTTTGCAAAACCCTCAGCACAGAAACAACTGTAAAGGAAGTATTCAACAAAGTGGAAAGATTTGAAGAACATCCCAAAGTGGAAGCACAATATTGGGATTTGCACTGATGGTACTCTAGCAATCCTTGGCTGGTGTTCTGGCTTTCAAGCTTCAAGGTAAAATAATTTTGAAGTCCGCAGATGGTACTGATATGCACTACACTACTCATTTTCAAGCCCTTATGGTGACTATACCTAATGAGTTGAAAAATGTCCTCTGAATGGTGTGATTAAATCAGTTATCTTCATGAAAGCGAAACACTCAACTCCTGTCCATTTGCTGATTTATGCAAAAATAGTGATTCCGAATTTAAAAATTTCTTGTTGCAAGCGGAAAGTGCTTAAGAGAATTTGTACTGCAAAATTAAATACTGTACCCATTTTTCTTGAAGAAGTAAAACCAGGAATGCACGAAAAATTATGTGATGGATGTTTTTTGATGTGCCTTGTCACCTTTGGTGGACGTATTCAAATCTCTGAATTCCCTCAACCTGGTGCCGCAAAAGAAGAGATATCAGCATGATTGCCTGCCATAACAATTAACTGCTTTCAAAATGAAGTTAACACTGTGGCATTCCAAGTTAGACAGCAAAAAATGTGCTCCATTTCCACATCTAAACACATTTCTTGATTTAAATTGAACTTTGCATGAAAGATGTTATCCTCAAGGGCACGAAAAACATGTTTCCATTATTGGTGAAGAACCTTGCCATTACTTTACCCACTTTTAGGATTTTGATAAATACTGTGTTATCATTTCATCGGCAACTCATTTGGATCACTGTTAGCAATTTACCTTCCGAGGACAACTAAATTCAAGAATAGTTCATTGATTTAGTGAATGATGAGCAGGCACACCGGAAGAGTGGTAGGGCAGTGTGGGTACTAAAAGAGTTGAGGGCAATGGAAACTTGTAAAAAAACAAAAAAACTTGTTGCAAATAATGCTTGTTTCTGTGTCAACACTGTTGACCTCAAAAATAATAGCACAAACTACAGAAAACCATTCTGAATTTACTGGGTGCGCGAAGAGCTGCAATAAATGTGTTTCAATTTGATCTTGATACACCATGAAATAACATATGATTCTGTTTATGAAAAGGCATTATATTTCAGACTTTTGTTGGAAATTTTTATAGATGCCCTCTACAACATGTAAACTGGAAACAGGTCAAAAGTTGTCATGCTTTTAGTCTCATCCTTTGAGACTTCATAACAGTAGTCTTTTAGAAAGTACTATGAGTCTACAGATCCAGGACAACTTCTCTAATATGTACTTCTTGATAAGGCCACTGCAGAGACAGCTTGCCAAACATAAAATAGGAGTTGTGATAGTCAAAAGCAATTAAACCCACTGTCCATCAGAGTGAGTGGCAACTCCTTTTAACACATTACGTGCAGTGCTGTCCCGTTGTCAGCATGCGAAGTGGTGTCGTGTCTGGTCATAATTAGTCATGTGGCACGCAAAGCGTTGTCTGGCTTGACACTGCTTTGTGGCTTTTCATTTACCTTTTGACTACAACTTACAAAAAAATCTGAAACAGGAAAAAAATTATTTCATACCACTTTCAGTGCCATTTTTGTATTTCTGCAACGTCTATGTGATATATTACAGCAACGTCTATGTGACATGTAACATATTGCAACTGTATCTCCGTAGTTGGTACAACCTGTTCAAAAAATACATTGCTAAACCATTTGCAAACAACTCAACTTAGTTGAAAATCACGTACCATAATCCATACAAGAGCTTTGTTCAATGTGATTTGTGGAGAGCAAGCCTCAAGCATTATCGCTTTGTTCGCATGGAGCGTGGGCACAGAATGCAATGAATTGTGGTATGACAGATTTAAGGGAAATTACACATGTTTCAAGGTGTGAAATTCGTTGACACATGGTATCATGCACAGTGAAACAACACATGCAGTGTCAAGTGTCTTTGTGTTTGCTACGCTTCCTGCACAATTTGCACCTTCGATGAGGCCCTTTTTTGGGCTGTTGCTAGAATAAGGGCAATTTTCAGCACTGATGCTATTCATTTTTGAACCAAGAAATAAACTGTATTTTACTGGAAATATCGAAGTATTATTAAAAGTTTAGCAGCAAAAAAATAACTGCAAACCAACAGTGTTGGATTTCATTGTGAAGAGTTTATCACAGCATGGAATTACGGTGAACACGAAATGTATTGTGGCAAACTGTTCCTCTGCTTATCCCTTCATTCTCCGAGTTGTGCGAACTGGTCTCATCAAGAAAAAACAGTTTTGCAAGTACCTCAGACCAGTCACAAACCTCCTGCGTGATCAATTTGGACAGTAGATGAACATTTTTGGTAACACTTTTGAAGTGATTTTATAACGTGGGGTCAGAGCCTGACACACACATCCCAATGTGGAATGTCACCATATTGCACACAGTGTTATATGTAGTAATTGCTGAAAACCTGGCAGCAGTTCATTTTCAATAAATCTACACCAAAATTTACACATAGTCAACCATCTACTAGTGCTAGCTGTTCCTACAAAAGCTGCCACACGTTTGATACGGCTGTTTGTCTTTTGGTAAATTTGAACAACTAGAATGTATAGGATATAGTACATCACTATCAAGATTTGTGTTTAGCTTTTGTACAGAGCCACCTGTTGGGAGAATAAATGATTGACAACACCAGCAATCCACCAAGTAAATGCAATAACGCAGTTCTGCATTGCTCTTAGAGAGCCAAATGAGACACCACAGAGTGTTTCTACACTGAAATAGTCCCAGACCAATGTGAACAGCAGCTGCAGTGGCAACTGGAAAATTACCTTGATCATAGAAAGACAGAACTTAAGTGAAACAAGGAAGGTAAATGCTACCATTGCCTCTCACGAAAACAGTTTTACAGCTCTACTACCTCAGTATTGACCCAAAAGTAACTATTCAAATTGGGGTGGATTACTCAAATTCTCAAACTGGTAGAACTTTTTCATGAGTAGTTTCCACAAGAAGGGTGGGTATGTTGAGGTTGAAACATCAATACATGTTCCATACAGACATAACAGTATGTATAAGTTCAGGAAATGAAGTTTCAAGCTGCAGATTGCACAACTTTTTAGGAAGGCCTCAATACACATTATTAGACAAGAGCAAATTTTGGGTATGTGCAATAAATTAACATATTGTTGATATTAGTGATCTGCAACTATGCTTCAGCAATGTACTTAGCATCATGAGCACTTTTTTCCACAACCATGCTCGTAGGTACAAGGTATTAAAGTTCTGGCAAGACAACAGTCAGTAATTGATTTTTGCATTTTTCAGGTGATCTGTTTGTAATGTTGACTAGGTACCAATTTGTCAACAGGTCACATTTGTAGAAACAAACCTGTAGTAGTATCACTATATCAGCATTCCTACACAATTTTGAATACAAATTTCCAGACTTTTTCCAGGTTTCATTGTTCTGAATGACATATCTAGGTCAAATATGCACCATAATAGTTAACACTATGAAAGTAAAATTATTATCAATCTATCAGAATGCATGTCAAAAGATTAAGTCCTAACAGACCAAAAATTATTTTTCCAGACTTGTCTAGGGTGGAAAATAACCAAACATTCTTCCATACTCTGTAGGAACCCTTAAATACGCACTTAGATTTGCTCACCTTTGTCAATATCATGGGTTCCAGCTACATGGTATTTTCCTCTAGGCTTTCTCTTGATTTGCAACCAAACTGGACAGATCATAGGAAACTTCGCAAATGTTTTAGCAATATCATACCCATGTGAGTTCCACTGCAAAACAATCACTTTGTAACTGCTATTAGTCTTTTCAGTTTTTTTCAATACCATAATCTGTCAAATGATCACAAAAATAAAGCAGTACAACTCTTTATATGACCCTGGGTGAATCTGTCAACCTGCAGCTGAAGTCAACATACAACATTTCTCATGTAATGTGCTCCTACAGCAGAAATGCAGCTTAACAAACAAGAACTGGGTAGAAGTGAAGCATGCAGCATTTTATGCTATGTTGTGCATATTGTCACAACTCAGCTTTTTTATAAAAGCCCTAGATATGCTGCAAGCTTTCAAGGAATCAGCTGAAGGTGGTCTGCTTTCATTCCAACTTGCAGTAATTAGTCTCCACAACAGTGATGCCGAGTTGAATATTTCAGCAATTTTTTAAAATAGAAAATTGATTTCTTGAATCAGTGCCTCTACATGTCCTCAGCAATGCATTCAAAATGGGAAGAAAGATGTCATACCCCAAAATATGACAAAGAAGATGCACCACAAATTTGGGCCATAACATTTCCCCATCTGCTAACTCTATCAAAAAGAGATTAAATATGAAGACAGTGATTACCTGCAACAAATGGACAAAAACTAACCAATTATAAGCACTTTGCTTCAAACACAACAAAAAACAAGCTGAAGGTTTGTCAGGTCCTTGCAAGCACTTATTGGTTTCACATATCTTAGCAAAAAATAAAACTTTGCCATTGAATGAAAATTTGACATGCGCAAACTATGGTATTGATGTGGCAACTAGTGTGATATGCAATCAACAGTATGCTGTTGAAAAACAGTAAACAAATTTTCCACGAAATGGTCAGCGCACTGAGGTATTTGGAAAGAACCATACGAGAGGGATAATGACAGGGACACAATACCATATTGCAGAACTATACACTGTTCCATGGCATGCTAAATGAACCAACCATCTATGACTCTTACACTGTTACTTCTGTAAAACAACTAATTTTTGACTTCCTGCATACAAGTGCAAATAAATGTTTTAACAAACGAAATGTAGAAATTAACATACATTCAAAGCATGATCCTACCTCGCGTGAAATAACTGTAGCCCCCTTGGCAATGTTTATTGATATTTCCCATTCTGCTTTGCCCAGTTGCTTGACCCCCTTCTTATGACACATAGGGTTCCTAGATAGTTTTTTTTCAAAACCTTTTCAACATTTTCCAGTTTTTCAAAACCTTTTCCAGACTTTTTCTTGACTTTGTTCAGATTTAACTTCTCCAAACAACTTACCCAGGTCAAATACAGGCACTATAAGTTAACATGATGAAAAAATCTTGAATAAAATATTATGAAAATGCATGTCAAAAAATTATGTGTGGAAAAGTACTTTTTATTTTTCCATACTAACACACCAAGAAAGTTTTTTTTCCTGACTTTTCTAGGGTGGAAAATGAAGAAACTTTTTTCAACATTGATCAAACTTTTGTATGTAAAAAATAATTTATTAGTTATAAATTTTTTGGACATAACTTGTCCACGGGTAGCTAGATGGCCAATCAAGGAGTCTAAAGATGTAGATTTTGCACTTTATTCTAAAAGAAAAAAAGGTAAAATTGCCATTTCACCTTTTTTCTCAGGCCCTGATTATGTTATCTAAAAATCCTTTAAACTCCCCAGTCTTCGTGTCACACCAAAATCAGTTCAAACCCATTAAGTGCCAAAATTGTAAATCAAACCGAGGAGACTTTCTGCTTCTTTTTAGCCCTTCAGCACTGCATCCAGATTTTAGGAGAGAGGATGCGTAGAGTTGCATGAAATCAATTTTCTATTAAAAAAATTTGCTGGTAGATTTTACTGTATCACCTTTATGAAGACTAATTATTATTCGTTTGGCAATGTGCAGCTTCACAAAACATGCAGCAAAGTGAAAACAGTTCAAGGATATCACAGTTAATACTCACAGGTGTGACATAAGCAAGCACTGTGGAGGCAAATCTTCTAGATGTCTTCTCTGTTTCTGAATATTTTGCATGATTTTCCAATATATTGTTGACGCTGACATCTTCAACCACTAAGCCCCTTTCAATGACATTGCGCTTTGCAAGTTTCACCTGAAAAAAAAACTATGCTGATAAATTACACATATTTACACACAAAATCTTGGCATAACCACACCAGATTAACAATGTAAAAATTTAAAATGTGTTGGTGCAACATTGCAACAGTACTTCAACATTCTGCAAATACCACTCACTACAACCTGAAGATGTTTGTCACTGTATGTTCAACCCTGCTATTATTGCTGCAAACATGATGCTCTCATCACCTTAAACCTTTCTATTTCTGACCTTGACAGATAAACAATGTTAAATGAAGACAGATAGTAAGAACTACAAAATATCAATTGAATCAATGTAACTTTGCACCAGCAGTGTCCTTTCAAAAAGTTGCAAAAACTATACAATTCATGTTGCAGATTACTAACATAAGTTGGTAGAGCGACTGCAATATATAACTGGCTCCAATCACATGCACTAAGGTCCAATCACAAGCTTGTTCAAATCAATGAGATGGTGCAGTGTGGTTTGCAGCAGGGCTGCAGAGCTGGAGCCATGAGCTGGGCATTTTGCCTGGAGTCAGCACTCAAATGAAAATAAGGAGCCAGTTTAAAATTTAGGACCGGAGCTGAAGCTATGGCCATTTGAGAGGTAGCTCCAGTTTCAGGTCCATTCGTAGATACTAACGGTTTTGCCTAATGGACTCACTTTACCTAAAACAGTGTTCTTTATACAGGGTTGAGAAAACCCAGTTTGTTTCAAAAAATCCAACCCACCTGCTTTCATTATTTTTAAATATTTTTTTGCGTTTTTTAAAAAGAAATAAGATTTTGTTTTTTTTTTAAAGAAAACAGAAAAACCCCATTCTGAATAGTTTTTATTCCATTGTGCAATATCACTATTTTCAGAATTACACAATAATAACTTGTTATACCTATTATGGCATTCAAAATTGAAGGTAAAGAAATGTACCCCATTTTTGTTTTTGCAATGTGTTGTTGGTCAGTTCACTCCGAAGTGGTAAGGCTTGGCAAGCATGCGCATAGCAAACAGAAAAACCACTCCTACATAAACTCTGCCGTTTCATGTCAAGTTTATGTGCATGCTCTGCTAGTTCAGCATCAAGAGTGTATTCTTCCATATATGATTTGGTATGGTCCAAAATCAGCAAAAGTTTAGATGGAGAGAAGGCAGAAAAATTGGTTAAAATATACCAATTGTACAGAGCTGAAGAAGATAACAATTAGAATATACTCAAACTGTTCAAATTATTCTTCTCTTTTTTTCAAGTCCTTTAAATTTCGTCCGTTTGTTTTGTTTGATTAAAAAAATTACGGTTAACGGTACAAGTGTCCTGCTTATTTTGTTTTTTACTTCTTAGTAGATTTTTCAAAGTAAAAGAGTGGGTTTTTTAGTGGGTATTATTGGGTTCATTATAGTGTGCTTTTTTAAAAAAAACCTAGGTGAGTTTTTATGTTTTTTTTACAACCCTGTCTTTATAGCACACTAAACTCAATTGTTACAAGTTACCATGCCCGGCTGCAACAGTGGGTCTGCAAGCTTTTGACGTTTCATTGGTTTAATAATTGCTAAGGCTGTGACGTCATAGCTGGCAGGCGTGGTGTTACTTGTTTAACAATAGTTCTCAAACACCAGTCTAAGAGCTCCCAAGCATCCTTTGTGCAGCTCTTAGCAGTCTAATATATTGTGTAGCAGAGACAGTTTCAGTAACACCTCTAATATTTTGTGTAACAGACTTCGTTGGTGCAATAAAACATGTCAATTTACTTGTGGTAAAGATTTTTAGTGTGGCTCTAACAAAATTGTAGGTCTGGATTTGGCTCCCTTCAGTGAAATGGTTGAACCATTGTTGTAGAAGTTAAAAAGAACGTTAACTACCACAACATCTTACTTTATAGTCAGAATGATCAAACCAGGTCTGTAGTATTGTAGCAATCTAAAAAGAACCGACCTATAATGAGTAGGTATATAATATAATATCCATAGATTTTGAAGCTGCGTAATGCTGTTAGCAGGGAGTATGATTAAGATATGATACCATTGCAGGTGAAGCGTGAAATGCATGGCACACCATTGTAAAGTAGGAGTTTTACTGGAAACCATTCTAAGGCTTACTAGATTACTGGCAAAGTTGACTAGGAAACATTATCTTTACAAGCAGTAGCATAACATGAAAGTTATAACTAATTGGTAGTGAACTAGCACTGCTTTGCATAGCAGTACATTATCAAGAGGGTATATAAAAGTAAAATAAACAAATGAGGACTTACTTTGAAGTTTTCATCTGTGGAAAAAAATATGTTTTCAGCATGGTGACAAGCCTTATTTTCTCCTTAAGCTTAGCAGGTTAAATTGTGCTTTACTTTGCGATTCATCACTGCTTATTATGAGTAAAAACGAAAAAAAAGTCAAATGTGAATTTCTTGGTAGAAGTCATACTATTTCTTTGAACAAAGGGCTTTGAACACATCTTTGCATTTGCGTTAATGCAAGTGTGCGCATGTTGCAAAGAACACATGAGAGAGTTAATTGCCTATGTGTTTTGCACTCTTTGCATGGTTTGCCTAGACAGCGCTGTTAGCTGGAATTGCCAAGACTGCAACAGGCAAAGCATGCAACATGTGCAAAACATTGGTCAGCTGGGACTCGTCTGTGTTTTAGTGCTTGGACGCAAATGTAGTTTTCCAAACAACCATTTTCTTGATTCTGGTCGTAAGAAATAACAAATGTTCCTCAGGCATTGACAGCAAAACCAGCGAGTGCCTTTTCAGAAATTGTTTTTATTACTGCTAGCTTGAGTTATGTTTCTGCTAGTAATTGTTCTGTTCTGTGAATCGTATGAACCTGTGATTATTATTTTTTCACTGATTTCCTCATGGTGAGAGTGCTGCTTGTGAAAAACTGCCAGATTAAATTACGCAAAAAAGTTTGGTATATTCTTAGTTTTGTGTACTTGACATAACTTATTTTCCATTAAACGTGAGGCACACCAAGACAATTGAAAATGTTAATGTTTGAATATGAAGAAAAGCTGGATCCATGAAAAAAGAGACCTTTGCAGCTGGAGCCACACAAATGAAAACCAAGAGGAACTCCATAGCTGGAGACATGTTCATGAAAAGAAGAGCTCTGGAGCCAGAGCTGTGTCATTTTTATGACGGCTCCGCAGCCCTGGTTTGCAGTTTGATTCCACCATTGCTTAGGACTTCAAAAGGTTATTGGTGTCTAGCCAATATCAGTAGTTTTCACTGGTGATCGACTGATATGGCTTTTTTGGGGTCGATACTGATATATTGGCCATTCATAGACCAATATTTCCAAAAATTTTAAATCTTGTTTTCTGGTTCATTATCAAAAATGTAATGTATTCTAAACCTTTTACCTTTTTTCAAGAACTTCAAAAGCAGGATTTATGAGCAAAATTTGATTAAATTGCAGCAATTTCAATATTGTGCTATGATTTTTAAATAATCTGATTAATGATGATGCTTTTGTTTCAGCTGTGACAGCCGACACATGCTCCATGGTTCATCTTGTCTGCTTGTTTATGAAAATGCACCTGCTAGTGTTGCTGCAAGATAACTGTCCTGACTTGGTTTGTTGTGCTTTCTTGCACAAGTTGTCTGCGTGCATGAGGAATAACAGCATTTTGTGATTACCTACTGAGGCCGATAAAATTGGCCATTTTGGCCAACACCGATATATCGGTAAGACCCAAATATCACGACTCAGCTGATACAGCAGCCAGGTGGATATATCGGCCCATCTTTAACTTTCACAGCATGATTCAGTGCTCACATTTTTGACCCTTCGCTTTTAACACCTTGGCTGCCAGCATACAAATATATCATACTTGGAAATCAGCCTATGATGAAGCATATTTCAGTTGTCTTACCAACCGCATTGGTTTTTGATTGCGATCTGCACGAAACTTTAGATTCGTTACCGATGCAATACTCAGAATGGAATGTTAATGAAACATTTGATTTTATTGTAAGGTCCATGGAAAGTCTTGCGGATACACACATGCCTGTTAGGAAATACACAAGAAGGGAATATAAACTTAAACCAAAGCCATGGATAACACGAGGGAACATTTCTTCTATCAAACATAGAGAATACTTGTTTCGAGTTTACAAAAGATCAAAACCACTTACAGATTTCGAAAGTTACAAAAAATTCCGAAACCACCTTACTCATGTTAAGGAATTAGCAAAGCTCAAATACTACGAAGAGCGATTTGCCCAAAACAGCAGAAGCTCAAAAAGAACTTGAATGTTAATTAATGATATTTTTGGCAAAAACAAACCATATAGTTTTCCCCAAAGATTAAAAGTTGATGGACGAGTTTACTTATCCACAAAATTACTTGCAGATGCATTAAATCACAGTTTGTTACTTCAGCTCAGGCAAATTTCACTCCTGATGGCCCATCTAAAACTAATAATGCAAATATAAAAAAATATCTTCTACCATGCCAAGTGAATTCTATTTTTTATCACCAACCACTCCTGAAGAAATGCATACACTAATTAACAGATTACACTCTAAAAAATCATGTGGACACGATGATATTCCAGTGCTCACTTCAAAATTGTCAAAATACTTGATGGCACCTCTTCTATCAAATGTTATAAACGAAAGCATATGTGACAGTGTCTTTCCAGAAAATCTAAAAATCACTAAAGTAGTACCAATTTTTAAGTGGGGAGACAGCAAAATTCCCACTAATTACAGACCGATATCAGTTCTAATATACTTTTCAAAAATTTTTGAGTAAGTACTGTATGTAAGACTGAATGATTATTTTACAAAAACAACTCGTTGAGTCAGCAACAATACGGTTTTCGCAGCAACCATTCCACATCCCTGGTTATTACAGACTTGTACGAAAATCTTCTTCAGAACCACAATAAAAAACTTTTATCATGTGTGCTTTCCTTAGATCTAAGAAAAGCATTTGACTCAGTGAATTACTCCATTTAGCTAACAAAACTTGAGCATCACGGCATAAGAGGAAATGCGCTCAAAGTAATCCAGTCTTATCTCTCCAACAGAAAACAGTATGTTCAAGGGGGAATTATTTAATCATCTTTAAATTCAATTATTTCTGGGGTCCCCCAGGGCTCAATTTTAGGCCCATTGTTTTTTTAAATATTTATAAACGACTTAGCAAAGTCAAATTATCCTATGCGATTCTGCATACGCCTGGCACACATCTAGTATTCTTTGCAACCAACGTACACTTGGACAGAACACACAAATATCATCAGCAAACATCAAGTG